>Ga0066376_10002689_pt1 | contig 16426 bp, 11 predicted proteins | sample Knorr_S15_td_Bot_FD_77009 | JGI IMG/M metagenome (GOLD analysis project Ga0066376, IMG submission 77009) | Marine microbial communities from Southern Atlantic Ocean transect - Knorr_S15_td_Bottom_ad_5009_LV_A | ecosystem: Environmental > Aquatic > Marine > Oceanic | place: Southern Atlantic... | reverse complement strand
TTCTACCAATATTGTTGCCTCTGTAAATAGACCATTATCATCGACAACTCTCAAGGTGATATTATGCTCCCCGGATTGACTCCAAGATGTCTTCATCAAAGAGCGTTGACCTGAAGTCGAAGAAATGAAATCAGCATGATCAGTCAACGACCAAGAATGTTCTAATGTTTCTAAATCATTCAAAGAATCATCTGCTTCTCCAACCAACCAGAATTCAGAATCCTCCATCACATGATAAACTCCTTGCTGGTCAGTTTGCAATATTTCATCATCGGTCCAAATTCCGATTTCAAGGTCAAATGGGGCGATATTACTGTAAAATAAGTCGATGATTGTTTCATTGGTAGCGCCGTCATCATCTGTTGCTACTGCAGTGTACCGGCGTAATCCTTCTTCATCCCATGTTACAGTACATTGGTGGGTATACCAGCCTTCTTCACATTGTGCATCAGGCCAATGAATATCTACAACTCCTGGCCATGGGTCTTCAGAATCACTATCATTAGAAACTGCCAATAGTGAGATTGTTCCAAACGATGATGCAGTTGTTCTACTGGCAATGATTCTTACTTGAGGTGGACGATTAATAATGGAGGCAGTATCTTCTAATTGAGAAAAATCACGTTCTTCATCAACTACGGTTATCAGAACAGAATAGTCTCCATCATCAATCCAAGTCCAATTGAGAATACAATCAGAAGTCCATACCTCAGTCCATACATTTTTCTGTTTCACAGCATCGTCATATTCGATGTAGAATGAGCACCATACTTGTCCACCATCGGCATCGAAACTAGCACTTGCATCTATCACTAATTCATCCTGAGTCAAGACGGCTGAATGATTTCTCAAAACTACTTCTGGGATTCTACCGATGAAGATGATTAGACTGTCACCATCATTTTCTGAATCCGCATCATTTGAGTTGAGTGCACCCGGAATAACTTTCCAAGAAACAGTTGAGTTACCAATATCTGCAGTTTCTGGAACAGTCCATAAAATTTCAACAGTTGTTTGTTCCAAGGAAGACAGAGATGGTATTTGATGGGACAGTACATTACCTGAAGGATCGGTTGTTTCGACAGTTGCTGCAGCACTACTTGTAATTCCTCTATTCATTATTGGTAATTCCATTCGTAGAATATCACTAGGGATGACATTCCATCCAGTCAAGTCATTCAATTCGGTAACACTTCCCGAACGGTTTCTTTCGATTAGGGCACGGTCAGCAACAGCCATCAAATCAAGAGCCACGACATTTTCATCCAGAGTCAAAGTACTATCTCCGATAATCCCGTCAGATGAAATCCAAGCAATGATGCCATGACTCGAATGGTCGGTTGAAGTCCAAGATGCATCCAAGGCATTGCCGCTATCAATAATTAGATGCGCAGAACCATTTGCTTCAATTGGAACTATACTTGAAAAACCAGTTCGCTCATGGCGGAACTCCATATTTTTACCGGCAAATGAGGTAGAGGTATTTGCCCATACGCTCAGATTTGTATCCAGAGAAAATAAGGGGAATTCCAAATCAACTTGAATTCCTTCATTTCTAATTCCAGGGTTTGAATATGCATCAACTCCGGTTGAAGCAACAGGTGAATAAGTCTTAATGCGAAAATCCAAAGTCAGACCTTCACTTTCCTCATGCAGCCAAGCATGGTTGCGAATATCAGGACACCACCAGCGGTAAGAATCCTCAGCCCCAGCATCATCCCAGCCAGTCACCTCAAAGGAATTCGAGCAACCTCCGTATGTTGTTGTATGCCCCCTATCATTGATTGGGGCTCCGATTTGTGTTACGCCGAAGTAGGATTGTTCAGAATCCGATTCATCAGCAGGCAAAGGAGAAATATAATCTGAAGAGCCAGTCCATGTTATATCATGCGTATAATTATCAAACCAACGCTCACCTAAGCGCATAGGAAAATCATAGATTTCTTTTGGTGGGGCATAGGTATTATGCAGAACAATATCAGCAACATCAATATTGATAAAACCAAGAGCTTTGAATTCAATCTGTAGTGCTAAATCGCTTTTTATGGCGGCTAAATCACTCACTCTTGTAAATTCTGTAAACTCATAATCAATGAATAAATCACCGCTATAACCATCAAGTTCCACTCCATTTTTGTCAAATTCTGCTGTCATCCTAGTTTTGTAAACTAGAGTTGATTTATTCTCAACTTGCATTGTTAGGATTTCAAGGACTACCATTTCTGCATCGCCTTGAATCTCGCCAATCGATGCTGAAACACCGTTTTCCTTGATCAGTGTTTCAGCATCGAATAGACCTGAATATACCCATTTATCTCCAACCCTCCAAGTTGGAACATCGGTTAATTCGGAATTACTATTTGTAGAGGATGATTTAGATACCAATTCAAGTTCTTGAAAGGGCACAATGCCAAGCAGCAGCAGGGCGACTAACAGCAATGGCGCCCTCTTCATCGTTATGAGCAGAATACTGCTTCTTCATGAAGGCCACCCCTGTAGGGGTGGATATCTGCAACAAAGTTCAGAGTAGGTCAGCCAACTCATCCTTGATGATTTGCACAGCCTCAAGAATCTCATCCTTGTGGCGAGCACCTGTAATCACCATTTTACCGCTGCCGAAAATCAGACAGACAACCTTGGGGTAATCGAGGCGGTAGATTAGTCCTGGAAATTGCTCTGGTTCGTACTCAACCTTGTCAAATGGTAGGTGGAAAGTTAGGTTGTTCAGGTTCAACTTACGAGGTAGTCCAGCCAATGGAGTTCCTTGCTTCATTTCGAGAGTGTCTCTCTTGGCTGTTCCGTCGTAGTCTTCGGGGTAGTGGAGAGCATAGGTTGCTACCATGTTTTGAACTTCGATTTCGACGTCCTTCAAATCCCAAGTTTCGATACCAGCAGCACGTAGATCTGCGATCATGCGCTCAATTCCGGTGTGGATATTGTCTTCGTTCTTACCGCCGGTGCAAACTGCACGGCCACTGCGGAACATTAGAATTGCTAACTTTGGGTCGGTGACTCTGTAAACTACTCCAGGGAATTGTTCAGGTTCATATTCACAATTCAATTGAATTGCGATATCAGGGAGGTCGAGTTCCTCCGCGACACGGGTCGATGCGACTACATTTACTACTGTCAGGCGTTCTTCATCCTCGGTCATGCTTTATAGCCGCCTTATAACCCCTATTTAAAGAAAAGGACGTCATCATTCACTTATGAATCTGCCACTCCAGGGGTCCAGAATGGTGCACCTTGGTCTGAATCTAGCCTAACTCCAATAGCATTCAGCGAAGTTTTGAACGAATAACCGCCTGCTAATTCAATCGCTTCACCAGTTTCTTTCGGGTTTCGGGTCAAAGCAATCATGCAACCACCCCCACCAGCGCCGGTTAATTTCACTCCAAGGCTTGAATGCGCAGCAGCCCTCACTAAGTTCTCTAATTCTGGTGAAGAGACTCCCAAACTTCTCAGCAGAAGATGATTTTCGGTCATGCATCTTCCAACCTTTTCCATGTCGCCTTCAATGAGGGCAGAAACTCCTCGACGAGTGATGGCACCGATGGTTTCGATGACTTGCATCTTCTGAGGTTCGGCCTTGATTAAATCGGCCACTTGTGAAACTAATTTCGAGGTTGATGAATAACACCCAGTATTACCAATGACCAACCACACATCATCAGTTGGAATTACAATTTCATGAATCTCCCAGTTCCTAATTCCTTCTGGAGTTTCCAAAGAGCGACTATATTTCCAATCTAAGCCGGTTTTGACATCATTTGATAATAAAATGCAACCACCATGAGATACAGTGCTGCTGTCGATTGGACTAGCACGACCTTGCTGGGCCTCTGCTTCAATGGCATGGCCCATGATAGCACACTCATCCTCATCAACAGAAGATTGTCCAAGCAAACGCTTGCCACCATTTCTTTCAAATCCGGGGTCTTTTCCTTTTGTTGGTCTAGGATAAGGATTAGTTTTAGTTTCAGAAGAAAACCCTTCACACCAACCATTCTCATCAACTCGCCGACCACGAGCGGCTCGTAGTGCAGCAGTGAATGCTACGGATAGAGCAGCCGAGGAACCTAATCCTGCAGAGCTTGGGATATTGCTATTTATTTTGATACTCAAAGAGGGAGTTTCTTCTGAGAGGTGCCAAATTCTTGCTCTCAATCCTTCTAAGTGAGGATGTTTTTCGGGCAGAAAATTCATTCCATCTAATTTCCAAACATCGCCGGGTTTTCCAGTTGGTTGAATTTCAATCTGAACTCTTTGGTCGATGGCGATTGCCACTGCCGGTTGGCCATAAACAACAGCATGCTCTCCGAAAAGAATGCACTTTCCCGGTGCGCTTGCCACCACCATGTAGCGAGGTCAAGATGCCTACACATCATCCTTCTTATTGTGCCATGCGATAACCGTCGCATTGAAGGAGCGACTACATCTCACCACTTTGAGGCCAAGCCATGGAGCACCCAATGAATCTGACTTACCTCGGCATTCCAGGCTGGTTTGTTCTCTCGGTATTGTGGGTCTCTGGGGGCTTCTTTTTTTGGAAGCAAACATCCCATGCAGTCAAATTAATCAGTCTTGGAAAGCCTGAAAATAGAAAGGACAGTATGAAAGAAAGGTTCTTCGAGATTATCAAGGTCTGGCTTGGACAGAAAAAGGTTCTCGAAGACAGAGTCATCGGCATTATGCATGTTATGATATTCTGGGGCTTCCTAATGATTGGCTCAGATGTTTTCGACCTATCTACAGGAGGACGCTTTGAGGCAGTGTTGGTTTGGATGAGCCCAATTATTGCAGATTTGTGGAATGGGATGGTTGAACTCGGTTATGTATCAGCAATGCTAGGTGCTAGCGCTGCCCTTTTCCGCCGAGTAGTAATCAGGCCTGAGAAGTTGAAGCATGAATCACAATTTGAGGGTAATGCCATACTTGCTACTATCCTGACAATTTGTGTAACTGCATTTATCGTTGAGGCAGGGGGGAATCCATCATCAGTTTGGGAGCCAATAGGTTACATGGTATCAGGTTGGATCGCAGACTTCGCATTCCAGGACATCCTTGTCATCTATTCCTATTGGCTGCATATGGGTTGTTTAGCTGGATTCCTTGTTGCAATCCCTGCCTCTAAGCACATGCACCTCGTGATGGCATTTCCAAATGTCCTATTCCATGACCGAGAAGGTATGGCTGTGATGAAGCCAATGGCAACTACTGAAGATGGAAAGGCCGTCTTGATTGAGGACCTCGAAATCGAGAATTTCGGGGCCATAAATTATACTGATTTCAGTTGGAGACAACTCATCGATGGATGGGCTTGTACCAATTGCGCTCGCTGCCAAGATGTTTGTCCTGCATATCTTTCAGGTAAGGAACTCAATCCGATGACAATAGTCCTTGATGTGCGAAATTATGCCAACGAGCATGCACCAATTCTACTATCTGGGGGATTACCCGAAGAGAACATGATTGCCCGTTTCAAACCCGAGGCGATTTGGGCTTGTACTACTTGCCATGCCTGTGTTGATGTGTGCCCAGTGTATATCGAACATGTTCCAAAGTTAACCGAGGCACGTCGTCACCTAGTGATGGAAGCAATGGAATATCCAGAGGAATTAGAAGTAGCATTCGGTAATCTCGAAGTCAATTCCAACCCCTATGGGTTCGGCTCACACGAGCGTGCTGACTGGGCAAGTGATCTCGATGTGAAAATAGCAGAACCTGCCGAATACATCTACTTCACAGGCTGTGCAGCATCATTTGATGAACGTAATAAGAAGGTTGCAAGAGCAACAATCCAAACTCTACAAAGGGCCGGCTTAGATGTAGGAATATTGGGAATGGAGGAGGGCTGTTCAGGAGACCCAGCCCGCCGTGCCGGCAATGATTACCTTTTCCAAATGCTAGCAGAAACCAATCTTGCAACTTTCCAAGAATTAGGCGTCAAGAAGATTATTGCCTCATGCCCACATTGTTTCCATACTCTTGGTAAGGAATACAAAGCCTACGGCGGAGATGAACTCGAAGTCATCCATCATTCCCAAATAATATCACAATTGCAAAAAGAAGGAAAAATCCCAGTCGGCGAATTAGAAGGCAAGAAGGTCACATTCCACGACCCTTGTTATCTCGGTAGAATAGGTGGCGAAACCGAAGCCCCTCGCTCAGCAATCGGGGGAGTTGATGTCGAGGCCGAGCGCCATGGTCGAGACTCATTCTGCTGCGGAGCCGGAGGTGCTCAGATGTGGATGGAAGAAGATGCAGACAAGCGGGTAAATGAAATCCGCGCCAAGGAATTGGCAGATACAGGAGCAGACGTGGTAGCAGTAGGTTGTCCATTCTGTAGTACCATGGTTAGCGATGGCCTCAAGTCAACAGGTAATGAGATGGAAGTTCTTGATATTGCCGAAATCGTCTGGCAGACAATCAAAGCCAATGACGCTAAGATTCAGTCTCTGAAGGAACCGATGGAAGTGGAGCAACATCCCATCTGAATGAATAAAGGACCATCATGAAAGCGGCAAATAGTATCCATTCGAATGCAGCAGAAAAGAGCATTTCTGTACGCGCTAAATCTAGGTCTAGAGTTTTGTGAATATCAGGGGATTTGTACATTCCAAGTCGGAATGCTGTTGTCATTGAAACTAGGCTGATGGCTGTTAAAGGGATAGCAATTTTTCTGATTTTAACGCCTCGTTCATCCATTCCTAATTTCTTCGAAGAAATATCCATGAAAATACCCCAAGTTAGGCCACCAATGAATACCAATAATGCGGCCGCAATATGCTCGTTCTGATATAGGGTCCAGCGTAAAGAGGCCACCCCAATAGCGCCAATTCCACAGGTAATCCCAGCGTAGAGAGAGGCATTTGTTGACCAGTGAATTTCTTGGCTCCGTAATTTCATCATTTGCCACAATCTCCATGAAAGTAAGATGTTGACAAGGCCTGCGGAAGCAAGGCCGATTTTGAAGGGCCAAGCTTCTGGTCCGGCATAGTCGGTTTCGGAAATGAATGGTAGCCAAACCCTTGAATGGCCTGTTGCATGATGCAGGATGAATGAAAGTAAAAAGCCGGTAATTGGTAGGATGAGGGCTAGGCGCCAAAGGTGATTGGCCTTCATCTCCATGTTGGGCGCAGCGGTTATTGCTACATGAAAGGTTGAGTGGGTAATGCATACCGATGGCAGCATGACTCGGAAAAACGCTCAATGCTTGATGGGGCTTGTGGCAACCGTGCTCCCTACCGTCTGGGTCGTTGACTCTAACTGTTTCATTCATCTTGGCAGCCATGGTGATGACAAAGCCATCAAGGATATTTCTGCAGCCTGTAAACAAATGGGTGCTGCTCTACATGTTACTCCTGGTGTTCACAAAGAAGTAGCAACTGTACGTATGCAAAAATGGAATAATAAACCTCGATTACTCGATGTCATAACGAAAACCTTGACAACCACTCCAGTTTCAGATGATCAAATCCGTGGTATTGTAGCCCTTGAAGATGGGGGGGCAATATCTTTGCAAGTGTTTGAGGCGCGGCATTGAAGTCGGATTCACTCCTCGCATGGCTTGATGGCACTGCGCTTACATGATACCCGACGCCGTGAAAAGGTAGTTTTCTCTACCATCGAGCCCGGCAAGGTGAAGATGTATGTTTGTGGAGTAACAGTCTATGATTTCTGTCATTTAGGCCATGCTCGTTGTTACATTGCCTTTGACCTCATCCATCGTTGGTTGGAATATTCTGGCTATGATGTTCTCTACATTCAGAACTTCACTGATATAGATGACAAGATAATCAAGCGTTCAAATGAAAGTGGAATCGACTGGAAGAAGATAGTCGATGATAATATCGAAGCCTATTATGAGGATATGGACCTGCTCAATATCTTGCGGGCTGATGAATATCCTCGTTGCACAGAATATGTTGAAGAAATGATTTCAATAACTGAATCTCTAATCGACAAAGAGCATGCATATGTTGCAAAAGATGGAGTCTACTTTTCGATTGCATCAGCCCCTGAAAAGTATGGAATGTTAACGGGACAAAATATCGATGCGGTATTGGGTGGTGCAGGAGGTAGAGTTTCAGAATCAGGCAAGCGGGATCACAAGGATTTCGCCCTTTGGAAATCGGCAAAACCGGGCGAGCCAACTTGGCCAAGTCCTTGGGGAGACGGTAGACCCGGTTGGCACATCGAATGTACTGCAATGAGCATGGACCACCTTGGCGAACAATTCGATATACACGGCGGTGGCCAAGATTTGTTATTCCCTCATCATGAAGCGGAGATATTCCAAGGAGAATGCCATACTGGCTGTAATCCGGTAGTGAATCATTGGTTGCACAATGGCTTTGTCAACATGGACGGTGAGAAGATGTCGAAGAGCCTTGGAAACTTTTGGACCATACGCGATATCTGTGAGAAAATAGACCCTCTAGTTCTACGCTTTGCTTTGATTAATGCCCATTATCGCTCCCCTATCGATATGAATGAACAATTACTTCATGACGCAGGCCGAAACCATTCAAGGATATTGACTGTCTACAAACAAGCACTGGAAAACCAATGTGAAAATCCACTTCCACTACCGAAGGGAGATGTGGCTTCAGGTGTTCCACTAATCAAGTCTCTTGGCCTGATGGAAAAGATGGCAGAGGCTCTTGCCAAAGCCATGGATGACGACTTTAATTCAAGAGAAGCAGTTGCCAAAGTATTGGGTGGAGTTAGGGAAATTGGAAAATTGTTGGATTCAGATTTAGAAGCAAAAGACAAGTCTTCATTTGCAAACTTCGCTGTAGAATGGATGGAAGAGTATGCTGGCCTAGTGCTCGGTATACTACCTTCAAGAGATGAAATCATGACAGAAAAAGTGGACCCAAGAAGAGAAGAAATCCGCTCCGAAGTCGAGGATTTACTCAAGCGGAGAACTGCTGCTCGTGCCAACAAGGATTGGCCAGCAGCAGACGCCATTAGAGACAAATTGGTTGCATTGGGAGTTACAGTCGTTGATACTGCAGATGGACCAGTTTGGGAATTGTGATACCCAAAAACAACAAAAGGTAGCATCCTCCAGCCCTCTCCATGAAGAATTGCCGAAAATCCATATTCCTGATTTTGCTCTTGAGTATTAGTCTAATGCCCATTTCGGTGAATGCCGATGAATCTGGCCGCTATGCCACTGAGGTTTCAGCCTCTCCTTATGAAGTTGGCACAGGTGGAACTGTTGAAATTGAGGCCTCGGTAACTGGCACTCAGTACGCAGATGATGATGAAACTACTCGCTACAATATTTGGGCTGAATCGAGCACTGAGGAGACCTATACTATCGCTCAAAATAAAGATGCAATTGAGGGCATAATAACTCATTCTTGGCTGGTTCCAGAATCTATTCCAACTGGTTATTATGAAATTTGTGTTGAAGAATCAGATAGTGGTGCGATGAGCCAACTTTCAGTTTATTGTGATACTATCCGTATTATTCGCTACCATATCGAGATGGAAGTAAATAATGAAATCCTCCTTCCTAGTGAAACAATTAGAGTTTGGACCACAGTCAGTAGCCCAATAAGTGGAAGCCCTGAATCTCCAGAAACCGCTGGTTGGAAAATGACATACACCACCCAAGGAGAAAATTCTTGGGATACTGATTCTCAGGTAAAGAGTGGAATTCTAAACCCTTCCTCAAGCAATGAATTCGCCGTTTTAATGCCGTCCAATCTGCATTTAGATTATGACCTTGACATCACATTTTATGCAAATGATTCTTCTGGTACGCAACTTTCAGAGGTTTCTAAAACTGTACCAGTAGGATTGTTGACAGCATCAATATCCAAACCATCATATGGACAAGTAATTCCATTAGGCTCGGATTTCATCCTACAACTTAACTGTAAAAGAACTGAAGATGAAGGTGGCTGGGGCGACTGGATGCCTGAGAAAAACCTAGCATTGACAGTAAAATTAGAGCAAGGAGCTATCAAAGCCCCAGTTTCTATTTCATCTACTCTTTCAGGTCAGCCAAGTAGTATCAAGAGTGATAGTGATGGAATCGTTTCATTACTCATAGCAGTTGATAATTCAGCATTGGAAATTGGCTCTGCTGAACTTGTAGTTTATTGGGCAGACCCATATTCTAGTGAAGAGGTCAATACAAGTATCCCGGTTTATCTCGGTGCAGATGATTCTGAATCTCTCATTGGAGTAGGGCTTCAAGTTGTTATCGATGGGCCTCTAAGTAGTAGCGAGCCAGGTGAAGAAATTATTCTGACAGTAAATACACTTGATATGGCTGGTAATCCACTGGCAGGGATATGGGTACATCATCTCACTTCAAGGTCTACAACTACTAGCGAGGATGACCGAAGTAAATGGACTATGCAACAAAGCGATAACCAAGGTAAATTGACTGTATTAGTGACTATTCCATTAGACTTGAACCCAGGGTCTGGTTCTATTTTACTATATGCAACAGCAAAGAATGCCACAGGAGTTTCAGATTCAGATTACCACCAAATCAGATTGATTGAGCCGAAAGTCACTCTCAACCCAGGCACCGTCAATTGGTTGCCGGGCGATGAAGTTGTGATGAGAATTAACGTTGATGATATGTCAGGACAAGTTGCAGCATTTTGGAGTGTTGTAGAGTTGGAGATTGAAGGAAAGTTGACATTTGCAGCAAATTCTCAGGGTAGTTTTTCTTTCCAAATACCAGATAGAACACCTTTTTCCTCTCTCCAAATTTCGGTAGTTGCGATTGATGATTCTGGAGAAACAGATAGTGATTATCATTTCTTGCAAAAACTAGATGGCTTCAGTTTGATGATTTCCCCACCAAATGAAGTTATTATCGCTGGTGAGAAAATCACCTTCCCTTATTTAATAACAGCCATGGATTCAACTGCTCCAGTTGAATATCCAATTCAATGGACTCTAATGGTTTCAGGAGTTGCTGATTCTGCTATGACAGGCCTTGTTAACAGTGATAGTGGCTCGATAGAATATACATTACCAAGTAATCTTGAAAGTGGTTCATATTTATTCGCATTTATCTTTGAAGGTCAATCAACCCATCTTGTTATCGATGTTCGCTCTGATGATGATGCATCAGGAGTTGGTGGGACATTTAGTGCGGTTGGAGATTCTCTTGATTCAGCATCTGGATGGGTTTCCACTTTGGCATTGATTATGGTATTTGTTTGTCTAGGCTTACTTCTCAAGGGCGGCGGGAAGAAAGAGGAGGAATGGAGTGGAAGTGGATTTAATGAACCCCTTCCAGTTGCTGCCCCTCCTCAACCAGTAGCAGCAGTTCCTGCTCCAATGCTTGCGCCAAATCCAGCAGCTCATTATCCACCGCCTGCGCCAAATCCAGCAGATAATTATCCACCCCCTGCGGCAAGTCCAGCAGATAATTGGACACCTGCGGTAATTCCAGCAGCGCATCCAGCAGCACATCCACCGCCTGCAGCGATGCCAGTGTATGATCCAACTTCTCCAACTGGTTATGCACACCCACCGCCTCAGCAGTGATAATTATCATTCTCGATATGGGTCATCTAATAGCCACATTCCAGCTCTCCAAAGCATCAATAAGACTATGATTGAAACTGCAGCACCATACATTCCGGTGCCAATCATCCACTCATTTCCAGCCTGTGCTTCTTCTCGTGACCACTTGAATACAGAAATGAATAGAACCATCAAGACTGCTGCTGCACACATACCTGCAACTTGAAGCCTTTCTCTGCGCAACCACATTCCAACTGAACTCATCAGGGCAAGATAGGCAGGATAAAGCAATACCAAGGCAAGAACAAGTCCAACCCAACCTCCTTGAGAAGCATCCATTGCCAATAAATTTGACACAGAAACAACCGCTGTTTCACCATCAGAATTAGTGCTGCGGAATAAATCTGCAACTATCAGAAATGATGTGGCAGAAATTGCTGAAAGAAATGCACCGATGAATACCATCCTTGTAGTCGGCGACGGCGCATCGACATTGGGCATCGGTGCCATGAAGCAGCCTTGGAGGATAGATGCTTTCAGGCTTTAGGAGGCCCACCTTCGAGAGGAGGCATCTCAGGAACTTGCTCTAAAACGACATCCTCTGGTGGATTATCCCATGGATTATCCTTGTCTTTTGAGGAATTACTGGCTGTTAAGGCAATAGTTAGGATGAATAAAAGGATTGCAACACCACCAATGGCTAGAGATGAAGTTGAGAGCCCACCTGACTTTGCACTCTCAGTTGCAGTTTGCTCTTCTTCCTTACATGCTCCAGAATCACACTTCCATGTATTGTCGCCTAGGCAAACACAATAGCGGCAATCGGCATTATCGGGAGGTTTTGTTTGACCAGCATTACATGTGCCGCCTTCTACAATAGAATCATCTTTTCCTGGGTCAGTAACAATAGGCTCTTCTCCATCAGACATGAAAGCAACTACAATTTTGATTTCGGTTAAAGTGACATCCTTCAAGGGTTTGCCCATATTATTGGTTTCAACTGATTGGATTGCAGTGATTAATTCACTTCCAGTTACAACTTTCCCAAAAACAGTATGAATGCCATCAAGATGTGGAGAACTTACTTCTGTAATGAAGAATTGACTTCCTCCCGTATTAGGGCTCGAAGTTTTTGCCATTGAGATGACAAATGGCAGATGATTCAAACCATTATCAGCCTCATCGGGAATGGTCCAGTCTTCTTTTGCACAGCGCTCCTCAGTGCTTTCTTCACCTTTGCAATAGCCATACCAGTTTGCTGCATGCCCCCCAGATCCTGAAAAATCAGTAAAATCTCCTCCTTGCATCATGAAATCATCAATGATGCGGTGGAAGATGGTTCCATCATAGGTTCCATTTTCGATATGAGAAACGAAGTTATCAACATGAATTGGAGCCTTATCAGGGTACAACTCCAAGTGTATCTTACTGGATTTCTCTGTTCCATCATTATCGGTCCAATCAAGGGTCATTTCAACGAGGATTTCAGAAGCGGGAGCCTTTCCATCAAAGGTAGTTCCAGGTTGCCAATCCAAATTAATTGCTCTGTTTCCATTATCATCCATCGCCACAGAGTAGTAATCATCGTAGATTTGAGAGAAAGAAATCTGCTGATTGGCTGAGAATGAATTATTCAGGATATTGAAGTAGCGGTCATCTCCCCAAGTGAATAATCTATCCAATGGAATTGAATGCATCACATTGTAAGAGCCGGTTGTCCACATATCATCAAAATCACTTCTGCTGTCAAAACTACTGCCAAAGTAATCATACATCTCATCACGGTCAAAGCGCATTGCCATTTCCAAATCTTCTACGATTTTTTCCCAAGTTTGGGAACCGTCATCAATTCCAAGATATGTTACATCGAGTGCCTTGTCGAATTCCCCATCAATTTGCACAACTTCTAGGTCATCTCCTTTCATCGCTTGCATCAAGTCGAGGTCGCCGAATTGAGCCAATCCGCCGACGATGGTCAAGCGCACATCTGGGTCTACTGCGTCGATGAGGTTTCGGTAAGGGTCTTCATCAAAGGAGTCGATGATAGCAAAGTCTGCTGCTAATCCAGGTTTTATTTTTCCAATTTTGTCTTGCCATTTCATTTGATAGGCAGGATTGGAAGTAACCATTTGAACTAATTCGTAATCGTTGAAGGTATTGCCGAGAATTTGTTTATTCCACAAGTCTGCAGTCTTCAATTCATGCAATGGTGATTTAGTGCCCGATGGTGACCAATCAGGAGCCAGTGAAATCACCACTCCTGCTTCTTTTGCTGCTTTAACATCGGTGGTATCTCCATAAAGCAGCAGATTGGAAGTTGGCGACCAAACTAGGCTAGCACCAACTGCAGCCATTTTCTCAAATTCCACGCTTGTCAAGGCTGTACCGTGAATGATTATCAGTTCACCAACTACCAAGCCATTATTCTCGATGATATCAAACTCATCAAGGCTTGACTGGTCAACGCCCTCTGCTAAATGTAGGAACCATGCATCTAATTCACCAGATTCATTACCTCGCTTGACGTGGCTACCAGAGTAATCGGTGTCAAGTTGAAGGATCTTAGTTTCGACTTCATCACGACCCCAGTTGTCGTGCTCAATATTCCGAGTCAAAATCTTATCGTAGGAATTGGCTGCGTAATTATGGCCGTCTCCCTGAATTGCGGTGGTTCCACCAACGATTTCTTTCATCTCTACATATTTCATCGCTTGACTTTCCATATTCCAATACGGTTGTGATTGAATGGCGATTTTAACTTTGGAAACTTCACTGCCGTAATCTTGGTGCTTGGTCCACTGATAGCGGTTTTGATAGCCACCCCATTCATTCTGACTTGAACTTGAAAGATGAGTTTCCAAAGCCCATAATGGGGCTACATTGTAGGTTAGATGCTGATGCATGTCTATGAGTCCAGGATAAATTGTTGCACCAGTGTGGTAAACTGGAGTGCCTTCGGTTGTAACTCCAAGTGGTGGTGCTTCACCGGTATTCCAAACCGCCTCAATTTCTCCATCGGTCACTTTGATTGAACCATTAGGAAGAACAGATGTGTAGTCTTCCATAGTGACAACTCTACCTGTCAAGATGTAGGAGCCTTGCTGGATGTGGTCTCTGGGGGTATAACAACGGCCAGTGCGGGCATCGCTGGAGTCTTCGCCAATCCAGCCAGGAGTTGGAGGCGTTATCTTGATTATTCCATCACCATCAGGAATGTAGGAATTATCCCACCAAGAATCTTCACCAGGATAAGCCAAGGAATCGACAAGGGTTCCATCTGGCATCAATAAATTCGCACTATCTGCATCGAAGTAATCCAACTCGATTCCGGTGTCGGCTCTAAAGAATACGATTCTTTCATCGGGTTGTAATACGGTATTCCAGCCGATTGAACATTGAGCGGAGCCTGCTGCGAGGTTATCATCAAGCCACCAATTTGAGATATTTACTATCTCATTACCGCGGTTCCATAATTCGATGAATTGGTCGGAAGAAGAACCGATATAACCATCATTATTCCAGTCGGTGCCATTGTAGTCCTCACCACTAGCCGAAACCAATATTTCTGAAATGATGACATCGGGCAGAGGGGATTCTTCTCCTTCAACAGTAATTGGCAGGGAAGATAGTAGCATCAACGAGACCAATCCAATGCACAATAGGTAGGGCTTCATGGCCGACCCACCCCTGTTCTCTTCAAGAATCCTACCATGTGGGAGAGTGGTACTTTTTGCCTAGTCTTTCAAGTAGGTAGTCACCAAGCCCACAGGTGGGGTGCAGCCAGTGAGTAATGCAATGGAGATGAATTGGAATAATATAGAATCAACACTGGGTGATAATGAGACGGTTTTCATTGATTGCTGGAATCCTGAAGAACCAAATCTAAAGGAATGGCAACCAGCATATGACAAGGCAGCAGTTGCAAACAAGGATGTGGTATTTGCCAGAATCAATACCATAGAAGAACCGGAATTAGCTGAGGCCTTGGGAATTGCTAAAACCCCTACATTAATGGTTGTCAAGAAGCGCATGGATATCTTACAAAAGACTGGGCCTTTAGAGGAAGAAACTCTGTTGGATTTGATTCAAGTGGTTCGGGATTTGGATGTAGATGAACTGGTATTACGCATCTGTCCACATGATGAATAGCCGACGCATTGAAGTGTAATTACCTTCATAGGGTGTCTTCATGGGGAACATGGGCCACAGGTTGGGAGGCGATATTCTCCCCCATCCCGAAAATACCTTACAATGTCTAAACTCGGCAAAAGGTCTTCAAGTTCATAAGAAATTCCGCTATTGGGAATTCGATGTAAATGAAACCAAAGACGGAGAATTAATCGTTTATCATGATGATTCATTTCAGGGAAAGCCAATTCGCGAATGGCTCTCAAAGGATTTGTTGACAAAGGCCAAAGAAGAATCCGAGTTAGATATCCCTCTATTATCAGATGTTTTGGAATCCCTAGCAGATAGTACAAAACCACTAAGAATCGAAATCAAGGATTTGCATTCAGATGCTGGGCGACAAAAATTCATCGACATGGTAGCAAGTGCGCGTAATGAACATGGTTGGAATTGCAAGGCCATCGCTTGGAAAGAATGCTTTCGGAATGTATTCCCTAAAGAAGACCGCCAGCGCTGGTCCAAAGCCTTTGAGGAAAAGGGACTGCGGCTCTGTAGGGTTGGAATGCATCATGTTGATTTATTCAAAGCTCATTCATCACCAGTTGGTCGAATGATGTTCACATTAGGGCTTGGACCAATATCAAAGCGTCCTCGCCGTTGAATGCCAATCAACATATACAGCCGCAGACGGGCTTAGATTCATGGAGATGCCAAAGCAGGTATTCTTCACCATTTTCGTGGTGCTTTCGATGCTGGCAAGTGGTTGTCTTGGTGGAAATGAAGCAAT
>Ga0066376_10002688_pt1 | contig 16438 bp, 17 predicted proteins | sample Knorr_S15_td_Bot_FD_77009 | JGI IMG/M metagenome (GOLD analysis project Ga0066376, IMG submission 77009) | Marine microbial communities from Southern Atlantic Ocean transect - Knorr_S15_td_Bottom_ad_5009_LV_A | ecosystem: Environmental > Aquatic > Marine > Oceanic | place: Southern Atlantic... | reverse complement strand
GACTTTCTCGATGCCGAGGGGTTGCTGGCGACCGGGAATCGGGCGGACTTCACCTCAGCCGATCAGGTGAATGCCACCGGCGAGTTGCGCCCGGGGCGCACGGTCCTCGTGAAAGGACTTCTGATTGAGGGCGATGACGTGTTCCGCGTCAATCTCACCACCGTGGTCGGGCTCCCCGACCGTTGCCAGTAGCGCCGGTTCCTTGTCATGACCGTGTCGTGGCGATCTGCTCGTCTTGCCGAAATCCTCGTGGTGATGGCGGTAGCCGGGCTGGCGTCGCCGGTCGCGGCTCAGACGCGGGCCCAGATCGAGGCGGAGCCGATTCTGAAGCTGCGCGCCGGAGAGACCCTCGTCCCGGGACAATGTCTCACGCGCGAAGAGCTCGATCTCCTTGCCGGCTTGAACGCGTTGCGTCGCCCCACGGTCGGGGTGGAAGGGGACGGGGACGATCCGGCTCCGTTCGACCCGCACTACTTCGTCGGCACCTGGGAGGTCGAAGGCGTGCTCCCCGACTCGCCGCTTGGCGAGGCGGGCGAGTTCTATGGTACCGAGACGGTCCGCCATGTCGACGGGTGCTCATACGAAAGCACTATTGACGCGACCTCGCTGGACAGCCCGGTGACGGTGTCGGTGCGCACGGAGTACGACCGGCGAGCGCAGTATCTGGTCCGGCTCGAGGACGACAGCCGCGGCGTTCAGCAGATGAAAGTCGGACGCGTCGGCGGCGATCCAGGCGGATATTTCTCGCACCACTGGCAGGCCGCGCCAGTCACCAGTCAAGGTCAGCAGATTCGGCTCGCGGGCCGAACCTTCATCACTTCCCCCGATAACTACGAGGTGCAGATGCGCATCGCCATCGACGGCGGCGAGTTTGCCAACTTCGGCCGCCTCCGCTGGCGCCGCGTCCTCGACGTCGCGCCGTAAAGCCTTGACACCTGGCTCAGGAGCACTCGGGGCGGCGTCAGCCCACCGACATTCCCGTGTGCCTCTCCCTGAAGAGCCACACGACATCGAGGGCAAACGACGCGAGCAGTAGGGCCAGTGCGGCCCCGGCCACGACGATGGCCATTGGGACGGGCACGATCGGGCCGAGACAGACCAGCAACGCGATACCCTGCCCGACACAGCCGGCCTTGCGCCGGAATCGTTCAGGCAGCGGCGCGCGCAGCCACCGCAGGCGCCACCCGGCGGCCACAAACAGATAGCGAGGCAGCCCGAGCAGCAGCACCCACGGACCGACGCGGCCACTTCGCCAGACCAGGGCGGCCAGAACGAGCATGAGGAAGGAATCGAGCTCCATGTCGAAGCGGGCACCGAACGCGCTCGCGCTGTTGGTCCGTCGGGCCACCCAGCCGTCCACCCCATCGAGACACAGGGCGAGCGTGGCCAGTCCGATGATGAACCAGTGGCCACCGTCGAACTGGACCTGGGGGTGGGGCACGAGAGCGGCGAGGGGCAGCACCAATGTTGCCCGGGCGAGCGTGACCTGATTGGCGGGTCCGAGCCCGGTCCCCGTTCGTTGGGGCGGCAGGTGACGAAGGACCAGCGCGGAGGTCAGCCCGAACAATGCCGCCACCCTGAGTAGGTAGGTCGCGGGCAGCGCGAAGGACCACGCGATGGCGCCGGCGACGACAAGCAGGAGCATCGCCCCGACGCCCAGGTCGAGAAAGGTGCCGTGCCGTCCGCTCGGGGCCCGCCGTGCCGGCTGAGGGCGTGCGTCGCTGTGCATCGGGTGTCTGTCTGATGTCGGATTTAGCACGAAGTCTGGTTTGAGGTCTCGTCGTTTGAAGTAACGTTCAGTGAGATCGCGGACACGGCGCGACCCGGGCACCCATGACGGAACCTATTATCGCTCAGCAATTTTGGATTGAGTCGCCGGGCCGCGGGCGGCTCGTGTCGGCCACGCTTGACCCGGCGCGGGAGGGCGAGGTGCTGGTGGCGTCGCGCTACTCCGGTATCAGCCGTGGCACCGAATCACTGGTCTTCCGCGGCGACGTGCCGCCTTCGCAGTACGACGACATGCGGGCGCCGTTTCAGGAAGGGGAGTTTCCCGGACCGGTCAAGTACGGGTACTCCAGCGTCGGCGATGTGGTTGAGGGACCGGCTGAATGGCGCGGGCGCACGGTGTTTTGTCTGTTTCCGCATCAGGACAAATACCGGGTTCCGGCCACCGCCGTGACGCCGATTCCGGCAGAGGTGCCAGCCGGTCGGGCGGTGCTGGCCGCCAACATGGAGACCGCCGTGAATGTGGCCTGGGACGCTCGGCCCGCGGTCGGCGACCGGATCGTCGTGGTCGGGGGCGGGGTCGTGGGGCTGCTGGTCGCCTGGCTCTTTCGGCGGATGGTCGGGGTCGACCTCACGGTGGTCGACGTGAACCCCGCGCGGGTCGCGGTCGCCGACGCACTCGGTCTGCGCTGTGTGACCGAGCCGCCGGTCGACGCCGACGCGGATCTGGTGGTCCACGCGAGCGGCCATCCTGACGGGCTGGTGACGGCGTTGAGTCTGGCCGGGCTCGAAGCGACAGTCGTCGAGGCGAGCTGGTACGGGACACGGGAGGTGCCGTTGCCGCTGGGGGAGCACTTTCACGCCCGCCGTCTCACGTTGCGGAGCAGCCAGGTGGGTCGGCTGCCTCCGACGCGAGTGCCGCGTTGGACTCACGGTCGCCGTTTGGCGCTCGCCCTGGAGCTGTTGGGTGCGGACGAACTCGATGTCTTGATCTCGGGGGAGAGTCGCTTTGACGAACTGCCGGTCGTCATGGCGTCGTTGGCCAGTGAGCCCGGGGACACGTTGTGTCACCGGATACGCTACGAATGAGACGAGGGAGAGTGCGTGTACAGCCTTAACGTTCGCGATCATTTCATGATCGCGCACAGTTTTCAGGGAGAAGCGTTTGGCCCGGCGCAACAGCTGCATGGCGCCACCTATGTCGTCGACGCGACGTTCCGTCGCAGGGAACTGGACAGCGACGGCCTGGTGGTCGACATCGGCCGGGCGAGCGAGCAGCTACGCACGATTCTGTCGGGCCTGTCGTACCGCAATCTGGATGACGAACCGGCGTTCGCTGGGCAGAACACGACCACCGAGTTCCTCGCTCGGACCATCTTCGATCGTCTGGCGCAGGCGGCACGAGATGGTTCCCTGGGGGACGGTGCACGCGGGGTGACGGCGATTTGCGTCACGCTGAACGAGTCGCATGTAGCCTGGGGGAGCTACGAAGGTCAGGTGTGACACGGCGAGAACTGCATGTTGTGGTGCCGGGTCCGATCGAACAGCGGACGGGCGGCTACATCTATGACGCCCGCATCGTGTCAGGCTTGCGCGAACTGCAGTGGTCGGTCGCCGTCCATTCGGTACACGGCGCGTTCCCAGACCCTGACCGTCGCGCGCGATCCAGTCTGGTGTCGACGCTCGCCAAGATTCCCACCGGCCGGTGTGTCGTCATCGATGGGCTCGCGATGGGCGCGCTTCCGGAGCCTGTCCGCGCCGAGGCGGAGCGCTTGAGGGTGCTCGCCCTGGTGCACCACCCGCTGGCCGACGAGACCGGCTTGGATGCCGAAGCACGCGACCGGTTCAAACGGCTCGAGCGAGCCGCGTTGACCGCCTGCGCGGGGGTGCTGGTGACCAGTGCTTTCACCGCCGGCCGTGTGCAGGCGTACGGCGTGCAGGCCGAGCGCGTGCGAGTCGTGTGTCCCGGCACCGATCGCTGCTCGCCCGCGGTGGGGCCTCAGCGAGACGAGCCTCCCGCCCTGCTCTGTGTGGGCTCCGTGACGCCACGCAAAGGGCACGACGTGCTCGTACGTGCCCTCGCCCGCCTTCGAGACCTGGCCTGGAGTTGCGTCTGTGCCGGCAGTCTCGCATCAGCTCCTGGACACGTCGAGTCGGTACACGACCTGATCCGTGAGGCGCGGCTCGATGACCGGGTGAGTCTGATAGGGGAGTGCGCGTCGGGCCGGCTCGACGCGCTCTATCGCCAGGCGTCGCTGTTTGTGCTGCCGTCCCATTATGAGGGATATGGGATGGCCCTGAGCGACGCGTTGGCGCGGGGGCTGGGGGTGGTCAGCACCACCGGCGGCGCGATTCCTCATACGGTGCCGTCAGATGCCGGCGTGCTGGTGTCCCCCGGAGATGATGCGGCGTTGACCGGCGCGCTGCGCGACCTGCTGGCAGAACCGGGTGGAACCGAGCGACGGGCCGCGCTGGCCGCGGCCGCCCGCCGACACGCCGAGACCCTCCCCACGTGGGACCAGGCCGCTGTCGGTTTTGCCGCCGCCGTGAGAGCACTCGATGGAAACGTTTGATGCCGACTGGCTGGCGCTGCGCGAGCCGGTCGATCACCGGTCGCGAGCCGAAGGCCTGATCCCGCCACTCGTCCACGCCTGGCAGGCCCGCGGCTGGTCGCGCGTGCTGGATCTGGGCAGCGGCACCGGATCGAACTTGCGCTATCTGGCGCCACGCTTGCCGAGGGGGCAGACGTGGGTGCTGGTCGACCACGATCCGGAGCACGTTCGCACATTGCGAGGTCTGGCCAGGCCGGAGCGGGTGCGAAGCGTGACGGTCTCGCACCGCGACCTCGCGGCACAGGATCTGGACGAGGTCGCCGACGCCGATCTCGTCACCGCCTCCGCGTTGCTCGATCTGACGTCCGACGGGTGGCTCGAGCGTGTCGTGACAGCGTGCGTTGCGTCTGAATGCGGCGTGTTGTGCGCGTTGAGCTATGACGGGCGCATCGAGTGGTCGACCGGCGACGAGCACCCCGATGATCGCTTCGTCCGCGACGCAGTCAACGTGCATCAGACCGGCGACAAGGGGTTCGGGCCGGCGCTTGGCCCCGCCGGCGGACGGCTGGCGGCGCGGCGCTTTCAGGCCGCCGGCTACCAGACCAGCCTTGCCGAGAGCGCGTGGCGACTCGAGGCGTCTCAGTCTCGTCCACTCGTAGAACGGTTGATCGACGGGTGGCAGCAGGCCGCCTCGGCGGTCCGTCCGGCCGACGCGGCCAGGATTCGTGGCTGGGCCGACGGAAGACGGGAGCGGGTCGCCGCCGGCCGTGGGCGGCTCACCGTGGGCCACCACGACCTCCTCGCGCTGCCCCCGGCACGGTCATGAGACGGTCTGGCGCCTGGCGGGTCCTGCTGACGCTTGTCCTGCTGCTGGGGTTGGCGTGGTGGCTCGACCTGGACGGGGTGGCGGCGCGGCTGGTCGCGATGCGTCCGGGCTGGGTGGCGCTGGCGTTGGGGCTGTCTGTGATTCAGGTCGTGGCGCTCGCCTGGCGCTGGCGTTTCACCGCCCGTCGGCTGCAGGTCGAGTTGTCGTTTGCCGAGGCGTGGCGTGAGTACTATCTGTCGATCTTCTTGAACCAGGTGCTACCAGGCGGCGTCATGGGTGACGTCTCGCGGGCGTGGAGACAGGCGCGGACTCGCGCCCCGACCGAGCCGGATAGTGCCAGCGGTCCGGCGGCGCGGGCGGTGATCTTCGAACGGTTGTCGGCGCAGGCAGTCATGACCACGGTGGCCCTGGCATCGCTGCTGGTGCTGCCCGCGATGGTCGGCCGGCGTTCCGGCACGCTCCTGTTCGCCACCGTGGCGGCGGCGACGGTGATCGTCGTGGCCATCGTGATCTGGGTTCGACAGCAGTCCTCGGCGGATTCGCTGACCGGCCGCGTATTCGCCGAGCTGGCCAGTGCGCATCTGTCGCCCTCGGTATTCGCTATCCAGTTTTCCAGCGGCGTGTTCATCGTAGGTACGTACCTGGCCACCTACGTCGCCGCGGCGCGAGCCGTCGGGGTCGAGACTCCGCTCCTCGTCATCCTCCCCCTGGTGGCCCCGGTGCTGATGACGATGCTGATCCCAGTGACCGTCGCCGGGTGGGGACTACGCGAGAGTGCCGCCGCCCTGTTGTGGGGCGCGGTCGGCCTGACCGCCGCCGACGGGGTCACCGTCTCGGTCGCCTACGGCCTCATCGTCTTCGTCGGCAGTCTTCCCGGCGCCGCGGTGCTGGCCATGGGCCGGCGAGGGACCGGTGGGACCTGAGAATTCCTCATCCACGACGATCCGCGCTGTCTAACCCATGCGCCCCGTAGCGAGTCGACCACTCTGCCTCCGATGACACAGGCAATGAAGATCGATTTGAAAGGCATGGGTCGCCTATCGAAGGTCGAAATCGAACAGCACATCTTCGCCGAGGTGGAACGTTCGGCACGGTGGACGGAGCGCCCGGTCCAGGGAGGCAATCGGGGGGAGCGTGAGAGCCGGGCGCCCGGAACCGATCAGCATTGGCGCCACCGCGACGTGAAGCCGGGTCAACGCCTCGGCTTGGAGGAACCGGGAGACGGTGATGCCGCCGCCCTCGATCAGGAGACGCCGCAGCCCGCGCGCGCGCAGCGCCTCGACCACGAGCACCGGGTCGAATCCGGGCGCGCTGCGGCCGGCGCCGTCGCCGGCTCCCTCGGCGCGGGCGGCGGGAAGGCTGATGACATTGGCGTCGGTGGTCGACCCGACCGATGTCCGATGGACCACGAGCGTCGGCGCCGCCCCGTCTGTGAACACCGCGTGCTCGGCCGAGAGACGCGCGTCGGGATCGAGCACCACCCGGACCGGATTGGTGCCTTCGACCTCGCGCACGGTCAGGCGCGGGTCATCCGCGGCGACAGTGCTGGCCCCGACGACCACCGCATCGACCAGTGCTCTCAGCCGGTGGAGGCGGAGGATGTCGGCCTGGCCGGTGACGTAGTGTGACTGCCCCTGTTCGGTCGCGATCCGGCCGTCCAGGCTTTGCCCAATCTGGCCGATCACAAGGTCGGCATCCAGCTGCAGCGGCAGATACAGGTCAACGAGCCCCGTCGCGGCCTCACTGAGCGGGCCGGATGCGAGCCACTCGCCGGTGGCGTCTATCTGCAGCCACACGGGGTCGCTTGCATTATGATGGACACGCACTGGACGGGGCGTACCGGTTTCGGCGGCGCGCAGGGCCCGAATCAAGCTCCAGGCGCTGGATTCGGTTATCGGATTCGGCACGTGGCGTTCTCCATAGCCCGCATTATTCATGAACGCGCGAAGCGAAACGGCTGAGGTTCGAGGAAAATCTGGCACCGCAGCGGTTCGCGCCGGGAGGCGGACACGACAGTCCGTCGAGGACGCGGACCGCGAGGACCGCCCGAGTTTACCGAAGATCCGTCGTTGCAGCCGTGGGTTCATGAATAATGCGGGCTAGAGCCATAACTTTATCGTGATCAGGAATGGAGTTCAGACTGGACGGTCGTATGCGAGAGGCAGAGTGCGGTCTGTTCGACCTTCGCCGCGGTCGCCCCATTCGGGTGACCGGAGGTGCGTCGTCTGGCGACGCCGTGCTGCTCGCGGCCGTTGAGGGGCTCACCCATGGGATATTGGACCAGCTGCGTGGCGACGGACGTCGCCGGCTGCGTCTCGCCGTGACCCATCATCGTGCGCACGCCATGGGCCTGACCCCGGCCCCGCCCGCGGGCCAGACACCCGACCGCACGACTGGTGTGCACACAGGCGACGTCAGCCTGGGGCTGCGTGGTGAGACGACGCCGGACGCGGTGTGGCGCCTCTCCAGTGGGTTGGACCGACCCGCACGGACCAGCCTGGAGATGGGGGCCGCCTCCATCGCGGAAGTCGGCGGTCTGACTTTGGCCCGGCTCGGCCAGTTGTTGCCGGCGGTGGTCAGCGTGCCGCTCGGTCCCGAGAGCGGGTCTGTCGCGGCGTCTGTCGACGATGCCGTCTCCACGGTGACCACCGAACAGATCCAGGCCTTGGCCGCCAACGACCGGGTGGAGGTCACCTACGTCAGCGATGGACCGGTGCCGTTGGAAGAGGCGGAAGAGGCCCGGTTCGTCTGTTTTCGTGAAGCCAACGGCATCCTCGAGCATGTCGCCGTCCTGATCGGCCTCCGAGAGGATTGGCCGGAGCCGGTGCCGGTCCGCTTGCACTCGGCCTGTCTCACCGGCGACCTGTTTGGGAGCCTGCGTTGCGACTGTGGTCAGCAGTTGCGGGGCAGCCTTCGGGTGTTTGCCGCCCGAGGCGGCGGCGTGTTGCTCTATCTGGCGCAGGAGGGGCGCGGTATCGGTCTGGGGAACAAGCTGCGGGCCTATACCCTCCAGCAGCAAGGACTGGACACGGTCGACGCCGATTGCACCCTTGGGTTCGGGGCGGACGAACGCCGCTACGACGCCGCGGTGGAGATGCTCGGGCATCTCCAGATCAATCGGATTCAGTTGCTCACCAATAACCCGGAGAAGGTGCGAGCCCTGCAAGCCGGCGGCATCGACGTGGCGGACCGTCTACCGCTCTACGGCACGCTGAATCGCCACAACCTGCCCTACGTCAAGGCCAAGGTCGACCGGGCCGGTCACTGGCTCACCGAGATGCTCTCGGGGCCGATCGGCGGAAAGTAGGGGGCGTTGCCGCCCGGCAACCCCATCGGGTCACTCGTTCAGGCGGTCGAGCGGGAACGTGTGTGTGTCCCCGATGACCTCTGCCAGCACCTGCCCATAGTGGCCCACCAGCTGCGCCCCCATGGCCGGGGTGGCCAGGGTGGCGTCGCCGGTCACCCCGGCTGGATTCAGGTCGCCGGCCAGCCACGCGAATGAAGCCTCGTCCTCCGGACCGAGTCGACGCATCGATGCCTGGAGGTCGTGGCCCAGCGACCTGAACGTCTGGATGGCGCCCGTCCTGACGAGGTCCGGGCGGAGATGCAGCATCATCGCGGTCTCGAGCGCCCCGCCGTGCAGTCCATGACGCCACTCCGAGTCGGGTAGCGAGACCTGGGCTGGACGAGAGAACGCGAAGTAGCTGGCCTTGACGACCAGGAGTCCGTATTCCTCCCGGAGCGCGAGCGCCGCCAGTTCGAGTGGGCCCACATTGCCGCCGTGGCTGTTGAACAGCACGAGGCGCCGGATACCGGTGGCGGCTACGGCGGCTCCGTGCTGTCGGATCGTTTCGGCCGCCAGCTCCGGGTCCAGGCTGAGCGTGCCGGGGAACCGTGTGTGCTCTCGGCTGGCGCCGCTGGTCTGTGGCGGCAGCACGGACACTGGCACGCCCGTCGGCAGACGCCGACAGGCCTCGGCGAGCACGCCAAGACCGATGTCGAGATCGGTGGAGAGCGGGAGGTGCGGCCCGTGCTGCTCGATGGCGGCCAGCGGCAACACGACCACGGGGTCACGCTGGGCCAACTCGGCCGTATCGGTAGTAGTTTGAGCGTGCCAGAACGGGATCGGCGTGTCGGACATGATGGTGTGAGGGTGCGCAAAGCCTCCGACCACGGGACTGCCAGCGACGACGGGCGCCGCACAACCCGCAGTACCTCGCTACCGCCGACGGAAGACGGCGAGATCGTATCCGATCCAGCCTCGGGCCAGGCACGTCCGCAGGGCGTTGCCGCCGACCAGGTGGCCGAACCGGGTGCCATCGAGCGGGAGCCAGCCGAAGAGCCCGACGAACCACGCTATCAGATGGTCACGTGGCCGACTGAGCCGAAGATGGGGTGTGAGGTCATCCGACGACAGGTGCTTGAAACCGGCGTCGGTCGCCAGGCGCCGCAGCTCGTCCTCGCGGATCAAGGTGTTGAGATGCCACCCACGCCGGAAGCGTTCGATGGCCCGGCTTGCCGCCGCGGAGTCGATGTCCCGGCGAAAGTCATCGCACACGACAAGCAGCCCTCCGGGTCGCACGAGTGCCGCACAGGACGCGAAGAAGCGGACGGGGTCGGGTCCATGCACGAACGACTCGATCGCGTACGCCAGGTCAGCCGGTGCGAGGTCGGCCGGTGGTGCGCAGAAGTCACCTTCGCGACACCGGACGCGCTGGGTGAGCCCCGCCCGGCGGATGCGGTGCTCGGCGTGTAGCACCTGCACCGGACTCAACGTCAGACCGCTGCCTCGGATGGGCAGTCGTTCGGCCAGGTAGCAAAGGCTGGCCCCGACGCCGCAGCCGAGGTCGACCACGTGCAGTGGGTCCCTCCCGCAGGCCAGGGTCCGCACGTGGTCGAGGATACGGTCTTCCACGTACCGAAACGCCGCTTCGGGACTCGTGACCCCTGGGCTCCAGACGGGCCGATGCAACGCGCCCACCACACCACCCTGTCCATGGGCGACGAAGCTGTCCGTGTGCCGGTCGTAGTAGCGCCGCACATCGGCGGCGTCGAAATCAGCCATGTTGGTGGTGGGCCGGCTCGGCGTTCGGAGTCTTCTGTGTTGGTGGCTCGAGACGCGCATAGACATCGCCGGAGCACCGGCGTGCGCCCGGCGTGTCTAGCGCGGTCAGTAGGGCGGGGCCCGATAGCCAACCCTCCGACATCAATCGATACGATTCTCCGGGGGACCAGTTGAAGCGGTACGCCCCCAGCGCGTTCAGGCGGGTGACACACGCGTTCGTGTAGTCGAGCGCGTGCGGAAGATACTCGAACGACAGGGCGCGAATCGCGTGGGTCAGCCCGGCGAGCACGCCAGGTTCACCGCCTTCGACGTCGATCTTGACGAAGACCGGGACGCCAAAGCGCGCGATCAGGTCGTCCAGCGTCGTCGTGTCGACCTCGACCGCTCGGTTCCACTGCACGCCGGCAAACACTGGGTCGCGCTCGCGGTCGTCCCGCCACTCGGGGGTCAGCGTGGTCATCGTCGGCGTCTGGTCGCTGATTGACAGCGCGGCGCGTCCGCTGTGCTCGCCCACGGCAGCCTCCACGATCTCGATATCGCGCCGCCGGCCGAACAAGACGCCGAGCAGCCGTGCGATGTGGGGCTGGGGCTCGAGCGCGACCACACGACATCCGAGCGCGGCCAGCGCTCTCGTACGGTTGCCGACATGGGCGCCGAGATCGAACGCGACGTCGCCCCGTGTGACGAACCCCGCATAGAGGCGCCGGAGGCGACGTTGTCTGAACGGGACGGCGTGATAGACGGCCAACGACCGGAGGAGCCCGACCGCTCGACCAAACTGGCTCATGTCGCCCTGATCGTATCGCGAACGGTCCGTCGGCAGTGGACGCCGCGCGCGGCGGGGTTGGTGCCCTTTGGTCCATGACTCGTCGGATCGGCTCGGGCGGGATCGGACCAGAGCCGCTACAATGCGGTCATGCCCGGTTCGGCCGCAGGTAGCCTGCGTGTTCTGTCGTTCGTGATGGGTGGCTTCCTCCTGCTCATGGCGCTCGGCAAGGTCGGTTGGCTGTCAGACAGCGGACCATTGACGGACGAGCTCTGGGGGTGGAGTGAGTCGGCGCCGGCCCTCAGCCGCTGGTATCTCAACACCGTGGCGATTCCGGGGGCGCCGGTGTTTGCCCGGCTGGTGCCCCTGGGCGAGCTCCTGACCGGTGTCGCTCTGCTGGTCGGATTCCGGGTGAGACTGGCCGCGACCGTGGCCGTACTGATGGTGCTCAATTTTCATTTCGCCATGGGTATCCTGTTTCAGGTGGCCTATCTCACAAACGGCTATGGCCCGCCGGTGGTGGGCAGCCTGGCCGCTTTGGCGCTGGGCCCGGCCAGGCTGCCGTTCAGCGTCCGTCCGTAGCGTGGTGAACCTGTGACCAGCGACGCGAGCCAGGGCGTGACCCAACGGGCACCCGGTGCGATGGCGGGCGCCCGGGTCGCGGGGCTGGGCAAGCTCGTGGCGGCGCTCCTGCTGCTGAATGTCTCGCTGACGTTCTCGAACATCTGGCCCACGCTCGGTGTCGGCCTGAACGCCGATCTCTCGCTGGAGACGGCCGTGTGTGTGCTCGCGTTGCTCGCCGCGCGTCGATGGTGGAGCGGACCGTCGGCGGTCGGGTTGCGGTGGCTGGCTGGGCTGTGGCTGGTGCTGGTTGTCGGGCGTTACGCCGAGGTCACCGTGACGTCCCTGTATGGGCGGAACATCAACCTGTACTGGGATCTGCAGCACGTGCCGAGTGTGGGCGCCATGTTCGCCGTGGTGGCTGACCCCTGGCTCAAGGCCGGCGTCTTGGTGGGTCTGGTGCTCGGGCTGGTATCGCTGTATCTCGGGGCCCGGTGGTCGCTCGGCGTTGTCGCCTCGGCCGCCCGCGAACCGGCGGCGCAACGTGGGCTGGGCGCCCTGGCGGTAGTCGTGCTCGGGCTGAGTCTGGCGCAATCGCTGGGGGGCCGTATCCCTGGTGTCCGCGTGGCGAGCCCGGTCGCTACGGCGTATGCACGGGAGCTCGGCGAGTTTGCCTACGAGCTCAGCGGCGCCGGCGTGCGTGATCTCGGCCCGCCGCCGGTGCTGAGTTCCGATTTGTCCCGGCTGGGTGGCGCCGACGTCTTCGTGATCTTCCTGGAGTCGTATGGGGCGGTCGCCTGGCAGCGTCCCGAACTGGCCGATCCGTTGGTGCCCGCGATGGCTCGGTTGGATGCGGACATCGCCGAGACTGGTCGCTTCGTAGCGTCCGCGTTGGTCGAGTCCACCACCTTTGGTGGCGAGTCATGGCTGGCGCATGTCAGCCTGTTGTCCGGCACCGAGATCCGCGACCCGGCCACCAACGTGCGTCTCATGGCGCAGGAGCGGGACACGATGGTCAAGCTGTTCGGACGGCAAGGCTACCGCACGGTGGCCATCATGCCTGGCATGCTGGTGGCCTGGCCGGAGGGCGCGTTCTACGGATTCGAGGAGATCTACGACCACGAGCGGCTCGGCTATCGAGGTCCGCAGTTCGGTTGGTGGGACGTCAATGATCAGTACGCCTTGGCCCGTGTCGATGCCCTGGAAATCGAGCCGCCCCGAGAGCAGCCGGCGTTCGTGTTCTTCACCACCATCTCCACCCACGCACCGTTCGTGCCGGCCCCGCCATATCAAGCGGATTGGGCGCGGGTGTTGACGACCGACCCGTACGACGCCGAGGCGCTCGATCGCGCCTGGTCCGCCTGGCCAGACTGGACGAACCTGGGGCCGAGCTATCTCGAGGCGATCGAGTATGGCCTGTCCAACATCGGCGGGTATCTCCGTCTGCGGGCGGACCGCGATTTCGTGATGGTGCTGGTTGGTGACCACCAGCCGCCGGCGCTGGTCAGCGGTGAAGGGGCCTCGTGGGATGTGCCGGTGCATGTGATTGCCAATCGGCCGGCGGTGCTGGACCGACTGACGCGGCACCATCAGTTCACGAACACGTTGCAGCCGGGCGACCAGGCCGTGGCTCGAATGGACACGCTGCTGCCAATCCTGCTGGACGCGTTCGGCGACGGGGGGGGGCCGTGATGATGATAGGGAGACGGCTCATGACCGCGTCAGTCGTGACCGCCGCCGCGCTGGTGGGGTCGTCGACGGTGTCCGCGCAGGTGTCGCTCGACGTCATGACCTTCAACATCCGGACGGCGGCCGGGCGCGACGGCGACAACGCCTGGCCGAAGCGCCAGGCGCTGCTGGTCGACACCATCGAACGCTACGCGCCCCAGGTCGTCGGGATGCAGGAGGCGCTGGGCGAGCAGATCGAGTATCTGCAACAGCAACTACCGGATTATCGGTGGATCGGCATCGACCGTGGACTCAACGGGGGCGTGGGGTTGAGCGAAGCGACGCCGATCTTTTACCGGTACGCTGAGCTGAGTCCGATCGAGTCTGGGAATTTCTGGCTGACCGACACCCCGGACACACCGCCCGTCCGACGGACCGAGGGCCGACGTCGCCGGGGCGGGGGACGCATCGTCACCTGGGCCCGGTTTTACCACCGCGACACCGGCCGCCAGGTGTATGTCTTCAACACCCACTTCACGCTGCGGCGCGGCCAATCACAGCTCGATGCGGCCGATTTGGTCGCCGGTCGAGTCGCCGCCCTCCCGGCCGGCGCCGCCGTCATCGTGATGGGCGATTTCAACAACAATGCTGAAGAGAGTGATACCTGGCGCGTCGCCACCGCCCGGGGATTGCGCGATGCATGGGTCGCGGCCGACGAACGCGTCGGACCAATCGCGACCTATGGCGGCTTCGGACCACCCGACGAGGCGCTGGCCGAGCGCGTCGACTGGATTCTGGTGGGCGGTCCAATCGACGTTGAGCGCGCGGAAACCGTTGTCCACAACGTAGGCGGCCGGTACCCCTCAGACCACTATCCGGTCGCCGTGCGGCTGGTCATCCGCTGAGCCCAGGGCGGGTCCTACAGTCCGTGGCGATCCAGGAACTGCTTGATCGTCGCGTAGATCGCCAGCGTTTCGGCCGTATCGAATCCCCCGTGGCCACCGCCAGACACGGTGTGCAGTTCGCTGGCGACCCCAGCGGTCTCGAGTGCCTGGTGTAACCGCACGCCCTGCTGGTAGGGCACGATCGGGTCCGCATCGCCGTGTATGGTGAGCACCGGCGGCAACCCTGGTCGGACATAGGTCAACGGTGACGTCTGTCGCGCGACCTCAGCGCGGTTCGAGAGGCCACCCAGCCACTGGACGGCGTAGCCCTTTGTATTTGGGCCGCGCATGAGGTCAGCCACATCGGTGATGCCATACCAGTTGATGATGGCGGCGACCTCGACCGACGGCAACGACGGGGGACCGGTGAAGCTTCCGGATGTGCACTCGCGACCCAGTCCCGCCGAGGCCGGGACCATGCCGGTCGTCAGCGCCAGGTGTCCGCCGGCCGAGTTCCCGGTGGTCACGATGCGTGAGAGGTCGAAGCGGTAGTTCTCCGCGTTTCGTGCGATCCACTGAAGCGCGCAGAGACAGTCTTCGACCGCGGCCGGTGCGCGCGACACCTGGACCAGCCGATACGTCACGTTCACGACCGCCCAGCCCATCTCGAGATACGGCATCGCGCGCAGGAACTGCGACTCTTTCGTGCCCGCGACCCAGCCCCCGCCGTGGATCATCATCAGCACCGGCACTGGGCCGCTTGCGTTGGCGGGCAGATACAGGTCGAGCTTGTTCTCGTGGTTGTTCGCGACATGGTAGGTCACGTTCGGGACCACGCGGTATTGGTTCGATAGATCGGCTAGAAAGGTTGTCGTATCGCTGAGTTGTGCCTGCGCAACTCCCGGTCGCGCGCACACGGCTGTCAATGTCACGGCGGCGATGACGCCGACCATCCATCTGGTTCGCATGTTTCCTCCTCACGAAATAAAACGCCCCACGAACGACCCAGTATATGCCCCGGTCACCCCTTCGGTGGCAGGCTCACGGTCAGGCCCAGTCGTGCCTCGTAGGTCTTGATCATCGCGCTCTTTGCCTGGTCGCCAAAGCCGCTGTCGATCGCGGTCTGATAAGTGTCGATCATGGCCTCGACCACCGGTAGCGAGGCCTGCAGCTCGGCCGCGACTTCCTGCACGTTCACGATGTCTTTGAACGCCGCCTGGAGCGAGAAGTCGCCGTCAAATTCCCGCCTGAGGATGCGGGGGATGAAGTACTCGCTGGCGAAGCTGCGCGCGCTGCCCGACGTCAGCACGTCGGCCAGCGTGTCCGGGGCGAGGCCGGCTTTGACCGCCAGGGGCATCACTTCGCACAGGGCCGCGATATTGACGTCGTAGATGATGTTGTTGATCGCTTTCATCAGCTGACCGGAGCCGAGGTCGCCACAATGGACGACGAACTCGCCCATGATGTCGAGATACGGTTTCGCCTCGGTGAAGGCCCGGGGCGTGCCGCCGAACATCATCGTCAGCGTGCCGTCTTCGGCCCGAAACGGCTTGCCCGACACCGGACAGTCGCTGTAGGACAGCCCGACCGCCGCGGCCTGGGCGGCCAGTCGCAGGGCCGCGCCGCGGTTCATCGTGGTGGTATCGATGATGGGGAGCGGCCCCCGTGCGCCCGAGCTCACGCCCGCCTCGCCGAACAGTACCGCCTCCGCCTCGACCTCTGACGGTACGCAGACAAAGAGCAGCTCGACCCGAGCCGCCACGTCTCCGGGTGTGGACGCGTTGGAGACACCGAGCTGGGCGAGCGCGTCCGGGAGGTCCGGTCGAATGTCGTACACCGTCAGAGGGACGCCCGCGCTCACGAGGTTCCTGGCCATGGCCGCACCCATCCGTCCGAGTCCAATGAATCCAGTCGGTCTCTTGTCCATGTGTCAATCCAAGCCGGGCTGCTATGAACAATAGCGGGGCGGCGCGTCAATCAAGACACGCCGCCGTCGCAGGTCGTCGTAGGTCGGTCCGAGCCCCGTCGGGTCCAGCCGAGACGTGAGGTCGGCCTCTACCGTGATTTCGGCTGGGAGGTATCGTCGACAGTCGTCGAACTCTTGGGCGTACTCCGGGGTGGGGAACTGGAGCGTGAGCGTCGAACGGCCGTCTCGTACGACCACCGTGTACAACGGATTGACGATTACGGGGTCCGCCGGCTGTGGTGGACGGGGTGCCTCGTGTCGGCGAAACAACGTGTCGTTTCTGGACGCGACGAGCGTCAGCGATGGCTCGTCGTCGAGGGCGTCTGGGGACAGATCGCTCGCTAGATCGACAACGTCATCGTCGACAAGGCTGTCGAACAGGCGGCGGTCACTGAACAGTCTGGGGCGGTGCGCCGCGAACAGCT
>Ga0066376_10002686_pt1 | contig 16459 bp, 10 predicted proteins | sample Knorr_S15_td_Bot_FD_77009 | JGI IMG/M metagenome (GOLD analysis project Ga0066376, IMG submission 77009) | Marine microbial communities from Southern Atlantic Ocean transect - Knorr_S15_td_Bottom_ad_5009_LV_A | ecosystem: Environmental > Aquatic > Marine > Oceanic | place: Southern Atlantic... | reverse complement strand
GTCGTATACAAAACGTCTCGCGGACCATTGGAATGGCCTCTCATGAGATCTGTGAGATCACGGCCATCGACCCCGTCAGGCATATCGAATCCTGTCATCGTCGAAATAGTCGGAAAAAGGTCGTAGAGCACAACCAGAGCATCTGAGGAGCCCGATTGAATACCGGGACCCGCAATAATCAGCGGTACGTGCGTGCTGTGCTCATAAAGGCTCTGTTTCCCCAACAGCCCATGGCTTCCCAGTGCGAGACCGTTGTCGGCCGCAAAAATCACGATGGTGTTCTCGGTGAGCCCATTCCTTTCGAGCGCATCGAGCAGGTCTCCGATCCGGGCGTCCATGTGGGTGATCAGGCCGTAATACTCCGCCAGTTGGCTACGAACGTCTTCCGCGGGGCGTGGCCATGCAGCCAGTCGTTCGTCCCTGCCGGTCATCCATCCATTGTGGAAAGGGTGCACGGGAAGATAATTGGGCGGAAGAGGCGGTCGGTCTTCCAGGTTCATTGTCATGAATTCCGGCTTCGGAGTCCGAGGATCGTGTGGCGTGGTAAAGGAGACGTACGCGAGGAACGGTGCTGTCGTGTCAGATTCGACATGCCGATTGATAAAATCGATGGCGGCGTCCGCAAACACATCGGTCGAAAATCCTTTGCGCTCAATCTCAGTGAATTGACCATCTGCCAGTAGGTCCTGAACTGGAGCAGCGTCGTGGTCACTCATTCCTCCAAAAAAGATGTCTTTCCCATCTGAAAAGCTCCGGGCGAAAGATTCCCGGCTCTGATGCCATTTTCCGGTTCCAAACGTGACGTATCCGCTCTTTCGGAGTTGTTCTGGAAACGTCGCAACCGTGTCCAGTCTGTCATAAACATGATAGAGGCTGCGGCCGCTCATCAACATGGCCCGGCTCGGCGCGCACACGGCGCCGTGAATGGAACCCATGATGTGCGCCTGCCGAAAATTGAATCCGACGCGGGAAAGTTCATCTATCGAAGGTGTGCTGAGGAACTGATTGCCGTACGCCCCTACCGCATCCGCACGTTGGTCATCCGAAAAAATAAAGAGAATATTGGGCTGTTCCACCGGCTGGTTTGTGCCACAGCCAGAAATCGTGAGAACCGATAACACCGCCAGAGGCAGAAATCGTCGTATCGCGAAAGAGTGCATGATCGAAGTTGGCGTATTTGTCATGGCGAGTATTCAGGTTTTCAATGTAACAGATAGTCATGACAAGCAAGAATCTGTCTAACCAGCCTGGAGATGTTTGCTATGTGTGCCCTTTTAATCGTATCGAGATCGAACCATATCGAATCATATCGAATTGAAGACCAATTGTTTGTCATGTCTACTTTTATCGTTATAATGTACATGACGCATGCTTCATGTACACGGAAAGCGCATGACCTTCGCACCGGAAAAACCCTTTAATGACTTACCTGATCTACCGCCCGATTCGACGTTTTCCGAATCTCGCGAGATCATTCAGCTTACCATTGAAGCCAGAACTGCACTGGCTGAGTTGAAGGGTACGTGCCGCACGCTACCAAACCCGGATATTCTTCTGGAAACGATTTCTCTTCAGGAGAGCAAAGACTCTTCGGAAATCGAAAACATCGTAACCACGCAGGATGAGCTTTTCCAGGCAGATGCCCTGAGTGGCATTTCGTCAAGTTGGGAAGGATCAGGACCAGCAAAAGAAGTTCTCCGCTATCGCCTCTCCATGAAGATGGGGATGGATAAGATGAACGCAAATGGCCTGATCACTACAAACTTGTTGGTATCCATCCAACAACAGCTTCGCAATACGGAGGCTGGTATTCGACAGCAAATGGGCACAGTCATTTCCAACCCTGAGAGTGGCACCATTATTTACACCCCTCCCTCCGGTGAAGCTCTCATTCGCAAAAAACTTGCTGCTCTCGAAGTTTTTATCCATGAAAACAAGGAATTAGATCCGGTAATTTGTCTAGCACTGATACACTACCAGTTCGAAGCAATTCATCCATTTTATGACGGTAATGGGCGAACCGGCCGCATTTTAAATGTTTTATATCTGATTCAACGCGGACTTTTAGAGCATCCAGTACTCTACCTGAGCCGGTACATTCTTCTTCATCGCTCAGAGTACTACACGCGGTTACGAGCAGTGACTGAACGAGGAGATTGGGCCGGATGGGTCTCGTTTATCTTAACTGGGGTTCGAGAAACATCGAAGTGGACACTTGCCTCAATTATCCAGCTTAACAAGGCGATCGATGAAGCCGCGGATCTCTCTCGAACCAGGATGAAATCTGGCTACTCTCGAGAACTTATCGACCTCATATTTAAACACCCGTATTGCAAGATTGGCCATCTCGTCGACGCAGGAATCGCTGGGCGAGTCACGGCTTCCCGCTACCTGAATCAGCTTGAAAAACTTGGCATCCTGACCTCGATTCAAATACATCGAGATAAGTACTTTATTAATACTGCTATCATGCGCAGCCTGGATGTGCTACTTCCAGATAAAAGAGATTAGGCGTCCGATGCACGACGAAGGATATATCAAATTCAACACCGATTGGACCGAGGGTCCGCCCGTGAGTTGGCATAAGATCCGCACGCTCAGTGAGTGGCGGCAGCAGATGTACAAGGTCGGGCTGATCGGCGCCCTTCCCGACGGTGTCGGATACGGGAATATCAGCGTACGGGACAATCCTCCGCGTGAGTTCCTCATCACCGGGGCCTCGACTGGAAACGTCCGGGAACTCGGGCGGGAGCATTTCACCCGAATACTGGACTACAATTTTGAAGAAAACCGCGTGTCGTGTATCGGTCCCATCACGGCGTCCTCCGAGACGATGAGCCATGCGGCCTTCTACACCGCATCGAGATCCATTGGCGCTGTGATTCACATCCACAACGCGTACCTCTGGAATACGTACTGCAATGAGTTGCCTACCACATCGCCACACATCACCTACGGAACTCCGGAAATGGCGTACGAGATCATCAGGCTGCTTACCGCGAAAGAGCGACCCTCAAAACAACTCGTCATCATGGGTGGCCACGAAGACGGCGTAATGGCCTACGGAAACAGCCTTGGACACGCCGCGTCCATCCTGCTGAACTGCTGCGATCGCCTGTTTCGACCGGAAAAAGTCTGAGGGGACTCCTCAGGCCTCGATCATCTCTATCAATTTTTCGGCCGCGTATTCGACAAAGGCCGGGTCCTCGGCATTATAATCGAGTGCTTCGACCGTTATCGTATCAGGAAGATTACGCTGTAGCAAGTCCCAGTAGATCTGGTCCAGTTCCGGATTATAGAGGGCACCACCCTTTGCCGAGTAACTGCTCACTCCTTTCAACGGCATCAGAAAAACGGCATTCCCCGTCGTGTGTTCGAGCCGCTCGCCGATTGCTTCCGCTACACGGGCCTGCTGATCTGCGTTCAAGCGCGGAACGAAAACGAATGGTGAGTGCCAGACAATTTGGTGGTCGTCCCAGCCGTCGGGGACCTTGTTGGGCTCACTGACAAGAATACCGAGATGTTCGGAGCCTCCTGGACAGATAACCTGGGGCAGTCCAAGTTTGCCAGCCACGGTAAGCCGTTCGGGTCCTGAGGCGCGGAGCACTCCATATACTCCATCAGCTATTTCACCCATCGCATAATCAAAGACTGCAGTGATGATACCCTCTTTCATCATCTGCTCCATGGCCTCTCCACCCGCTCCAATGGCGTGGAAGGTGATCACCTCATATCCAGCGGCCTCGAATACGGTCAGCGCGTGCATCGCTCCCTGGGTCAACACACCCAGATTGGTCATTCCTATGACTCCCTTGGCAGTCGATCTGGTTATGCTTCTCTCAACCTGGGCCATACCCCAGGCGCACGCCGCAGCATTCGCTAATATTTTGCGGGAGAACACGTTAAGACCAAGAATATCGCTCACGGCGAACATCATGGTGATGTCCTTGATTCCAACAAACGGCGACGTATCTCCGGATGCTGCCGTTGAGAGCATCACCTTGGGAAATCCGTACGGAAGCGCCTGTAGGACGGGCGCGCAGGTGGATGTCCCCTGCGTTCCACCAAGCGTTACGACGGCATCAATGGCGCCGGATTCCTGGAGCTTTAGCATCGTTTTCGTCGCGCCGGCTATCACAAATGGGCTGGCCTTCGCACGGCTCGGATTGTCGAGCAATTCCGCCAGTGAACCACCCCCCGCTTCGATGATTTCTTCCCTGGACACATCCGCTACTACCCCCGGCTCACCAATGACCCCGATGTCGATGAGCATGGCTTCTCCACCCAGAGCCTCGATTTCGCTCCGCATGAAGTCGGCTTCTGCGGCTTTCGTGTCGAGCGTGGCTAAAATCGCGATGGTTTTCATTCTTCGCGCCTGGGTTAATTTGAGAAAAGCAGATTAATTGGAGAAACGCAGGCTGGCGAACTCTGATGCGGCCTCGGTGACCGCCCGCTCGATGGGCAAACGCTCGGTCGAGGACCCGGTCCAGAATCCATGGCCCGACGTATTGTCCAACATGTACTGAGCATCAGCCGGATTCTCCATCGCAGCGCCATGAGCAATCAGAATCACGTCCGGGTGGACTTCCCGACACTTCTGGTAGGCATACTCTGTCTGCTCGGCAGTTTGCTCAATGGTCAAACCGCTGTCATAACCCTTCAGCCCCCCTTTCGTAGTGCCAGCGTGGTAACAGAAAATGTGAGGTCTGGCCTTCTCGCAGACTGCGATCGAGTCTTCGAGCGTGAAGCCCAGTCCGATCGTAACCATATCCATCTCTTCCCTTGCCAGCTTCAGCATGTCAATTTCGTTCTGCAGCGTGATACCGGCGGATGTCAGCACCTTATAGATCTCCGAATCATGATCGACATATGAAATGGAGGGGCCGATATTGGAGACAGACTGGACGCCCATGTCTTTACACTCCTGCAACACCATGCGCATGTCTTTCAGTGGATCATTCGCATTGAGGCACGCGCACACGAAGGCTTTGCCCTCCATCGCGGGCATTATGTCCTCGCGGGTGTAATCGAGCGTTTGTCGATTCGAATCCAGAATGGGCCACATCATGGCCATCGTGCCCATGCCATTGCCGCGCAGTCGTGCACCCGAAAACGTGTTCACGCAGTCCGTACCACATTTTTCCAGCAATTTGGCTACCAACCCGCTTCCAGCTGAAGAAATCATTATCGGAATACGCTGATCTACTTTCGCCTTAAGATTGGCGAGGATTTGATCGGTAGAAATACGTTTTGTGATCAAAATGATACCCTGTCTGGTGTTACTGGGCGAAGAATAATACGAGCGTGGCGCTCTCGCAAACGTGAATGACAGGCTATGTAATTTAGTCCTTTCTGCTTCCTGACAGATTATTTTGAGTATCTGCAGAGAAATTCCGATCATATTCCCAGGTTGGTGATCGTCCAGCAGAGCTACCGCCCACTCACCTATCATTTTTCAACTACCGCGACCAGACCCAGATACAGACCCAGATACAGACCCATCTATGATTATCGGTTACACTTCCCCAGTTAAATTATAATAACGCCGCCATGCAGACCTCTACTTTCCCTCGATTTGTCGTCATATCAGTCATTGTTTTTCTTGGTACGGGCCTCGCCAGTGCACCCGAATAGAGGACGGCAGCCAGCGCAACAAAAATATAGATCACCATCATGAGGAGGGCCATAAGGGTCCGAGCCGCCACGCTGTATCGATACTCGAGATATTCGGGGATGGTAAAATGCCAGCGCGCAAGAAACGCGGCAGAAAAAAGAGGGCCACAATGACGAGCGTAACGGCGGCCATCCACTCGTAGGAGGCAATCGCAAGTCCGAGTTCATAGCCACGTCCGGCCATCCCGACGAAGTGCTCGGTGGAAATATTGGACGCGATCAGAGAAAATCCGATGAGCTACCACGATAGATTTCGCCCGGCCAGAAAATAATCCTCATCGGTCTCCTCTTTCCGTCCGGCGTAGAGTGAGACCCCTATTACGAAAAGGATAAACGAGACGAAAGCGAACAGATCCAGCGTTGTTAGCTGCATAGGGTTTTTATGGGCCGTGAAAGACCGTTTACAACTTTACCAGACCTGAATCTCTGTCGCGCCGGAGACAGAAGGAAGATTGTGTTCAAAATACACTCGTATCATCGCGGTTTCGACCGGATCAAAATGCAGCGTATTTCTGGCCATGGACAGCGGAATTTCGGGAACGCTTAAAGGATTATTAACCGACATCCATTCTCCCTCGCTGAGCACGCTCACCCTGAGCCCGCGCGGTGCCGAAACAGTGCTGTCTATACGGCCCAAGTAGCGAGCGGAGTCGCCCCATAAGTAGGCATCAACTCTCGAAATGGTTTTGGGGCCATCGAATTCAATCTGCACCCAGTCCTCCGAATTTGGTGTATTGTTCGCCGTCCAGCGATTAGCCTGGTAGGTCGTCAGGCCGAATGAGCCGTCAATCAAAACACCCAGCTCATCCTGATTCAGGGCGTACGAGGCAGAGACACGGGGAAAAGGCCTGCGGTCCGGATTCAGGGCAAGATTCCGAGGCTGTCCGGTAGGTGAGACAATCCGTGCACCCGAGGGCGTCCAAACTTCGATTTCGGAGAGTCCGGTGAAACTGTTCTCTGCGTGGGTGAAGATGACCCGGATACCCTCCACATCGAGAGGCTCAAAAGAGATCGTGTTGGCCCGCCTCGCCACGGGATGCTCCGGGTGTCGAGAGTGTTCGCTGATTTCGGTCCACTGCCCTTCGATCAGGGCCTCGACAGTGTAGGCTGCCGGTGGCGCAAGCGAGGCATCGTCATCGATAAAATACAGTTTGACTTCTGACACTGTCTGCTTTGATTCGGGTCCAACCACGCCGAAATCAACCGCAATCCAATCTTGTGGGTTTGGTGAATCAAGTGTAGTCCAACGGTTTATCGGAACATCATGGTACCATATGCCACCGTCGTTTGCGTAGAAGACTGGCGTCGACGGATGCGAGTAGGATGCGGTGATTTCAGGGAAGCGTCGCCCGTTATTGACTGCAACATTATGAGGGCGCTCGAATGCCATGGAGGCCCGAGTTGGTGGAATGCTCACCTGAATGTCTGCCAGATCAGGCCGATTCAGAACCGTTTTACCATCAAGCAGGACCGTGAACCCGGCGCCCCGGTTATAGCGCGTTCCGTCCCGGTCCCAAACCAGCGACAGTTCGTGACCATGATAAGAGACGCCCTCTACCGAAAAATAATCCCAGTCGTGCGGGACGAGTGGATTGATCCGCAGCGAATCTCCAGCTGTGGCACGAATCCCTAGAAGTCCACCCAGGATCAGATCGACGTAGCCGGAATGTAAATAGTGCTCGCTGTGGTTGGGCATGTCGCTTCCGAACCAGGATCCGTCGAATGGATTGGCCGATTCCGCAATGTAGGGGCGGCCATCTTTGTACTGCGTGCGCGTGTAAATACCGAGCAGTTTGACATAGTCAGTTACATCCACTTCATCCTGTTCATAGTCGTTGAGCAGATTTGCCATCGCCACGAGGGTCTGTGTGGTGGCGTACGGCCACGATTGACCGCTCCACACGCAGCAATTCGGTGACACGTAAAACTGCGGATCGTTCTGTTCCGTTGTTGTCGGTCCGAATGGAGCAAAGAAATAGTTGGGATCCATCAGATATTTCCAAGCGACAGCATGCTCGGGGTCCGGAAGATTGAACTGCCACGGGACATAGCCTATCAGCTCTCGCCCGTGCTCATCACCCACAAACGGTCCCGTTTCATAGGTCCGAGACTTAGCCTCAATTCCAGGAGGATGGTCATCCACCCACTGGTGTAGGAAGAACTGGCGGCGATCGTCCCAGAGCTCTTCGAGCACCCGAGTTTTCAAGAGGGTTGCCCGGTTCGAGTAATCAGCCGCTATATCGTCTTCGCCTGCTAACAGCGCAGTTTGGGACGCGGCGAGGAGGTCGCCATACAAGTATGAGTTGAGCGTTGGTCGATATCCTTCTACCACCCAGTTATCTTCGGCCTGGCGGCTGTTGATGTTGACTTCCATTCCATCGTCGTGGCCCGTCCGATAAAAGAGACCATGATCCGGATCAAAGTGTACATTGAACCATCCCGCCAGCTGTTTTTCCATGTACGGAAGCATAGACGTAATCCACGCCTCGTCACCCCGGACCTCATGGATCTGCCAGAGCCCTGCTCCATACCAGTTTGAGTAATTTCGGGGCCGCGCGCCCTCTGTGTCGATCCAGTACCGTGAAAAGTCATCGATGATGCGGCTATTTTTCAGCCAGCGTACTTCAGAAAGCTGATGTCCCAGGGGACAGGCGATCCCGCCATAGGTACCCGACCAGAACGGCCGGTCGATAAACTCAGTGAATGTGTAGCCTGTTTCGGGCGAACCGTAGGTGAGGTGCTTGGTCATAACCTCCCAACGATAGTAATAGACTTCATCGATCTGAGGGTCTGGCGTTTCGATGAAAGGAATGTTTTCAGAATACCAGTCCCAATCGCGATTATCCCACCAGTCGTATCGATCGAAAACGAGCTGCTTGTCTATGATTTGATCGGATTCGCGACACCCGGTCAAGCCAATCAGAACAATTACGAATAGGATGAGCTTGTTCATATGCTGTGCTGGTCGTAAAGAACGAGAATCTGAAACCAAAGACCGGCAAGTCACCGCTCGTACACCATTGTTACCGTGTGCGATACATGCTCATTTTCGGATTGAGGCAGATCAATCTTGAGTCCTGTTTCCACGAACCATGCATTCTGGACTGAACTGATGGGCATGAAAATAGGAAAGATCCTTCGGTAGATCGATTCGACCGACCATAATAGCCCTGACACCAGGCGAAGCAACCATTACATTGCTCAAGACCTCGGATTATCGAACCCCCTTTTAATCCAGGTAATGAAACCAATCTTGACGGGAGCGGCCAGGAGCGTTGCCAGTATTCTCATCGGCATGATGGTGATCACTTTTGTGGCTGAGACCATCGAATTCGTCCTCATCGCAGTGCTCAATGGTGGCATTCTCACCGACCAGGAGGCATACTTTGCCGTTCGAAACAGATCCGGAGTACTGGTCGCCAAACTTTTCTATAACGGCGGCGCAGCCTTTCTTGGTGGATACGTCGCCGCCTTGATCGCAGGAAAGTCTGAGGTCTCATACGGCCTGGCGCTGGCTGGATTTCAGTTGTTAGGATTCGTCTACGGAATGACAGATCCGGAAATATCCGGGACCATCCCCGACTGGATGTGAATCGCGATGATTGTCACGATGATGCCGCTGATTGTTTTCGGAGCAATTATCAGATCGCGTCGGAAGTCATCCTCATCATGACCACTACCTAATGACAACTCACATTTTACCCATTCAAGAAAGGGAGCGGATTCAGTCGCTGGACGTCCTTCGTGGCTTTGCCCTTCTGGGCATATTGACCATGAATATCGGATCGTTTTCGATGCCAAATGCTACATATTTCGACCCAACCGCTTGGGGAAGCCTTGAGGGATTGGACGGTTGGATCTGGAAGTTGACCCACCTGTTGGCGGACCAGAAGTTCATGAACATTTTTTCGATGCTCTTCGGCGCGGGTATCATTTTGGGTTGGGAGCGTAGTAAAGCAAAAGGCGTTTCTTTCGGCAAAACCCACTATCGCAGAGTCGGATTGCTTGCCGTCTTTGGCCTGCTGCACGCACATCTACTCTGGCATGGCGATATCCTGTTCTGGTATGGAATGTGTGGCATGTTCGTTTTTCTCTTCCGCAAATCCACACCGAAAAAGCTGATTGTCTGGGGTCTCGCGTTCCTCGCGGTAGGTTCGCTGATATCACTTGCCGGCGGATTGTCGGTCGAGTTTATGAGTGCGGATGAACTCCAATCGCTGAACAAGGACTTCAAGCCTTCCCTCGAGGAAAGAGAACGTGAGGTTCAGATCTACCAGAGCGATTGGATGACTCAAATGGAGCATCGAACGAATGCTGCACGAGAGTTGGAAATAGCGTCTTTTTTGTTTTGGGCATTTTGGCGCGTGAGCGGCCTCATGCTCTTGGGTATGGCGTTGTTCAAAATGGATATTTTCAGCGCGAAACGATCGCGCAGATTCTATCTCATTCTGATCGGCATCGCTCTCGCGATAGGCCTCCCTATCGTGGGCTACGGCATGTATACAAACATATCGAACGATTGGGAATCACCGAATTATTTCTTTCTCGGGCTGCAATTCAACTACTGGGCGAGCATTCTGGTCAGCCTTGGTTGGATTGGAGGGATCATGCTCGTCTGTCAGGCAGGATTATCCCGGATCATGAATTCCTTGGCCGCAGTGGGTCGCATGGCCTTCACGCACTACATCCTTCAAACCGTATTGGCGACGCTCATTTTTTACGGCCATGGACTGGGATATTTCGGACAGATCAGTCGCACAGGCCAGTTCGGAATCGTGCTGGCCATATGGACCCTTCAGATTATCATCTCACCTATCTGGTTGAAGTATTTCCGTTTCGGACCCCTCGAGTGGCTCTGGCGCTCTCTTGTCTATATGCAAAAACAGCCTTTTGTACGCGAAGTAACCGTAGGGTCATGATCCCTATCCCGTCACGGGGGAAGCTTTCTACCGATTATCACCCCACGGGAGCGCGTCACCTTCGATCCACGGTGCACCTGCGGCAATGAGATCTCGGCTTAGTCCCGATAGTCGTTCCAGGAGCTCTTCCAGAGTGGTTCGATATCCGGTCAACTGATTGTGCGCGATCTGGAGCTGCTGCTCATGTGTGGCCGTCGGCCCGTAGGTCGAATTGCCCACGCCCCTTTCTACTGCAGACAGCCTGTTACCCACGGTGGGCCGGGTTTTCTCTCCCGGTTGGCGCTTCGACCCCAATCCGTTTAACCCTGAGTCGAGTTCCAGCAGGTCCTGTTTTGCCTGATGGATTCTAGAATCCAGGTCGCCTGGAGCGGCCGTCGCCCTACCGAGGGCAACCTGCATGGCATCTACGGTTTGCAGCGCCTTCGAAAGAGTAGACTGTACAGCCGATGCCGCTCGGGTCGCCGTCTCCAGCATTCTCCAAAATGCCGCTACCTCTTCATGTGACGAACCCTCCAACGCCCCCGCGCGCAGCGGCACGACTTCGAAAGTCTGTGGTGAAGACAGTTTTGTTACCTCTCCATTCACCCCTTTGGACATGGTGACGATGTACGTACCGGGCGCGGCCAGCATGCCGCTGGTACCGGTATCCGTAACGGTTAATCCAACGGCCTGCGGAGAGGGAAATTTCAGGTCCCAGGCTACCCGATGAAAGCCGCTGGTCACCTCGCCCTCAACACGGCGAACCACATTCCCATCTGCGTCCGTCACTGTAAAAAGAATGGTCGGATCCGACTCCCGTCTTTCGGCTTCCACCGCGGCCCATCCGGGAAACTCAACGGATCGTCCCGCCTCGACGGCTTCTTTCTCGGCCTTCTGTCTGACTTCTTCCCGGGTCATCAATCCATCCCGCAGATAGTACGTGAAGACGGCTCCAAACGGAGGATTGGGCGCCAAATAATGCGAACTGCCCTGCGATCCCCTCCCGGCGCCAAAGCTCAGCATGGGGCGCGGAACGTACCACCACGCGTTTCGTGTCGGAAACAGCGTCGCTTCTTCCTCCAACTGAGTGGCCGAAACGCCGCGAAGGGCGCTGTAATCATCTAGAACAAAGAAACCGCGGCCGAAGGATGCTCCAACGAGGTCATTTTCTCTTTTCTGGATCCCAAGATCCCTGAACGAGATCGTTGGCATGCCGCCGGTGAGTTTGACCCAAGTTCCGCCACCGTCCACCGTGAAATAGATTCCAAACTCGGTCGCGGCGAACATGAGATCCGCATCGACGTGATCCTGAACCAATCTCCAGGCCAATGTCCGATCAGGGAGATTGCCACGAATGGAGCGCCAGTTTCGCCCTCGATCGGTGCTCTTGAACAAATACGGGGTGTAATCGCCGTACTTGTGGTTATCCAGAACTGCATAGACGGTGTTGGCATCGTGCAGATCGGCCTTGATGTCATTGACAAAAGCTGTTGCGGGTAATCCGGGCAGGGATCCCACCTCGAGCGCTCTCCAGTTCGCGCCCCCGTCTTCGGTCACCTGAATGAGTCCGTCGTCCGTTCCCGCGTAGATCAGCCCTTCCTGCAAGGGAGATTCCGCCAGCGAAGTAATCGTGTTATAGTTGGACATCGCCCCCACATCCCACGCATTGTCCCAACTCTGGGTGCCCCCCATGATTGGAAGGGTGAATCGGTCCTGATTCCGCGTCAGATCCCCGGAGATCGCCGTCCAGTTGTCTCCACGGTTATCGGAGCGCCATACACGCTGCGATGCAAAGTAGATGCGGGACGCCTGATGGGGGCTCACCAGAATGGGCGAATCCCAGTTGAAGCGCTCGTAGTCTTCGTCTGCGCCCGGTTGAGGTTGAATATCTACCACCTCACCTGTGATCATGTCGATCCTGGATAGCGCTCCCTCCTGCCTCTCAGCGTACATGATGTCAGGATTTCCAGGTTCGGTCGCCGGCTGGTGACCATCCCAGTTCAGGACTATTCGCCAGTCTGAATTCTGGATGCCTTGGACATTATCCGTTCGCGAGGGACCTCCCTGGGTACTGTTGTCCTGCGTGCCTCCAAAAATGTTGTAGAAAGGCTCGGTATCGTCGAGGGCCACTTTGTAGTATTGCGTCACGGGAAGATTCTCGATGAAACGCCAGCTTTTCGTCAGGTCGAAGCTTTCGTAGAGACCGCCGTCTGATCCCACAAGCAGATAGTCGGGATCATCCATTCGAAACGCGATTGCGTGGTTATCCCCGTGCTTGTCTCGCTCATTCATCCGGAAAAAATTCTTGCCACCATCGTCAGAGATCTGAAGATTAGCATCCATCAGATACAGGCGCTCGAACTGGTGGGGTGATGCGTACAGCTCCTGATAGTAGTGCGGGCCGGTGGCTCCAGATACGGTGTCCGACATTTTCGTCCAGGAAGAGCCCCTGTCTGTTGATCGATACACGCCTCCCGTTTTTCGGTCCAGTTCGATGGCCGCGTAGATGATATCTGGCCGCTGTGGAGATATCGCAATTCCGATTTTGCCCATATTCGATTCGGGCAGTCCTAGGGTTAGCTCCCCCCACGTATCGCCGCCATCGGTGCTTCGATGAATGCCGCTTCCAGGACCGCCGCCCATGTATGCGGCAACGGTTCGGTGCCGCTGCCAGGTGGCCGCGTACAGCACGTCAGGATCTCGGGGGTCGATGGCGATATCTGTGACTCCTACCCACTCATCGTCACCGAGTGTCTTTTGCCAGGATTGTCCACCGTCTCTCGATTTGTAGAGGCCACGGTCGCCGCCCGATGTCCAGAGCGGGCCCTGCGCTGCTACCCAGATCACATCAGAGTTTGTCGGATGTACAATGATTGTCGAAACGTGCTCCGAGTTTTTGAGGCCCATGTTGGTCCAGGTAGCACCCCCATCGTCGCTTCGATACACTCCATCTCCGTAGCCCATGTGGCGTCCGCCTACGTTTTCGCCCGTTCCCACCCAGACGACGTGCGGATTGCTGGAATCGATAGTAACGCTTCCCGTTGAATAGGAGGTCTCCTCATCGAATACGGGCGTCCAGGTCGTTCCTGCATTGTCCGTTTTCCAGACTCCACCCGATGCAACGGCGACATACCAGATAGAATCGTCCTCAGGATGGATGGCGATGTCCGAGATCCGTCCCGACATAAAGCCAGGCCCAATATTTCGCAGTTTCAGTCCATCGAAGGTTTCCGCGCTCATTTTCTCCTCAGCATCGCGCTCCTGTGCGGAAACCACAGATACTGGGAGGACAAGCAGAATGGCAGCGATAAGCAGCAGGGAGATCTTATTCATGGTAAAGCTCAATGGTAGGATGGATTGCCGAATCACAGGTGGGTTTTCGATCAGAAGGCGGATCGCAAACATAGCGTATTTGACCGAATATCGACAGATACATTCAGCCTGCGCAACGCAGGGGCAGAACGAAAAGATGCATTGAGATCGTGCCGCCGCGTTATATCTTACAAGAATGCTCAAATCGACTTCCACGCCAAAACCATTTCAAGATGAAGCTTTGCTCCGCAATTCTACTGCTTTCGGTGATGATCCTCAGTTCCACTGCCCACGCGCAGGAAGCGGACTCGACCATGACTCGGACGCTCGACCCAATCGTCGTCACGGCTGAAAGAGTTGCTTCCGCGCTTTCGTCCTCGACAGTCGGCGTCTCGGTGCTCACCGCCAGGGATTTGCGGGTTCTTCCAAACAGAAATGCGTCCAGCCTACTTGGATTCATCCAGGGAATGACCTTCCTGGATTTCCATGGTCTCGGATATTCTCCCCAATCGGTTACCCGCGGGTTTTACGGAGGGGGTGAGGCCGAATATGTTGTCGTGCTGCTGAACGGAAAGCCGATCAACAATCTGGAGAACGGGCTGGTTAATTGGGAGCAGATCACAATCTCGTCGTCCACGGTCGTCGAAGTACTGAGAGGCGGCGCCTCTTCACTTTATGGCGATGCTGCCATCGGAGCGGTCATCAATGTGCGAACCGAGGCGATTCAGGAAACTGCCGGTCTCTTGCGGGCGAGCACCGGAAACCTGGGCGTGCGCACTATTCACGCTTCCCTTTTGAGCAATCGGTACTCAATACTCGGCGATTTTTCCTCAAGCGACGGATTTCGGGATCACAGCGAACGCAAGTCTGGAACGCTGCAGGGGTCCTATCAGGTGGTTAGCGAAGAAGACCGAACGCTCGTTCTGAGCGCATCCCTTAATGTGCGCGAATTCGACACGCCCGGACCGCTTCTTTCTACCGACATCACCGATGACGGGACCGAGAGCCTCGCTTTCTTTCAGTTCGACGGCGCAGAGGAGCAGACTTTTCGAGCCTCTCTCGACGGAGGCTGGCAGGCGAGTATGGGAAAGATCGATGCCTCGATTACCGGGGAGCTTCGCAATCAAGACCTCATCCGCACCCTTCCTCTGAGCGCAGATTTCGCCGACACGCAGAAAAGGCAGGTTGACGCCCTCAGTTTCAAATCCAATGTTCAGATTTCAGGTGTTTCACTCCCCTTACCGATCGACAATCAACTCTTAGTGGGTATGGATGGTTTTTTCGGCACACTGGACACGCGATATCGTCACATCGCCACAGGAGGTCTGGCAGATGCTTATTTGGGCGCCTCGGGCGATCCGGGAGATGTACTCTCCGATGGTTCGGCCTCACGAAACGGCGCCGCCGGATACGCCCATCTCGACCTCAACCCCTCCTCGAAACTGAAGTTATCTCTGGGAGCACGAGTCGACTGGATCAATGATTCATTTGACGAAGTGGAGGGACTGTCGGAGTCCGTGCCGTCGGCCTCGCACACGGCGTTCAGCCCAAAAGCCGGACTGAATTATCGGTACAGCTCCTCCTCCTCTCAGGTAGGCAATGTGTATGCGAGCGTCAGCCGCTCCTTCAAGGCTCCCACACTCGATCAACTTTACGATCTTCGAGCCTTCCCGGTACCCTTCCCTCCCTTTTCCATCCAGATCGCGAATGCGAGCCTCATTCCTCAGGAAGGCACCAGCTACGAAATTGGTTTTTATCACCGAATCAGGGGAACGAATGGCTGGTCGACCATGATCAGCACGTCGGTGTACACCATCGATATGACGAACGAAATCGACTTCTCGTTCGAGACCTTTTCGAATGTCAATATTGGAAAGAGCCGCCATCGAGGCATTGAAACGGGCATCAGCACAGCGAAAAACGGGGTTGGGTCGGCATTCCTGAATTACACGCTCCAGGATGTCACGTCCCAGATCGGAGAAAACAAGGGCAACGCGGTGAAGGCAATTCCTCGTCACGCCTTCAGTGGTGGCGTCGTGGCTGACATGGGTCCGGTGACCACGAGCGTCGTGCTGAAAGGAATTCGAAAGACCTATGTGGATGATGCCAATACGACGGAACTGCCAGATTACTCGACCCTCGATGCGCGGGTCACCTATTCGCGAGAGGCTTATTCGGTAACGTTGGATGTCTTCAACGCACTGGATAATGAGTACAACAGCACGGCTTATCAGGACCCCGCAGGTTCCGAAACTCTGTTCATATTTCCTGCCGCGTCGCGCACGATCTCTCTCGGGTTTGAGCTGAGATTCTAGAAGCGATCAGGAGTGGGAGCGAATCTGCAGGTCAATCAAAGTGAGTACGTCCGTATGACAAGTTTACTGGATCAAATTCAACTTCTCCTTACACGTGATCTCGGAGCGATGGCGCGAGAAATTGAGTCTTTCCCGGATGATGAACTCATCTGGGTGGCCCCGGAGGGAATCTCCAACCCCGCTGGAATGCTGGCACTGCACGGATGCGGAAATCTCAGACACTACATCTGTCATGTGCTCGGAGGAACGGATTACGTTCGG
>Ga0066376_10002683_pt1 | contig 16461 bp, 17 predicted proteins | sample Knorr_S15_td_Bot_FD_77009 | JGI IMG/M metagenome (GOLD analysis project Ga0066376, IMG submission 77009) | Marine microbial communities from Southern Atlantic Ocean transect - Knorr_S15_td_Bottom_ad_5009_LV_A | ecosystem: Environmental > Aquatic > Marine > Oceanic | place: Southern Atlantic... | reverse complement strand
TTGGTGCGCTGGATATTATGATCGTGCGTGAATTAACCGGCGGCATCTATTTTGGGCAACCACGTGGCATCAGAACTTTGGAAGATGGACAGCGTGAGGGTTTTAATACGCTGGTTTATAAGGAATCCGAGATTGAAAGGATTGCGCACACTGCATTTAATGTGGCCATGAAAAGAAATAAGAAAGTGTGTTCGGTAGATAAGGCAAATGTGCTGGAGGCGACCGAACTCTGGCGTGAAGTTGTGACCCGTGTGGCAAAGGACTATCCAGAGATCAGCCTGGAACACATGTATGTGGATAATGCGGTCATGCAATTGGTACGAGATCCCGGGCAGTTCGATGTCATCGTTACGACCAATATGTTTGGCGATATTTTATCTGATCTGGCTTCCATGCTGACGGGATCAATCGGTATGTTGCCTTCTGCCTCATTGAATGCTGACGGTCAGGGCATGTATGAGCCTATTCATGGTTCAGCACCAGACATTGCCGGAAAGAATATCGCTAATCCACTGGCAACAATAATTTCGGCAGCCATGATGTTAAGGTATTCCCTGGCAGAGGTGACGCAGGCTGATCGAGTAGAACAGGCAGTACAGAAAGTGTTAGCAAGTGGCATAAGGACAGCCGATATAATTTCTGCAGGAATGACAAAGGTGTCCACCAGTGAAATGGGTGATGCTGTTGTTGCAGCACTTTGATGAATACGATTTTAGTTTTTAGATTTTAGTCAGGTAATGAATTAATGAGTAAGAGATTTAATGTTGCAGTTGTCGGTGCTACCGGTGCAGTTGGTGAAACCATGTTGTCTATATTGCAAGAGCGTAATTTTCCCGTGGAAAATATTTATGCAATTGCCAGCAGCCGCTCTGCTGGTTCAACAATTCGTTTCAATGGCAAGACTGTCGTCGTTGAAGAGTTAGAAAAATTTGATTTCAAGGGTGTTGATATTGGCCTTTTTTCTCCGGGTGCTTCCGTATCCAAAATACATGCACCGCGTGCTGTTGAGGCGGGTTGTGTGGTGGTTGATAATACCTCTGAGTTTCGTTACGTCGACGATATTCCTTTGGTTGTGCCTGAGGTAAACCCTCACGCCATTGCTGATTACAAAAACAGAGGGATAATTGCCAATCCAAATTGTTCGACGATTCAAATGTTGGTAGCACTGAAACCGATCCATGATGCCGCAACTATTGAGCGAATCAATGTGTGTACCTACCAGGCAGTGTCCGGAACGGGTAAAGAAGCAATAGAAGAACTGGCAAAGCAAACCGCCGAACTGTTGAATGGTCGAGCTGCAGTGTGTGAGGTATATCCGAAACAGATTGCCTTTAATGCCATACCTCAGATCGACGATATTCAGGAGAATGGATATACCATGGAAGAAATGAAGATGATCTGGGAAACCAGAAAAATATTTGAGGATGATGCTATTCAGGTGAATCCGACCGCGGTCAGGATACCCGTATTTTTTGGGCATTCAGAAGCGATCCATATCGAAACCAGAAAGAAACTATCGGCAGAGGATGTAAAAGAATTACTCGGTAATATGCCTGGTATAGAGTTAATGGATGAGCATAAGGATGGAGGCTATCCAACGGCTGTAAGTGAGGCTGCTGGTACTGATCCAGTCTTTGTTGGACGAATTCGAGAAGACATTTCACACCCTAAAGGCATCAATCTCTGGGTAGTTTCCGATAATGTTCGTAAAGGTGCTGCATTAAATAGTATTCAAATCGCTGAAATTTTGGTAAAAGACTATTTGTAAGCTATAGTTAAGGGGCAATTGTAAAGGACATTCGCAGGTTGTTGGTATCACAAACCACTGCATTTTTCCGTAACAATCTTGCGTTAGGGGAGATGAGTGCAGCATATGTCCTCCGACGAGATATGATACAACTTGTTGAAAATAAACGTTTATTTAAACAGGATATTTTTCAAGCCAATGAACATAAGAATTTTATTGACAGCTTTTATTTTGTTATTTGCAGGGTTTTAGCCTGTGGCACATGCATTGGCCTTAGGTGAGTTTGAACTAAAATCATATCTAAATCAACCACTTAATGTTGTTATTCCTTTGGAATTCTCGAAAGAAAGTGAGCTCGAAGAATTAAAGTTGAGTATTAGACTTCCTGATGAACAGGCAGCGGGTTTACAGGTTTTGCATAACTTGAAGGTTGAGATTATCGAAAACGAGGGGAATCAGCCTTATTTGAAGATTAGTAGCAAAGATAATTTACACGAGCCTGCGCTAAGTTTTGTCCTGGACATGCGCTGGTCGAGTGGCCGTATACAGCGAAATTATTCGTTACTTTTAGATCTAAAACCTTAAGATAGATCAAAAATCTTAGGTTCAGGGCAATAAAAAATAATACAGAGGCAGGGATATACCGGATGAAATTTAGAATAATCTTGGTTTTGTTGGTACTGTTTGCGCCGACAGTTGTGAATGCTCTGGGTTTGGGCAAGCTCGAACTTCAATCTGCATTAAACCAGCCATTTAAAGCAAGGGTTGAATTACTCTCAGCCACTGCAGACGCACTTGATAGCCTGAAGGTTTCTCTCGCGGATCTAGAAGCATTTGAGCGGGCAGGTATTCAACGTACTTTTTTGCTTACTAATCTGCGTTTTAGAGTAGAAGAAACCGAGAAGGGCCCTGATTACATTAAGATTTACAGTAGCGAGACAATTCGAGAACCATTTCTCAATTTTTTGCTGGAGATAAACTGGTCCAAAGGCAGATTGTTCAGAGAATATACAGTTCTGCTTGACCCACCGATGTACACCGTGCCTGGTAGTAAGAAAAAAGCTGTCTTACACCCCAGGACACCTATCGTAGAAATAGATTCAGACGACCATCACGTTGTTTATGATCTTGACTATAAACCCGAATCTAAAACCAGGGTAAGTCAATCAACCCCGGTGACTCCGAGCTATGAACCTCCGAGTTCATATGCAGCATCTCCAACGATAAGTTATGCTGGCAGTGGAGACTATGGTCCCGCAGTGACAGGTGACACCCTGTCGACAATTGCCGCAGCAAGACCTGATTCCTCGGTCAGTATTCAGCAAATGATGCTTGCCATATTAAATGCCAACCCTGAGGCATTTATTGAAAATAATATCAATGGTCTTAAACGTGGTGCCATTCTACAAATTCCAGATGCAACAGAAGTCGATTCTCTGCATCAGTCGGATGCGTTGGCTCAGGTGATCAGTCAGCATGCATTGTGGGATGAATATAAAGGTCATATTGCATCTAGTGTGAGTCAGCAAGCAGATTGTGGGGCTGCATGCACTGGAGTGGGCGAAGAACCAGGAGATGTTGAACAGGAACCTACCGTCACAGATGTTGGGGATGAAGGTGAAGCGGAATTACGACTCATCTCTGAGACTGATCAGGGTTCCGGAATTGACCAGAGCACTGCGGGAGCATCGGGAGTTGATGTCGATGCCCTGAATAATGAATTGGCACTGGCAAATGAATCTATTGAAGCGCTGTTTCTGGAAAATGCAGAACTCAAGGACAAGCTGACTGAAACCGAGGGCATTATCGACGACTTCAAACGTCTCATCGTGCTTAAAGAAGATGAGCTTGCTGCCATGCAGGAACAGATCATGAATGCGGCTGCAGAACAAGCAAGTGCGGAAGCTATAACAGACGAAACTATTGCTGAAGAAGAGATGGAAGAAAAGCTTGTTCAAGAAGCCGAGGAGGAGTTTGTTGAGGAAGAAATGGAGGCAGAGGCTGCAGCGTCAGAAGATGAGATGATTGAGGAAGTCATAGTTACCGATGACGAAGGAATGGGCGCCTTATCCGGGTTTATAGATTTGGGGATGGGCATGCTTGAAAAAGCCAAAGCAAACCTGATGATTATAGGAGGTGTTATTGGTGGCTTGTTACTACTGGTCTTCCTGATGATCTTCGTCTCTAAACGACGTGGTGAAAAGGCCACGGTAGACGAATTGCCAACAGAAGATTTTCCTGATTTCGGTGAGGAACCAGAATCAGAATCAGCCACAGTCGTTCCAGGCAGCGAAGATGAGACTATACTGCCAGGCGATGCCTCGGCTGACGAGGCTTCAGCAGAAGAGGAAAAAACTGTCTTTGTCGGCGCTGATGCAAACGACGCTGAAGCAGATAGTGATGCATTTGAAGTACCTGAAACTAAGGTTGACGTTTCTCCAGAGGGTGCCCAGGAAACACCTGAAGAAGTGCCTGAAACTACAGTTGACGTTTCTCCAGAGGGTGCCCCAGAAATACCTGAAGATGACTCTATGGAAGAGGTCAATGCATTTCTTGCCTACGAACATTTTGATGAAGCTGAGTCTTTAGTAAGGAATGCATTAGAAAAAGAACCAGATAATTTATATTTCCACGATAAATTACTGGAAGTTTTCTATTCTGCAGGAAATAAAAAATCATACGAAGATGCTGCCAGAGTTGTTCATGAAAAAACAGGTGGAGAGGGCGAGTATTGGGATGGAGCAGTGGCCAGGTGGCAGGAACTGTCGCCAAATAGAGCCTTGTTTGAAACGCCTGTTGCAGGAGAAGATGAAGTTGAAACACCTGATACTTCCGGTGGTGGTGTTTTGAACATCGCAGAAGATGATGATGGAGCTGAAGTGAGTGATATAGATTTCAACATTGGTGGCGAAGAATCTGAAGAGCAAACTCTGGATGTCACGTCCGCTGATTCTGTCCCCGAAGCGACAGAGTCTAGTGAAAATCTAGACCTGGAGACTCCTATTGAGTCAGATCTTTCGGCAGGGGCAAGTGATGAGCTACTGGATAATACTCTCGAAATGAGTCCCGGTGATATAGAAAAAACACAACAGGCTGGAGAAAGTGCGGCAGAAGAAATCCTTGATGTAACAGCAGCGATTGATCTGGAAGAAGAATTGGGTGAATCAAGCGAAGAAGAAATACTGGATATTTCCAGCTCAGGGGAAAGTTCGGAATCAGAAGGGCTTGATCTATCCCTTGATGAAGTTTCACTCGATCTGGATACCGGTGATACCTCTGGTGAAGCCGGAGAAGATTTACTGGATATTTCTGTCACTGGGGACAGTGAAGATTCCAGTGCACTTGATATTTCTTTCGGAGATACCTCAGGCGAAGGTGAGGAAGATTTACTCGATTTTTCTATCGCTGAGGCTAGTGAAGATTCCGATGAACTTGATATGTCTTCAGATGACGAGTCTGGTGATAAGGAAGATTTGCTTGATGTGACTTCAGCGATTAATTTTGAATCTGAAGGCGAAGATGATTTACTGGATGTAACAAAGTCAGCAAGTGAAGATGAAAATGCTGATAAGGGCACGGGCACAGATGATGAAATTGATCTCGATTTAAGTAGTGAATCCCCTGAGATAAGCCTTGAAGATGGCCTTGTTGATGATACAGCAGGTGAGACCGATACCCTGGTGGAAATTGATGATTCCGTTTCTAGTGATTCTGGTGGCCTTGATTTTGATCTGGATAACGATGGCGGTGATGCCGAAGAGTCAATTGAGTTGGTGCTGGACACGCCAGAACCTGAAATTGAACTGGATGACGGTACTATAGATATGGAATCTACTGTTGAAATGCCTCCTGCAAGTGTGGAAAGGCTCAGTCTGGCAGATGATGACGATGAAGAAGACCATACATTATTGGTACCCAAGTTATCAGACATTAATGAGCAGTCAGAAGATGAAGAAATGGCCAGTCAACTGGATCTCGCAAAAGCTTATATTGAATTAGGCGACAATGAGAATGCAAAAACCATTCTTGATGAGATCATGGAGCAAGGAAATGAGAATTATCGTAAGCAAGCCGAAGAATTAATCGGGCAAATAAAATAGCTCTTCATATTTGGTAAAAACTATTTAGTCGTTAAACAGGAATACTACAATGTGGTATTCCTGTTTTTGTTTTTGCCGTTTTTTTTACGGTGTTAATGAATGAAAATAGCACTTGGTATTGAATACTGCGGAGCCTCTTATTTTGGATGGCAACGCCAGGATATTCCAAATAGTATCCAGGAACACGTTGAGAACGCGTTATCTAAAATAGCAGATCAAGAAGTGAAAGTATCTTGTGCCGGTAGGACAGATACTGGTGTTCATGCCTTGCATCAGGTTGTGCATTTCGAGACAGACATCGATCGTAAAATGTATTCATGGATTGCTGGCAGTAATGTAAATCTCCCTAATGACATCAGTATCCTCTGGGCTAAACAGGTCGACGATGATTTTCATGCACGTTTCTCTGCTACAGCGAGGATATATAGATATATTATTTTAAACAGGCAAGCTAAACCGGGTTTGAACCACGGCTTAGTGACCTGGGAACGACAAGCTTTGGATGAAAACAGGATGCAACTGGCCGCGAATTGTTTAATAGGGGAGCATGATTTCACGTCATTTAGAACTGTGGCCTGTCAGGCGAATAGCCCTGTTCGCAATGTCAAAAGGCTGGATATTACTAGAGTTGGTGATCATGTGATATTTGAAATTGAAGCGAATGCATTTTTGCATCATATGGTAAGAAATATTGCCGGTGTATTGATTGAAATAGGCTGTAGTAACGCCGACATTTCCTGGCTGAAAGAGGTTTTGGCAGTTAAAGACAGGACCAAATCAGCGAAGACTGCCCCTGCTGATGGCCTGTATCTGGCGAAGATCGATTATCCGGATAAATATGGAATTCCAATGCCTGTTAATTCACAATGTGCCATACCCGCCATCACTACGGTATAATGGACATCACTAATTTATCTCTTATCACGTAATATTCCATTGGTGAGCATGTTTTCGAAAAATAAAATCAAACGTACCAGAGTCAAGGTATGTGGAATCACTCGCGTGGAAGATGCACTTAATGCTGCTGAATCAGGTGCAGATGCAATAGGTTTAGTATTCTATGAAAAAAGTCCACGATATATAACCGTAAAAAAAGCTGCCGAGATTGCTGAATCATTACCTCTGTTTATTAGTAAGGTTGCCTTGTTTGTGAATGCTTCAGATGAAGAAATCAGGTCGGTTTTAGACATTGTTCCTGTAGATATATTGCAATTTCATGGAGAGGAGAGCCAGAAAATATGTCAGGGATATGGCTGGCCATATATCAAGGCAATAAGAATGCGTGATGATGTAGATCTTTTAAAGTTAAGTCATGATTATGCTGATGCGAGCGCTTTATTACTTGATAGTTTTGTTGAAGGAACCCAGGGCGGTACGGGACAAAAATTTGATTGGTCAAGAGTGCCTTCAGATCTAAATATGCCGATAATACTGGCAGGTGGGTTAACAGCTGAAAATGTGGCTGCTGCCATAGCTGAAGTTTCCCCCTATGCTGTGGATGTCAGTGGTGGTGTTGAAATTGAGAAGGGAATCAAGGATGCTGCGAAAATAGAAGAATTTATACAAGAGGTTTTACATGCAAAATAATAGTTTGCCTGATGAGAACGGGCATTTTGGACCATACGGCGGAAAATTTGTCGCCGAGACACTGATGGGTCCTCTGCAAGAATTAACAGAAGCCTATACACGTTATCTTGAAGATCCGGAGTTCCTGGCTGAACTTGATGATGCATTACATCACTACGTCGGTAGACCATCACCCTTGTACCATGCCAGACGTTGGTCCGAAATTTTAGGTGGTGCCCAGATCTATTTGAAACGGGAAGACTTAAATCATACCGGTGCACACAAGATAAACAACACAGTTGGTCAGGCTTTGTTGGCGAAGCGTATGGGCAAAACCAGAATTATTGCAGAAACAGGTGCCGGGCAACACGGTGTTGCTGCTGCAACTGTCGCGGCCAGACTTGGTCTTGAATGTATCGTCTATATGGGCTCTGTAGATATCAAAAGACAGTCAACGAATGTCTTCCGTATGAAATTATTGGGCGCGACTGTAGTGCCTGTAGAGTCAGGTTCCAGGACTTTGAAAGATGCACTGAATGAGGCGATGCGCGATTGGGTAACGAATATCGATGATACATTTTATATCATTGGTACGGTCGCAGGACCACATCCCTATCCTGCAATGGTAAGAGATTTTCAGACTGTGATTGGCCGTGAAGCAAGGCAACAATGCATCGAGCAGGCAGGACGATTACCCGATGCACTGATTGCCTGTGTCGGTGGCGGTTCTAATGCGATAGGTTTGTTTTATCCTTTTATTGATGACAAAGATGTTGCGATTTATGGTGTAGAGGCAGGTGGTCTTGGTCTTGAAACAGGTCGTCATGCCGCCCCTTTAAATGCTGGTAGACCCGGTGTTTTACATGGCAATAGAACTTATCTAATGGAAGATGACAACGGCCAGATTATAGAAACTCATTCTATTTCTGCAGGTCTCGATTATCCAGGTGTTGGTCCTGAGCATTCATGGTTGAAGGATAGTGGACGCGCAAAATACGTTGTCATTAATGATGACGAAGCACTGCAGGCATTTCATGATTTAACAAAGATTGAAGGGATTATGCCGGCCCTGGAGTCCAGCCATGCGCTTGCTTATGCTGCAAAATTGGCACCGAAAATGAAAAAGGATGAAATAATCATCATAAATCTGTCTGGCCGTGGTGACAAAGACATCCAAACTGTTGCTACATTAGAAGGTATTACACTGTAGAAGTGATCCTGAAGAACTGAGATTGTAGAGGAGAATCTATATGAATAACAGAGACAGGCTGATTGAAATTTTGTCGGATCATGAATTGGAGAGAAGAGAAGTGGCAGAACTCCTGAAAGTAAAAACCGAGGTGGTTAATCACTGGCTAGCTTCACACGAGTCACATAATTATGAAGACATGCCAGATATGGCGATTGAGCTGCTGGAGATAAAGTTAGAATTGAAAAAAGCCTAGCCTGTCGCCTGTGAATAAAAATTAGTCTTACATTAAAAAATTATAAATTAAAGAATATTTAAATTTATATTATGAGCCGTATAGCGAACTGTTTTAATGATCTGAAAGAGAAAAACCGTAAAGGTTTGATCCCTTTTATTGTCGCTGGAGATCCAAAACCATCTTTTACACTACCATTGATGAATGCATTAGTTGATGGTGGTGCTGACCTGATTGAATTAGGCGTACCTTTTTCTGATCCAATGGCGGATGGTCCAGTCATCCAAAGAGGTAGTGAAAGAGCCCTTGTGCATGGTACGTCATTGCATGATGTTATCTCTATGGTGGTTGATTTCCGCAAAGAAAATAAGCAGACACCCGTTATCTTAATGGGTTATCTAAATCCTGTTGAAGTGATGGGTTATGAAATATTCGCAAAAGCAGCATCAGAAGCTGGGGTAGATGGTGCGATAATAGTAGATCTACCTCCTGAAGAAGCCGGGGAACTAAAAGAATTTATGGCGAAATATGATATCGACCTGATCTTTTTGATTTCACCGACAACCAATGTTGAGAGACAGAAATATATTTCAAAAATGGCCAGTGGTTTCCTCTATTATGTTTCTCTTAAAGGTGTCACAGGGAGCAATCGCCTGGATACAAATTCTGTACAGGAATCAGTCACTACAATTAAACAGCATTCAAATTTACCTGTTGGTGTCGGATTTGGTATCAGGGATCCTGAGAGCGCCGCAAAGGTCGCTACAGTGAGCGATGCGGTCGTTATCGGTAGTCCCATCGTTGAACTCGTGGGAGATTTGAATGACGATTCTGCGACCTCGATGAAATCAATAAGCACTTACCTTTCGACGATGCGGCAAGCAATTGATGCCACATAATTATTTAATAAAATAACAATTATATAGAGAATCATGAGCTGGTTTACAAAATTACTTCCTTCAAGAATTAAAACAGATGGTGCGTCCAGGCGCACGGTGCCTGAAGGCGTGTGGTCCAAGTGCGATGAATGCGGTGCAGTTTTGTATCGCGCTGAGTTAGAACGAAACCTTGAAGTTTGCCCTAAATGTTCTCATCACATGCGTATTGGTGCCCGTGCACGGATCGATTTATTTCTGGATCCGGAGCCACGAGTTGAAATAGGTAGCGAGCTCAAACCTGTCGACAAGCTAAAGTTTCGCGACAGTAAAAAATATAAAGATCGTTTGAGTCAGGCGCAGAAGCAGACAAAAGAAAAAGATGCCCTGATTGTGATTATGGGACAAGTGAACGAAATCCCTGTTGTGGTTGCAGCATTCGAATATAATTTTATGGCCGGGTCGATGGGCGCCGTTGTTGGGGAGAAATTTGTCCTGGCTGCAGAGGCAGCAATTGAGAACCATATCCCATTAGTCTGTTTTTCTGCCAGTGGTGGGGCACGCATGCAGGAGGCAATATTATCGCTAATGCAAATGGCAAAGACGAGTTCTGCTTTGGCAAAATTGGCTGCCAGGGAATTACCCTACATTTCTGTATTAACGAACCCAACAATGGGAGGGGTTTCTGCCAGTCTGGCAACACTGGGTGATATCAATATTGCAGAACCCAGAGCGCTGATAGGATTTGCAGGTCCCAGGGTGATCGAACAGACCGTACGAGAAACACTGCCGGAAGGTTTTCAGAAGAGCGAATTTCTTCTGGAACATGGTGATGTAGACATGATCGTTGACAGACGCGAGATGCGTGAAACAATATCTTCTATACTGTCCATCCTGAATAACAAGACAGCTCAGGATTGATCCTGAATTATCAACCATGAACGCAGAATCTATGCCTCAGAGTCATTTCGAAAAAGGAGATATGAGATTTGATAATCTTCCTGAATGGCTGGAATGGCAGGAAGAATTGCATTTTACGGCAATAGAGTTGGGCCTGGATCGCTGTACTGCAGTTGCTGAAAATATGGGATTGCTCAATCCCGATTTCACAGTTATTAGTGTCGCTGGAACTAATGGTAAGGGCTCCAGTGTCACTATGATGGAATCGATACTGGGTAATTCTGGCTATAAAACCGGATGCTATACCTCCCCGCACCTCATACGTTACAACGAGCGGATAAAACTCGATGGTGTTGAAGTTAGCGATGAAATGTTATGTGAATCTTTTAGCAGGATTGATCAAGCACGAGGTGGTATCACTTTAACCTATTTTGAATTTGGTACGCTTGCCGCGTTAGACATATTTCATCAGGCAAATATTGATGTTGCTTTACTTGAAGTAGGCCTGGGAGGTCGGCTTGATGCGGTTAATTGTCTGGATGCCGATGTCGCCCTGGTTACAAGTATCGACCTGGATCATATGCAGTGGTTAGGCCCGGATCGTGAGACCATCGGACGTGAGAAAGCCGGTATTTTCCGCGGTGATAAGTCGGCCATCTGTTCTGATCCACATCCCCCTGCGACCGTATTGGAATATGCTGAGGAGATAGGTGCGACATTGTATATTCCCGGCCGGGATTTTAATTACCAACTATCTGAGGATCATTGGTCCTGGCAGTGGGATTCAGTAATCTATGAAAACCTGCCTCGTCCAGACCAATATAACAGTTGCCAGATCCAGAATGCTGCCGGTGTTTTGATGGTACTGAATACATTAACATCAAAATTACCGATAAAGGCAGGTGCCATAGAAAAGGGCCTGGAGAATTTCAGCCTTATTGGCAGGTTCCAGATGTTGACTGAAGGGACCCAGATAATTCTGGATGTGGCACATAATAACCAGTCGGCGAAGATGCTGGTACATAATTTAAAACAATTTCCCAACAGCGGCAAAACACACATCATTATTGGAATGTTGAAAGATAAGGATCGGAATAGTATTTTGGGTGAGTTGATAGAAATTGCTGATTATTGGCACACGGTGACCATATCAAATCCTCGGGGGACTGACAGTGAGACAATTAAGAATGAACTACTGGATCTGGGAGTTACTGTTCCAATTTCAGAGAGTGATACTGTGGCCAATACTTTTCTCAAATTGCAGAAAGAAACCGGAATGCATGATCGCATCGTGGTAACCGGATCTTTTCTATCCGTCGGTGATGCAATAAAATACCTTGAAATATAGTTAACCCATGGTAACTGACTAAAATTATGGAACAAAAATTAAAGGAACGATTAGTAGGTACGGCAGTATTGGTCGCAGTTGCTGTTTTCTTTATACCAATTATATTCACTGATTCCCCGGAAACAGAGGTGATTTCAGGCTCAAATATCCCTGAAAAACCAGAGACAAACTTTAATTCAAGGATTATTCCTGTTATTGAGAGTGATGATAAATCTTCGTTGACTCCGATTGAGTCGGAAAATATTGAATCAGAAAATATCGGATCAGGGGAAAGTAAACAAAATGATGGACTGATCATTAAACAGAAGGTGGTTGCTGAGAAGGTTATATCAGCTAAAGAGAATAAAGCTGAAAAAAAATTATCAACAGAAGTTGAGGAAAATACCACAGTAGGTCTATCAGCATGGATCGTTCAATTAGGCAGCTTCATTGAAGAGGATAATGCCCAATCATTGAACAAAAAATTACGCACGGCAGGATATCCATCATTTGTAGAACCGCTCAAAAGAGACGGGAAAATAAGTTATCGAGTAAGGGTCGGCCCGGAGATAAAACGATCAGAGGCAGACATGCTATTAAAGAAACTAAAGGAAAAAATGCAGCTTAATGGAATTGTCGTCAGCTATCCATGATGATTTGGTTATCTGGAATACAACAGGAATAGATCAATGCAATCTGTTGATATCGCCATTTTGCTTATCCTTGCCTTGCCCGCTATTGCAGGTGTGATATATGGATTTCTAAATATTATATTCTCATTACTGGCATGGGCATTGGCGCTGGGTATTTCAATCAAATTTTCTCCCGCGTTCACGCCATTGCTTGAATCATCAGTAAATACCCCTGTTTTAAGAACAATTCTGGCATTTGTTGGTCTTTTTGTTATCAGTCTGGTGATACTGACGGGCATTGGTTTCCTTATCGTAAAATTATTGGGTAGAACAGGTTTAACAGCAGCGGACAGGATGCTCGGTTTATTCTTTGGTATTGCTCTGGGCGGCATCATTGTAGAAGTCATTGTTTTCCTTGGAGGGTTTACAGCGCTACCACAAGAGCCCTGGTGGGGTGATTCCAGAGTCATTCAGCCTTTTGAGAGAGTGGCTGTCTGGTCAGGGCAATATTTGCCAGAAAATATTTCTAATTATCATAGATATGAAATAATGACGGGGGGAGCTGTCGAAGACAGGCCACCAGAAACTAATCAACCTGAGACCAGTTTAACAGGCTAGATGACTATGCCCTTTGGGTAAGGACAGATTATTATGTGCGGTATTGTAGGCATCGTTGGTAAACAATTTGTAAACCAGCTCATTTTTGACGGTTTAACGATATTACAACATCGGGGACAGGATGCTGCGGGCATGATGACGTACCATGATCGCAGGCTCTATCTACGCAAGAGCAATGGTCTGGTGCGTGATGTGTTTCATACACGACACATGCTTAATCTCAAGGGCAATATTGGTATAGGTCATGTTCGCTATCCAACGGCTGGATGTGCTTCCTCTGCAGAGGCTCAACCGTTCTATGTTAATTCCCCTTATGGCATATCACTGGCACACAATGGCAATCTGACCAATAGTGAGGAGTTGAAGCGGGAACTATTCAGGGATGATCTCAGGCATATCAATACGGACTCAGATTCTGAAGTATTACTCAATATTCTTGCGCATGAGTTACAACGTCTTGGCAAACATCGTCTGGAAGTCGAAGATGTTTTCTATGCAGTAGAAAAACTGCATAAGCGTTGCAGGGGAGGCTATGCTGCTGTCGCAATGATAAGTGGTTTCGGTATCCTCGGTTTTCGGGATCCGTATGGAATCAGACCAGTTATTTTCGGAGAGCGTGAAACCGATGCAGGAAAGGAATATATGATTGCCTCCGAAAGTGTTGCGATTACCTCATTGGGATTTACTGTAATTCGTGATATTGAGCCCGGCGAGGCTATTTTTATCACTAAGGACGGCAAGCTACACACGCGTCAATGTGCAGTAAATCCCCAGTATTCACCTTGTATCTTTGAGTATGTTTACCTGGCAAGACCTGATTCAATTATTGACGGTATTTCGGTTTATAACTCACGCCTGCTCATGGGTGAAACATTGGCAGAAAAAATCCTGGAACAAAGACCGAATCATGATATTGATGTTGTCATACCGATTCCAGACACAGGACGAACGGCGGCTTTGCCCCTGGCTCAGAAATTAAATGTCAGATATAGCGAGGGATTCATTAAAAACCGTTATATACCACGTACTTTTATTATGCCTGGACAGGAAATTCGCAAAAAATCTGTCAGGCAGAAACTAAATGCCATTGAGTCGGAATTTAAGGGTAGAAATGTCTTATTAGTCGATGATTCGATCGTCAGAGGAACGACCTCTGGTCAGATCATAGAAATGGCAAGAAATGCAGGTGCTAAAAAAGTCTATTTCGCATCAGCCGCACCTCCGGTTTGTTATCCCAATGTCTATGGAATCGACATGCCGACGGTAGAAGAATTAATTGCTCATAACAAAACTGAAGAAGAGATAGCAAATTTAATTGGCGCTGACTGGTTGATATATCAGGATCTGGATAAATTAATCGAAACGACGCGGACAGATAATTCTTCTATCACTCGTTTTGACTTGTCATGTTTCAATGGCGAATATGTTACAGGCGATGTGAATCAGGAATATCTCGATCATATCGAGAATATGCGGAAAGATAGTGTGAAAGCAAAGAGAGATGCGAACGATGAAAATTTAATCGATATCTCAAATAGTGCCTGATTATCTTTTTTCCAGGGAATCTTTCTTAGGGAATCCTAATTTATTGTTACAGCCAACTGTGTTTGGTCCTGCAGTTTGTGTGTATTAACAATCATACTTAACATCGCGACTGCTTCGTTTATGCCGTTTTCGAACACGTTAACCATATCAGGTTCAACACATGTCGACTCAAGGATTACCTCGTAACTTTCAGCAGATAATTCTCCAAAGTCTTTTTTGTACAAGGCGATATAAGTTGATAACAATTTGATGCATTGAGTCAGACCTTCTTTATCAACCATCTCAGATAAAGCTTCTAGCTCACGTTCTTTAATTGCTAACGCAGATAGAGAGTTCTCAATATTTTTCATCATTATTTTTCTCTCTGTTTTTGCTTAGTGTTATATCTGCAAGTGTTATGCCAGAGAAATATTACAAGTAGGAACAAAGACTTATGAAATATGGTGGCATCGAGAGCGTGTAAAACTGTCTCCTGTATGAGACGCAAATATTGGAAATAACTTTATTCTTGTTTGCACAGAACAATTTTTGTGATCTCTGTCACGCAATTGAAATTATAGATGTGAATTGCATCGCAAGAGTTGAATTGGCTGCTTATGTACCACTGCCGCAATAAAGTAAAACTCTGCTAAGTAAATAAAAATATTAGCTTTTTTAAATTATCCCTAATTATAAAGATGAACAACTAAGGTAAAGGTTTCATGAGAAACCGATGATAAATATGAATGATTACAGAAAAAATTCAGATTCTATCCAAAGTCCCCCGCCCATATTGTGTGAGTGTCGTGAATTAATGACAGACCTGCTAAGGCAGTCACTACCGAATATGCTGGATGAGGTTGATGATGTGTTACTGGATATAGCAGTGAGAACGACAAATTCTCAGGAGAGGACAAAATATTTCAATGCAACTCATGGAGTAAGATTGATGAGACATAATATTGAGAAAAATTGTATTGAAAATTATGTTGAACTCTTCAGCGAAAATCTTCGCTCAGATAACAACGAGATGAAGGAAGTTGAAGGCGCAAAAGACATGAGCATAGTGGCAATAGAAAATGCGACTAATAAGGTCAAAACTAATTGTCACCATGCTTTACTAAATCTTGACAAGCAAATGAGTAATGTTTTAAAAAATTATGATATACAGGCAAAAAAGAATCCTTTGTCTCCCGAAACAGTTTGTAAGGCTTTTTATAATGCATGTGAGCAGATTGATTCAGGAATTTAAATAAGACTGATTATCTTAAAATATTTTGAAAAAAGCATTTTGCCATTGCTCAATGATGTCTATTTAGAGATTAATCATGTTTTAGAGGGAGGTAGTTCCAGCCGTGATGATCTGCCAACAGAATTGCAGCAAACATCAATTGAAGTTGATCGTAGTGAAGGTTTTCAAAGTATCGCTGATGTTAAACAAACAGTGACATCAGCAATACAAAGACTTCTGACAGATCAACACGTGCCTGATTTTGTTTCTGAATTTCTTTTAAATCAGTGGGTGAAACTATTAGTAAGGATCTATGACAAGAGTGGTATGAAAGGTGACTCATGGCAACACGCCATGGAAACTGCTGAGGATCTTATCTGGTCTGTTGGTAGTCTTGGTTCTCCCCCGATTCTCCGGACACTTAGTTAAGAGCGGTTTGGTCGGTTTTTCCTAGCTTACGTCTTTTTCTCCGGTTGTAAAATGTTTCGATGTAATCAAATATATCTGCTCTGGCCTC
>Ga0066376_10002682_pt1 | contig 16466 bp, 13 predicted proteins | sample Knorr_S15_td_Bot_FD_77009 | JGI IMG/M metagenome (GOLD analysis project Ga0066376, IMG submission 77009) | Marine microbial communities from Southern Atlantic Ocean transect - Knorr_S15_td_Bottom_ad_5009_LV_A | ecosystem: Environmental > Aquatic > Marine > Oceanic | place: Southern Atlantic... | reverse complement strand
TTCGGACAATAAGTACTCGACAAGTTTCGCCGAGGGCACGTAAGCATTTTCGGCATTTGGCAGCTTCATGCGCGGCTTAAGTCATCCCACGAAACGGGTAAACACCTGATTGGCAACTAGGTAGGTCTCAGTCGTCAGGCGCAAGAGGCCGTTACTGCGCTCCAGCAGCCCCAGTCCAGTCAGTTCATCAATCTGCGCGCCGTAGATGGCCTCCAAGTCCTGGCCAACCCGGGCCGATGCTTCTCCCAGGTCCATGCCGTCCAGCAGCCGTAGGCCCAGTATCATCATTTCCGAGCTGTCAATCTCGGGGCTGATGTGCTCCCAACCATCCACCGGCGATGCGCTTTCCAACGCGGCCTCGGTCAAGCCCTGATAAGCTCCCGGGTTGCTTGCTGCCCATTTTTTGACTTTGGCCAGGTAGCTTCTAGGAGAGGAGACATCCCAGAAGCGGTAGGCGCCCAGGCGAGAATGTGCTCCCGGCCCTACACCCAGATAGGGAAGATTGCGCCAATACCCAAGGTTGTGAATAGCCTGACAGTCCGGGAGGGACCAATTGGAAATCTCGTAATGGTGGAACCCGGCTTCGGCCAGGTGGTCCCTGGCGTGTTGGTACATATCCGCCGCCAAGTCACTGTCTGGATTCGGTACGCTTCCATCCTTTAACCATTGGTGCAGCGGTGTTCCTTCTTCAGGGGTCAGGGCGTACAAGGAAAGGTGCTTGGGCGACAGTGAGGCCACCCTTTGGAGGGTGTCTTGCCATTGGTCCATGGACTGGCCCGGAAGACCGTACATCAAGTCAAGATTGACGTTGGTGAACCCGGCTACTTGAGCAGCCTCGACGGCATTTATTGCCTGCCTGGAGTCATGGCGTCGGCCAAGTAATTTGAGCATCCCATCGTCCAAGCTCTGGACGCCGATGCTGAGGCGGTTGATACCCAGGCGAAGCCAAGCAGTGCAATTTGATTGGTTCAGGTCGTCCGGGTTGGCCTCAACGGTGATTTCTGCGTCTTCCCGCAAAACGAACGACGAGTTAATGACCTCAAATATTCTTGGCAGATGGTGCTCGGGCAGATAAGAAGGGGTGCCGCCGCCCAGGAAAACGGTGTTGACTGTGGGATTGGACAGAACCCGGCCCCAAAGCTGAATCTCGGTGGTCAGAGCCTCCAGGTAAGGTTCCAGCAGCGATTCAATGCCCTGATAGGTATTAAAGTCGCAGTAGGGGCACTTGGTGGCGCAAAAGGGGACGTGAATGTAAAGGCCCATGCCCTGGTTGGGAACAATCGGCTTGGGCGTACTCACAGGGGTATTTCCAGCTGAGGTTAGAGACATAGTGTTTGAGCCACAAGAGCCTTATCCAGCCTGACCTACCTTGGTTCTGGGTTTAGCTCCCGTGAAGTCCGGCAAAGTTCTGTGATCTCAATCGTCGATTAACTTTGAGGTGCCGTCTACGACTTTTGAAGGGTCTTTGTCCTCGGGCCGGTTGGAAACCTTGGGCCTCCCTGAGTGCTCGTCAAGCACGTGCTGAGGAGAGAGTTTTAGTAGGAATAACACAGCGAATCCCATGATAATCAGGTCATCGAACCGACCGACAATAGGAATACGGTCTCGAATCAAGTCGAAGGGCGACAGGGCGTAAAGAATCGCCAAGGGAACGAGCGCCCGGAGAACCATGGGCACCCGTTTGTCCCAGGTCAGCCGCCATACCAGCCGCAAGTTCCTAATTATCTTGGGTAGCAGCCTAGGGGCCAGGAAGTATAACAATGGGAATGCTAATCTATGCCACATAACTTCGCTTGCTCTTTTGCTGATTTAATTATAAGGCACGGCGAGGCCCGTGGGAACAGCGTATGTTTGATAATCTCGGTCTACGACTAGAATATGCCGATAGACCCCGCCGGCGGATATAGGCCGGTTTCGCCGCTTCTTATACGTTATACTGTCGCTATATTGAGTATTACGGAAGTGGCGGAATTTCGCGTCTGTCCTGCTATACACCCGATTCTTCAGTACCCCGCCAGCCGTGCCTGGCCACCCCTTAAGTTATTACGGAGCTTTAAGAATGCCTGCTGCTAAGAAAGCCCAGACCATTGGCCAATTGCGCCGCTCCCGTTATAAGGTCCTCCCAGTTCGAGAGGAGATGAGGAACAACCTTATCGCCAAAATCAGGGCTGAAGAGATTGTTTTCCCTGGAATCATCGGTTTCGAGGATACCGTGATTCCCCAGTTGGAAAACGCCATCCTGGCAGGCCAGGACATCATCCTTCTGGGAGAAAGGGGCCAGGCCAAGTCCCGCTTGATTCGTTCCATGGTCAACTTGCTGGACGAATTCGTGCCCAAAATCGCTGGCTGTGAGATTAATGATAACCCTTACGATCCGATATGCCGACCATGCCGGGACTTGGTGGCCGACAAGGGGAATGACACCCTTATTGAGTGGATTCCCAGAGACGACCGGTATGCGGAAAAGCTGGCCACTCCTGATATTTCCATCGCCGATTTAATCGGGGAAATCGATCCCATCAAAGTTGCTGAGGGGCACTATCTCTCCGACGAATTGGCCATCCACTATGGTCTGGTGCCTAGGACCAACCGTGGTATTTTCTGTATCAATGAACTGCCTGACCTGGCGGAGCGCATACAAGTGGGGCTTTTCAATCTGATGGAGGAGCGGGATGTCCAAATCAAAGGCTACCGCATTCGGCTGCCCCTTGATGTCTACGTCGTGTCCACCGCCAACCCCGAGGACTACACCAACCGTGGCCGCATCGTCACACCATTGAAAGATCGGTACGGCTCTCAGATTCATACCCATTACCCAATGACGACCCATGAAGAAATCACCATCATGGACCAAGAGCGGGCACGCTTCCCCGACGAAGACAGCATCATTGTGCCCGAATACATGAAGCAGATTCTGGCGGAAGCTACGTTCCAGGCGCGGCAGAGCAGCGAAATCAACCAGCGCTCTGGCGTGAGTGTTCGGGTGTCCATCGCCAACTTTGAAACCTTGCTGGGCAACGCTCTCCGCCGGTCAATCGTTCACCGCGACAAATGGACCTGCCCCAGGACCAGCGACCTGCCGTTCATCGCAGCGTCTTTCTCGGGGAAGATTGAGCTGGAAACATTCGAGGAAGGCCGGGAAAACCGGGTAACCGACGATTTGACTCGAAAGGCCGTATTGCGAGTCTTTGGAGATTACTTCGATTTGGCGGATTTGGAAGACTTGGTTATGGCATTCGACATGGGCAAGCTGGTAGAGACTGGGAGTGAAAAACCCTGTTCCGACTATCCAGCGTTGCTCAAAGATATCCCCGAGTTGGCATCTGCCGTAAAGAATCTCACTGAAGACGAAAGGCCCGAGGTCATAGCTTCGGCCATAGAGTTTGTCCTTGAGGGTCTCCACCTTAACCGGCGCTTGAACTGCGAACGTGCCCCCGGCGGATACATCTACCGGAAGTAGAGGAACACCACAGGGTCACCGCCGTCCGTTCTAATGCCCAAAACTCCGCCGTTTATTGAGTGAAACAACATTTGCGTTTTGCCTATGGCATTTGTTGGCGAACTTAGCTTTAGCGGCTTCTCCCTGACAACTTCTCCTTGACCGTCTGTGTGCCCAGCCCTATTATTAGTACAAATGTGCTATAAATAATTATCAGAGAGGGTGAGCATGGCTGGCGCAGAAGTACAAGAGATATTCTGTAAAACATTACTTAACCGGATCGATGTCCCGGACTTTCAGTTCCGATGGACATTAAACCCCTACCGCGGGTGCCGCCATGCCTGCACCTACTGTTACGCCCGTCCCACCCACGAGTTTCTGGGGTTGGACTCCGGCCGGGAGTTCGAGCAGCGGGTCTTCGCCAAGGTAAACGCTCCGGAAATCCTGCGACAGGAGTTGCGCCGTCCCAAGTGGCAGAGGGAGGCCATTGCTATAGGCACGGCTTCGGACCCCTACGAGCCAGCCGAGGCCCAATACGAATTGACCAGACGGATTCTCCAGGTGCTTCGGGAGTTCGAGAATCCAGTGTCAATCACCACCAAAGGAGTGCTGGTCAGACGAGACTTGGACGTATTGCAAGAATTGGGAGATGTGGCGGATGTGCGGGTCACCTTCAGCGTAGGAAGCATAGACGAGGACGTCTGGAAACTCACCGAGCCCGGCGCACCTAGCCCGATGGCCCGTCTGGAGGCCATGCAGTTCCTGGTGGAAAACGGGGTGCAAGCAGGAGTAATGATGGCACCCCTTCTTCCGGGCATATCCGACAACGCCGAAAGCATTGACGCAGTGGCTGAGGCCGCTGCAGATCACGGTGCCCAATACTTGGGCGCCAATGTCCTGTTCCTAAAACCCGGCTCCAGAGAGTGGTTCATGCCCATGCTTAGCGAGGCGTATCCCCGCTTGGCTCCAGGCTACAATTCCCTCTACCAGAAAACCTATGCGCCACGGGACTACACGCGTAAGGTGCTGGATTTGGTAGATGAGTCGAGACGGAATTGGGGATTGGCAACCAAGACGGAGCCGCGCCGGATGCGAGTCCAGCAAAGGCAGTTGGAACTGGCTCTGACGGCTTAACCTGGCTCTGACGGCTTTACAATGAAAGCCAAGTATCAGCCGCCGCCGGTGTGTTGGCAATAGACGGACCAATTCAGTACTTAGATACGTTAATCTCGGTTAGCTTGCCAGTGACCAAGAAGATTACCCGCTCAGCGATGTTGGTGGCCCGGTCGGCAATCCGCTCCAAATCGTGGGACACCCACAGCAAGTAGGTTGCCCGCTGAATGGTCTGGGGGTCCTGAATCATGAACAGGAGCAATTCGCGGTAGACTTGGTCATAGAGCTCGTCTACTTCATCGTCAGCCTGGCAAACCTGGTGGGCCTTCACTAGGTCCCGGTTAAGCAAACAGTCGATGCTGTCTCGCAGCATTTCAGTGGCCTTTTCGGCCATTCGGGGGATGTCAATCAGGGGCTTCAATGGGGGAGAATTTCCCATTGCGATGCTAATCTTGGCAATGCCCTCGGCATAGTCGCCCATTCGCTCCAGTTCCACCACGATGTGGAGCAGGGCGATGATTACCCTCAAGTCCCGGGCCATGGGTTGCTGGGTGGCTATCAGGTCGATACAGCGCTCTTCAATCTCAAAACGCTTCTGGTCGATGTAATCGTCGTCTTGGATTACCCGCTGAGATTCTTCCAAGTCCCGCCGCTTTAATGCGTCGACAGCCCGGTTTATCGACTTCTCCACGATTCCGGCTAGAACTTCAACTTCTTGTTGTAAAGCCGAAAGCTGTTGGTCAAAATCCGCTCTAACCATTTCGACCCTCCTCTATAAGGCCCAATCTCATTTAATCCTAAAGACTGAAATCATAAACACTGGAAATCATGATGACTGAGCTAAATTGCAAAATCTGGGTTTAGCCCTGTTTTCACTCGGCGACCGTGGCGTTGGCCTATCTTGGAATTATCGGCAGCACCACATAGGAGGCGAAACCCTCCCGGTGGTGGACACTTTGGTTGGCCACTTCCATCCGGTCATCTTGACCGATCGGCGTTCCGGTGTTGGGGTTACGATCAAAACGAGGGAAATTACTGCTGGATATATCAAGCCGAATCCGGTGGCCTTCTTTGAATAAATGACTGGTTGACCAGAGGTCAATCACGTACTCGTATACCTGGCCCGGCGCGATTAGTGATGGCTCGGACTTGGAATTCCTGTACCTCGCCCGGATTATGCCGTCTTGAATATTGTGAGCGTAACCGTCTGGGCGCACATCCACTAACTTGGCCGTGAAATCTGTGTCCACGGCGCTGCTGGCGGCGAAGAGGTGGACCATTATGGGACCGGTCACCTCCGTGTCACGAGTTAAAAGTTCAGTTGAATAGACTAAAACGTCTTCCCGGTCTTCCACGGAAACCTGATTGGCCACTCCTTGGGGAATAATCAGGGTATTCCCTCCTAGAGTGGGCACCGGGTTCTTCGGATCGTACTGATATGCGTCGGCCGGTTCATCTCCAGGGGGCGCAGTAGATAGCGTGCCAGACCCCGACCTGGAATTGGCGGGACCATCAGAGTGAATGTAGTAACGGGTGTAGTGGGTTCGAGCCAGAGGCCATTCTTGCTCGTCTCGCCACTTGTTCTCGCCCATAACGAACAAACGCACCGGAGGGTCGTCCATGATTCCAGTATCGATGTCCTTGAGCCAGTAATTGAACCAGCGCAACAAGTACCTATGAAGCTCAATCTTGGCCTCCGGGCCAAAATCGATGTCCCCGGTCTCACCGGATGTGGGCGCGGTATAGGGCCGGATGTGGGCCCATGGGCCGATCAGTAGCTTCTGGTTTTGCCTCGCTAGTTCGCTTCCTCCCCGCTCTCGCAGCGCCTGATAAGCATTCAGAGCGCCCTCAAGAAAGATATCGTACCAAGAGCTGACATGAAACATGGGGAGATTGATGTTTTCCACGTGGTCAAGCAGGTTTATTTGCCGCCAGTAAGGGCCATCGCCTTCGTTCTCCAGGTATTCGCCAAAGTAAGGAGCTGCTTCTTTCAGACGCTCCACCCAATCTTTAAGCGGGAGGTGGCTGAACCACTCGTCCTTTAACGGTTGAGCAAAATTGTCCGTGGGCAGAACATACTCGTCCATCTGGGCCAGCAAATCTTCTCTACCCAGTCGTTCCAGCGTGTTGCGTCCCTTAAAGATTGCGTATGGAACCATCCATCCCCATTCCATGGCTCCACCGGTATGGTAGCCCCAGCTTTCATGAAAGTCTGCGGAGGCGGAAAACGGCGCCATGACCTGAAGATGGGGTGGCAAGGGATCGCTGGTAGCCAGTGTATATTGAGTCGCGCCCAAGTAAGACTGTCCTGTGGTGCCGACCCGGCCGTTGGACCATGGTTGGCGGGCTGCCCATTCCACCGTGTCGTAGCCGTCATTCACTTCTTGGAACAACGGGTCGTAATAATCGCCTTCGGACTCAAAACGGGCACGGCAGTCTTGGCTGACCACCACGTAGCCGTGTTTCGGGAAGAACCAGATGGAATGATCCGGATTGTCCAGATAACTGTCCTTGCCGTAGGGACCTCTGGTGATCAAAACCGGGTAGCGTCCCGGCCCTTCCGGCCTGATGATGTGGGCGGCCAAACGTACACCGTCCCTCATGGGGATCATGACGTTTGGTTCTCTAACTACCTTTAGCTCGTCGTTTTGCGGCACTTCTAACCGTTGCCCGTTGGTTGAATTTGGTCAAGAAACGCTGTATTCGGTGCTGACTTCGGGAAAGTTTCTATAGATAAGCCCCTCGAAAAGTCTCTATAGAAACGAAATCCCTCAGCAATGCATTCAATCAAACGCATTTGTAGAGGGTCGTTAAAGCATACTCTCGCCGGGTAATTGGCGTCAATTTATTCTCGGTTACTTGTGGTTTCGCATCAAGCTCGAGTTTGGTAAACTTTTCGCAACTGTTTTGATTGTTCTTTAATTGTTCTTCGATTATTCTTCGTTTGTTTGAAGAAGGGGCAGTGAATGACGAGGAATTTCAAGTTAGGGGAGTCATGGGGCAATACGGCAGATAAACGTAAGGCGATGACGCTACCCGATAATTCGTCAAAAATAGAGCTTATGTCCGAATTTGGAGAATTGTGACGGCAATCGAACACCGTTGGCCCATAAATTCGTTTTCTAGGAACGAAAACGGTTGAATCCCGGTTATTTTGAGGAGTATGATAGGGCTGCTTTATTAGCCAAGCTGGAGGCTTAGCGGTATTCTAAACCTGGAATTTGGGTTCGATGGCCCAGAGGTTTGACCGTCCGTGCAGACCTGGTAATTTACCCCATTAGTCGCCCGGCAACTCAATAAAATTACCCCTATTTCCAAAATAGGTGTTTTGTGATTAAACCTAATCCAGTAATCAATAAAATTGTTTGGCTCTGGGATGGGCTTCAGATAGGCAGAATAACCAATGCTCTTGCCGGTGACCGCAGTGAGCAGCGTGCTGCCCTGGCTTTCCGATATTTTAGCTGGAAGAAACTGTTCAATGTGCTCCGCATTGAGATACAGCTACGTGTGGGGCGACGAAAGGTGTGGGGGATGCCCTTCGAGTGGGAAATCGATACCACCAACATCTGCCAGCTTAAGTGTCCGTTGTGCCACACCGGGCTGGGCACTATCCACCGGGACAAAGGCACGATGCACTATGACACCTACACCAAAACCATAGACCAAATTAAGGACTATTGTGTTTGGCTGAGCCTGTACAGTTGGGGCGAGCCATTCTTGAACCGCCGGATACACGAATTTGTAGCCTACGCTCACCAAAATAAGATTGCCACGATTATAAGCACCAACTTGAACAAGCCCTTGACCGAAGAGATGGCGGAAAATATCATCAAATCCGGCTTGGACGTGATGATTGTTTCTTTGGACGGCGTAACTCAAGAGGTTTACGAGCAGTACCGGGTAGGTGGGATTCTTCAACGGGTGCTGGACAACGTCAAATTATTGGTGGAAAAAAGGCGCGAGTTGGGTTACACCACTCCTCACATGGAATGGCAGTTCATAGTCATGCGCCAGAACGAGCACGAGATGGCTGAAGCCAAGCAAATGGCGGCGGACATGGGAGTAGATTCGGTCATCTTCAAGAACGTGGACTTCCCCCATGGCATGGAAGACAAAGAAGAAGCCCAGCGATGGCTTCCCATAGAACGGACCGAGTTTCTTCGCGAACAGCCATTCTTCAAACCCTACAAAGAAGACGGATTGCGCTGTTGGCGTCTGTGGCGTAGCGCCGTGGTCAACTGGGACGGAGGATTTGCGCCCTGCTGTTACTTGACCGATAAGGCTGAGGATTTCGGCGACGTGAGCACCCATTCGGTCAAGGAGATATGGAACGGCGAGGACTATACAACAGCTAGAGGTATGTTTAAGGAAGGTTACTCACCGCAAAAATGGGTGGGTTGCATGTCCTGTAGCGTTTATACTGGCAGCCGCGCCGCCCGAAAGCGTGGACCGCTGGATTTACAGCCGGAAAGCGTGCCTGTGCCTCTTTTGATTGAACCGGCCAAAAAGCCGACCAACGGGAACAACGCCAACGGGACCAGCAAACCAGTCGCTGAGCCAACTTTGGAAACCTTGTCCGATGAGGAGAAGATCGAGGAGCACGTTGGCGATTGAGCCAATCCGGTTGTTGGGTCTATTTTCTTATTAGCTTAATATCGGAAAGAGCTATTTAGTAGATTTATCTAATAGAAACCGGGAGCCGCAATGGTTATCCATATCCGATTTTATTACTGCGTACCGGCTCTTTCTATTCTTCGGTGTGGCTGGCGCACCTATTGTTGATAAGAATAAGGTAGAAATTAGGCTATCCTGATTCTTACTCAATTCCTAGCAAACCTGGGGAGAGACGGAGTAGGGTAATGGAAACCCGCTGGTTTATCCCAGCTCGGCTTCAAAACGGAGGACCTGCTTTCGTCAGGGCCGCCGCGCCTCATATGCGCGAATTGGCCATTGTCGCGGGGGCATACTGGGCCTACATGTACTCCCGTGCTCTGGTGTTCGACGACTTCGGTGCCACTGCTATTGCCAATGCCAAATCGATTATCTCTTTGGAGAAATCCCTGGGATTCTTTTGGGAACCGGACTGGCAGGCCTGGGCCATCGAGAGCGCCAAGAATCTGGTAATCTTCTTCAACTGGGCCTATATAGTCACCTTCTGGCCCATTTTGCTGACCACGGGATTTATCCTCTACTTAGTCAACCGGCAGCGATACCGATATTACCGGAACCTAGTTTTGGTCAGCTTTATCGTTGCGTTGATTGGCTTCATGTTGTTCCCGTTGGCTCCACCGCGCATGATGGCGGAACACTTCGTGGACACGATAAAAGCTTTTGGTCCTGCGTTTTACGCCAGCAGGGAACTGGCCAGCTACTACAATCCCTACGCAGCCATGCCAAGCCTCCACTTTAGCTGGACCCTCATGTTCGGCATCCTTTTCCTTCGAACACCGGGAAAATGGTTCAAGGTTGTGGGGGTTCTCTACCCCACAATGACGCTTCTGGCCATAACGATTACCGGCAATCATTACATTATGGATGCGGTTGGAGGATCTATCCTGATTATGTTGGCCTTCGCCGTGGTAGAGTTGGGCTTCAAGCGCCGACTGTTCCTACCGAAACTTCTCGGTACTGCTGGCTTCAGGTCAAAAACCGGTTGAGGCTCGATTTAAAAAGCATGCTGATTAAACGAAGCCGAATCACCGAATCGATCGAGCCCTTGGGGGTTTTTGTTTCGATGCGTCTGGCGGCCTTGCGGCCCCGAGGGGAACAGATCCCATTTATTCGGAACTTGTCGGCTAGAAAAGCCCACATATTTGAATTATCCCTGCTAGTGGGTGCCTATCTGGTCTACTTTTTCACCCGTGGATTGGTCTTCTCTGACTATAGCGTCATCGGCATGGAAAACGCCGGGCGGATAATCTCTTTTGAGAAGGCATTGGGTTTCTTTTGGGAACCGGGATGGCAGTCCTGGGTGTTGTCCAATGTGAAGGGCTTTGCCGCAGTTCTCAACTGGACCTACATAATTACCTATTGGCCGGTAATCGTCGTTACCGGTGCGGCTCTCTACGTCGTGAATCGTCCCAAATACTATTACTACCGGAGCGTGGTGGTAATAAATTTGGTTGGCGCCTTATTGATTTTCATGCTTTTCCCCGTCACTTCGCCATTCAACGTTACTCAATATTTCGTCAACACGATTCAGGAGCTTGGCCCTGGTTTTTACGGTGGCTCAGATATGGCAGTTTTTTACAATGCTCAAGCGGCCATGCCCAGCCTGCACTTTAGTTGGACGGTGATATTGGGCGTTTTGTTCATGCGAACGTTCAAGGGTTGGTTCAGGATTGCTGGCGTTTTTTACCCGATATTAACCTTCCTGGCCATCATCATCACCGGGAACCATTTCATCCTGGACGCCATAGTAGGCGGAATTCTGGCTATAGCGTCTTTTGCGTTGATGGAGTTGGGTTTCCGCGGCGGATTTTTCCGGGTTTGGCGAAAAATGAATCTCACCTGGCTGATGTTGCGGCGAAAGATGGTCAAAAGGTCGCTGCGCCTAGGGCGTTAGAGGAGCAGGGCACTGGCTAGCGGCCTCTTCCCCAGAGAGGATGGCGGAATGTTGGCGCCAATCTGGGGTCCAATGGCGATGAGTCTGGAAGAACCGCTTCTGAGGTATCCGCTTCTTCCTGTAGCTTAGGACGGTAATGAGGGCCAAGTTGGCGTTTGGTGCTCAACGAGTTCAGGTGCTTGGCCAAGGCTTCCAGACTGTTTAAGTTATGCACCGGAAGGAAATCATCCACGTAGGGCATCGCTGCCTGCATCCCCCTGGTCAACGGCTGGTATCTGGGAGAGCCCAGCAAAGGGTTGAGCCAAATCAGCCGATGGCAACTGCGTTGTAGCCGCGCTGCTTCTTGAGCCAGCAATTCAGGCTCGCCGCGGTCCCAACCGTCGGAGATTATCAGCACCACTGCGCCGCCACTCAAAACCCGTCTCAACCACTGAAAATTAAAGGTCTTCAGCGCTTGGCCGATTCGCGTTCCGCCAGCCCAGTCGGGAACCGCCTTGGCAACTTCGTCCACCGTCTGGTCCACTCCCCTGTGGCTCAGATACCTTGTAATACGCGTCAATCGGGTTGCGAATAGAAAGGCTTCGACCTGTTTCACTTCCCCGGAAATCGTGTGGATAAAGTGCAGCAACATGCGCGTGTAACGTTCCATGGAGCCGCTAACGTCGCAGATTAGCACCAAGGGACGCAGTTTGTCCTTTTGGGTGAGGCGGGCTAGCTCTATGGGCTCGCCACCGTACTTCAAGTTGAGCCGCAGGGTTTTGCGCAGGTCCAGTTGTTGGCCTCGTCCCGGAATCAATCGGCGAGTACGACGGAGGTCCATTTTCCAGGTGAGCTCGGCCATCATCCGGCGGGACTGATTTATTTCGGTGGTAGAGAACTCCGAGAAGTCTTTTTCTCGCAGCACCTCTCTGGCGCTGTAGGTCCGGGTTAGGTCTACGCTGCCCCCAGCGTCGTCGTTTTCGCCAGCGCTGCCGCCCTCCGTCCCGGTTTCGGCGCCGGGTGGCGGAGCAACCTGTGGTTTTCGGAAGCGAGTCTGTTCTCCCATGGAACGAATATTCTGCGTGGTCGTGCGGGTCTTGGGTTTGCGCCAGAAAACCTGGAATGCCTCATCGAACAGGGGCATGTCCTGCTTGCGGTGGACCAAGAGGCAGCGGGCAGCATGGTAAAAGTCCTGCTTTCGACCTATGGGTGAATATTCGGTGGCGCGGACAAGGTCCAATACATTTCCGGAGCCCACGTCCAAGCCTAGACCCCGCAGCACTTCCGCGAATAGCAACATGCTGTGGAGAATATGACCGGTATCGCCGTCGGAGCTTGTCCCGTTGGTTGAGGCTTTGGTAGGCAAGGAACTCACCCGCCGCCGCCACCGCGACCCCGGCGGGGACCCTGATTCCGGGAACGGTCCAGCATGGCTCGCACCGGTTCGCCGCGCACCAACTCGATATCGTCTTGGTATTTCAAGATTATACCCAGCGTGTCGTCGATCACCGATGGGTCGAGTTCTTTCTGGTTCAGCGCCAAGAGGGCGGCGGTCCAATCAACGGTCTCGGAGATGCCCGGTATTTTATAGAGCTCGGTCTGGCGGAGCTCCTGAATAAAGCCAGTGACCTGCTCGGCCAAACGCCTGGGCGCATCGGGTAGCTTGGAGGTGACAATCTGCATCTCTTTCTGAAAATCCGGGTAATCGATCCAGTAATAAAGGCAGCGGCGCTTCAGGGCGTCGTGAATCTCCCGAGTCCGGTTGGAGGTGATGATTACTATTGGCCGGTGTACTGCTTGAATCGTGCCTAACTCGGGGATGGTTATCTGGAAGTCGGCCAGCAGTTCCAATAAGAAACCTTCAAACTCTTCGTCGGCGCGGTCCAACTCGTCGATGAGTAGGACGGGAGACTTGTCCCTGCTGCTGTCGATGGCTTGAAGCAAGGGCCGTTTAATCAAGAACTCGTCGCTGAACAGATTTGATGTTGCGGCTTTCCGGTCCAACCCGCCTTCGGCTTCCATCAGCCTGATTTCCAGCAATTGACGGGCATGGTTCCACTCGTAGATGGCGTGGTTGATGTCCAAACCCTCGTAGCACTGTAGCCGGATGAGATCCGTGTCCAGGCCGGTGGCCAACGCTTTGGCGATTTCAGTCTTGCCGACTCCTGCCTCGCCCTCGAGAAAGAGAGGACGCTGCAACTTCAAAGATAGGAATATGGGCACAGCCAGCGAGCGGTCGGCGACGTAGGACTGTTGCCTCAGTAGATTTTGAACATCGTCGATGGAATCTGGGGCCATGTTGGTGGTGGTCAAGTTGGGCTCCAAGTTATTGAATTAAGTGGAACAGGCTATACGGGTCTAGCGCGGATCATACGACGGATCATAAGGCGAATCATGGGCCGGATTATACGAAGGGAATTAGCCAGATTCTTTTCACCTGATACTTATCATGGCGTATTGTAACGTATCTGCGAAGCGGCATAAGAAGATGGGGATTTGGTTACTGACTATTGGTCTTGCATCCATTTTCGTCTGAAGAATTCCTGCACCTTCGTGCGTAATTGGGCCCAGTGGTCATCCAAACCTTCCCGTTCCTCTTGGGTAAGTTGGTCATAGGTCTTTCCCAGAGCCGGGAAGCGCCAGAGGGAGAAAGCCCAGAAACCATCTATGCCCGGCATGGCGGACGGTATGTCGGTGATTACTCCCCTGGCTCCCTTTAGCTCCCAGGAAGCAAGTATTTCCCCTCGGTGGGCTATGGCCACGGCCTCAACCCATGTCGCCTGTCTCTGCTCTCCGTGAAAGGGCTCCATCAGTTCCAACAACCGTTCCACGCGCTGGGCGTTGGTTGCCGACGGGCCGGCAAAGCGGTGGGTATAGCGGCTCTCCCAAGCGTCTCCCAGCGCTGGCAGGACCAAGCCACCGTCGGAAGCTATGGCCAGCATTGAACCTGATTGGGACCAAGCCAACGCCTTGTCATTGGCTATCTCTTGATGGGTGCCACCGTGCTCCTCAGGTGGGTCGGACAAGCCCAGTTGTGACGGGGAGGCAAGGGTAAGAGGCAGTCCCTCCAAGAGCCAAACCAAGGTCTCTTGCTTTGAAGGATTGCCGGTTCCCAGAAGAATCGGGGTGTTCTGGGATTCATTAAAATTGGCCGGAGAATTGACTAGAGAATTGGCTGGCATATGCCTTGCCTTGAAAAATTATGGGACTCTAGTCTACCGCAATTTGCTCAAGTAGCGCTGAACGGTCGTGGTCGGCTCGTGCTTCGGCGACTGAGGACCTGGCATAGTCTGGTAATGACAGTTCCCAGTCCGGTATCAGTACTTTGGCGCTGGGCGATAAAGTCATCACGACGATAACCCCCACCAAACTAAAGCCCATTGAAATAACTAGGACCGGCGCAAATGATCCCGTCACGAAAATCACGAATCCGGCCAGAGCCGTGGCCACAGCGTGCCCAATCAGAGCTCCCATTATCTCTATGCCGTAGAAAGTACCGATAGGCCCAGTGCCAAAATACTGACGATTGACCACCGGATAGGCGGACATCTCGCCACCGAAACCGACGCCAAAAAGAATCGCAAAGACGTAGAAATTCCATGCGTCGCCAGCCCAGAACAGCACCAGCACCGTGACTCCCTGTATGGCCAGTGCCGCAACCATGGCGGGTTTGCCTCCAACCCTCTCAGCAATCATCGGCGTTAGGAAACGGCTTCCGATGCTGAAAATGTTGATTAAGCTCAGGATGAAAGCCGCTGCGGTCAGGCTGATGCCTTGCTCCACGGCGATTGGAATGGAGTAAATCAGGATAATGCCGTGACCGGCGCAGCCGAGGCTGTGAATCAGTGGCAGGTTCCAAAATTCCTTGGTTTTTCGTATGTGCTGATTGAAGGTCTTGAGCCGAAGCTTTTCCACGGTCCTGCTCCAGCTGATTTCTTCAGGGTCGCCATCACGGACACCGTAGGCGCGAATACCCTTGTCGGTGGGGTTGTTTCGGAAGAACGGAACCAGCACGAGAATCATGGCGCCACCAACTATTCCGATGGACCAGAAGGTGGCTCTCCAGCCCACGTTCTCCAACAGGAATCCCACGGCCGGGGCTATCGCCGCTGAACCTAACCCTCCCGCAGCCCATAACAGACCCACTGCCAGCCCGAGACGGTGCCGAAACCACCCGCTGACCGCAGCAATCATGGGCACCATCGCGATTGACTGGGTGAATGCTAGGAGCACGCCGAATACCAGGAAGAATTGCCAAAGGGTGGAGACGAATCCCAACAAGACCATGCTGGTCACGAATGACACGCCAGCGGCGGCCATCATCTTTCGCGTGCCGTACCTGTCTGCCAGCCAACCGGCGATGGGGGAGAAAATGGCCCCTACTAGGTAGTACACCGCCAGGCCGGCACCGATTATCCCCAGGCTCCAGCCGAATCCGCCATCAGGGTCGTTCAGGGGCGCAACCATGACGCCGGCAGCCATACCGATAGCCTGACCTACAATCTGGACAACCGACAGAATTGCCACGATTACCCAGGCGTAGTGGATCGACTTCGGCAACCGCGCACTGAGTGAGGAAATTTTGGGCGGTGATAGGACGGCCAATGGACACCCCTAATTGGATGGGCGGGGCCAACCATTTTGATGGCGAGGACCGTCCAGAATATTCGTCAACTGTTGGATTCTTGCGGAAGCAATGGGTTCTTAGCGCCGGGCATAGATTGGACAATCGGGCCGCCACGGGCGACCTCCCTAGCCAAGTTTCCCAGCTGTGGACTGCTGTCCCGAAACACCAGCCCGAATCACATGCCTAGATTAGTGAAATGGGCAGGCTTTTAGGAATGCGCCTCCCCACCAGCTATCTTCTGCGTTGGCTTGGTCGCCATTGGCAGAGTTTAGGGCGGTGGCGCTGGTGGTGTTCCCACTAACGAAGCCAAAGGAAAAACTTCGGCCCCCTTCACTGGCGTCCGCCGACACTGCCCAAGCGCCAAAGAATATAATCATGAAGATTACCGATGCAACTACCACGATGAAGGTCATCGGTACGGGCAACCGCCGGGATGTCAATTTATTCACCTCTCAGGCACCTGTGGGGTGCCTCTTCGGCTATTTCCTAGATATAGTGATTGACTGCTTTTAGCCGACTTCGACTTCGTAAGGGAACACCATGTTGTTCCCATATCCCCGGCCGTCCCACTTATTTGGGAACTCCATCGGCTGGGTTTCTCCCTTGCTGTTGGTGGCGCGGGACATAAGAGTGTAACTCCCCGGGCCTTTGGGCTTCCAATTGTGCTCCCACCGCGTCCAAGAATAGGCGCTGGGCGGAATCACAACGTCCACCGGACCCCAAGTGGATCCACCGTCCGTGCT
>Ga0066376_10002681_pt1 | contig 16474 bp, 10 predicted proteins | sample Knorr_S15_td_Bot_FD_77009 | JGI IMG/M metagenome (GOLD analysis project Ga0066376, IMG submission 77009) | Marine microbial communities from Southern Atlantic Ocean transect - Knorr_S15_td_Bottom_ad_5009_LV_A | ecosystem: Environmental > Aquatic > Marine > Oceanic | place: Southern Atlantic... | reverse complement strand
GCGCTCGAATGTCAGCACAACATCAGATATAGTCCACTCGCATGACCGTTCCGAAGGTCTAAGCGTTAAGTACCGCGTCTCCCGTTGCTGTTAAGCCACGACGCCTCCCACCGCAACTGCCAGGCCCTCGAGAGCCAACCGGGCCGATCCAGGTGGCGGAGGCCGGAGCACAGCACCACGCCCAAGGGACCCCCGGCTCGCCCCCCTATGGGGTCGGGGTCGAACCGATGTCGCCGTCGGCGTCGGCTCGCTGGGATCGGGGCTTGTCACCGCCCCGAACCAACTGCTCGATCTGTCCGATCAGGATGTCGGCACCGGCGTCGCTTCCACCGAAGTGGCCGTCCTCCGACTCCTCGGCGTCCATGCGCTCGAGGACGCTGTGCAGATTGATCCATTTGTCGAAGCGCTCGCTCGCCCGGACCACCGAGTAGAAGAGGCGAGGGCGCCGACCGCGCCCGGCGATGAAATCGAGCGTGATGGCAACGATCGAGAGCGCAAGAGCGACGCCATCCTTCATGCCATCTAGGAGAAGCTTCACCTGGAAGATCGCGAAATCGCGAAGCGTCACGTTCCTCGACGCGACCGTGAGCGGCTTCTTGTGAGACATATGTATCGCGTGGCTGGGTGATCCGACCGATCGGAACGAAGTGATCACGTTTGCGCGTCCGGGAACAGAGCCTTACGTCACTCGTTGACTTCAGATTCAGGCACGGGTGATGCAGAGGGTTTTGTGCACGCATCCACCCGGCGCTCAGCGACCCGCACGCGGCGCGTGTCGAGAAACGAGTGCCAGGAACCTTCCCCATGAGGGACCATAGGAAAGAAACCCGCCGCGCCAAACCATCCGGATATCCAGCCCATGAGGCGTTCTCTCTTTACCGGCCCCACCATGGCCGTGGTGGCTCTCTCTGCCCTGAGCGGAGCGTGCGCTCGAGATAGCGGAACCGACACCGTGTCGGTGACGCCACTGGGCGCGGAGTTCATGGCGCAGGTGGCTCCGACTCTCTCCGAACGCCCCAGCTTCGTAGACCCTCGCGGCCCACGCATGGACCCGACTGAGGTGCCCGGTCGGTTCCCGTTTTACTGGACGCGCGCAATCTATTCGGGCTACGGACGTCGGGGATGGCGCCAGTCCTGGGCCACCGACTACCCGAAGGGCGACCAGCAATTCCTCGTGGTCCTAAAGCGGCTCGTCCGTCTCAACGCGTACGATTGGGAGAACGCGGTCCCTCTCGACGACCCGAAGCTCAGACGCTTCCCCGTGATCTATGCGGTCGAGGTCGGTGGCATGAACATGACCGAGAGCGAGGTCGAGGGGCTCCGCGGCTTCCTCGACGCCGGAGGCTTTCTCATCGTCGACGACTTCTGGGGCCAACGGGAGTGGGACGTCTTCGAGTACAACATCCGGAGGGTCTATCCGGATCGGCCAATCGTCGACATCGGTCTCGATCACCCAATCTACACCTCGTTTTACGACATCGAGGAAGTCATGCAGGTGCCGGCGATCGGGCGGACACAGTACCCAGCCGAGTGCTACGGCTGCGTCCCACACGTAAAAGGCATGTACGACGATGAGGGTCGACTCATGGTCATCATCAACTTCAATACCGATCTGGGCGATGCGTGGGAGTGGGCTGAGGATCCTCGTTATCCACTCAAGTACTCGACGTATGCGTACGAGATGGGCGCCAACATGATCGTCTACGCGATGAGTCACTAATGGACCGGATCTTCGAGTTCCTCTTCAAGTACCGCCCTCTCGTTTTCGAGCAGGGCGACTTCACGTTTGGCGCCCCGACATCAGTGCGCATTTGGCTGGTCGTGGGCGGGCTCTTGGCCGCGGCGGCGGTAGCCAGCTACACGATCGCGCGCGGCAAAAGCAGCGTGGCGGAGCGCGGCATCATGGCAGGCCTGCGCGTGATGCTCCTCGCGGTGCTCGTGACCTGCCTGATGCAACCGTCATTGATCCTCTCGACGGTGGTGCCTCAGCAGAACTTCGTCGGAATTCTCATCGACGATTCTCAGAGCATGACGCTTGCGGACGAGGACGGCATCACTCGGAGCGCGTTCGTCGCCGAGTCGTTCACGCCCGGTGAAAGCGAGCTCCTCGATCAACTGTCGGAGCGCTTCGTTCTCCGCTTCTTCCGCTTTTCAGACTTTGCCAGCCGGATCGATGGTCCTGGCGACCTGACCTACTCGGGTACGCACACCAACCTGGCCGGGGCACTCGACGCGGCTCGCGAAGAGCTGTCGGGCGTTCCGCTGTCCGGCCTCGTCCTGGTTACGGACGGTGCGGACAACGACAACCAGCCGCTCGCCGAGGCGTTGGTGCCATTGCAGGCCGCCGGAGTCCCGGTCTTCACCGTCGGTCTCGGCGAAGAGGCCATCTCGCCGGATGTGGAGCTCGGCCGCGTGGAAATGCCCCGCGCGGTCCTCGAGGGCTCGTCGCCCATGGTCGACGTAGTCGTGACCCAAAGGGGCATTGGACGCGTCACCGTGCCGATCATCGTCGAGGACGAGATCCAGATTCTCGCCGAAGAGACGGTTGAGCTGGGGCCCGACGGCGAGCCGGTCGTGGCACGGATCTATTTCGAGCTGGAGGGCCGGGGTCCCCGGCGACTGACGTTCCGGATACCGACCCAGCCCGGCGAACGCGTCGACCGGAACAATGCGCGGAGTGTCCAGATCGAGGTGCGTGGAGAGCGTGAGAAGGTCCTCTACTTCGAGGGTGAGCCACGCTTCGAGCTGAAGTTCACGCGTCGCGCGGTCGCGGACGACGAGAATATTCAGTTGGTGATTCTTCAGCGGACCGCGGAGAGCAAGTTCCTCCGTCTCGAGGTGGACGACGGGACCGAGCTCGAGTTCGGCTTCCCGAGTACGCGAGAGGAGTTGTATCGATATCGCGCACTGATTCTGGGCAGCGTCGAGGCATCGTTCTTCACGCATGACCAGCTCCAGATGATCGCCGACTTCGTTTCAGAACGCGGCGGCGGACTCCTCATGCTGGGTGGTCAGAGCGCCTTCGCGGAGGGCGGCTGGGAAGGGACTGCGGTAGAAGAGGTCATGCCGGTCGTTCTGAATCCTCCCACCGGAGGGGGCCCCGACGGCTTCTTCGCGGAAGTCAAAGTCCGACCGACTCCCGCGGGCTTCGCGCACGCGGCGGTTCAGCTCGGACTCGAGGGCGAGGCCGTTCAGGCACGCTGGGACTCGCTGCCGGCAGTGACGACGGTGAACCCGATCTCGGAGGTTCGCCCCGGCGCCACCGCGCTGCTGACAGGATCGGGAGATGCACTGCCGGCCGAGCAGGTCGTGTTGGCCTTCCAGCGGTACGGCCGGGGCAAGTCCATCGCCCTGACCATCCAGGACTCCTGGCTGTGGCAGATGTCGGCCGAGGTCACCCTCGAGGACCAGAGCCATGAGGCGTTCTGGAAGCAGATGATCCGTTGGCTCGTCGATGGCGTGCCGGAGGCCGTCGCGGCCGTGATCGACCAGGATCAAATCGAGCCGGGGGACCTCGTGCGACTCGTCGCATCCGTGAATGACTCCACATACATCGAGGTCAACGACGCGTCTGTGACGGCTCGGATCACCAGCCCTAGCGGCCTGGTCGAAGAGTTGCCGGTCGAATGGACCGTCAATCGGGACGGCGAGTACGCGGTCGAGTTCCGACCCACCGAGCTGGGCGAGTACGAGGTCGAGGTCAACGCGGAGCGGAACGGAGTAACGCTCGGGTCGGACATCACCTACCTGTCGACCGGGCCGAGCGACGAAGAGTACTTCGCGCCTGGACGCCGGACACAGACCCTACGCCGTATCGCGGATGAAACCGGCGGGCAGTTCTATACGGCGGAAACCATCGGCAGTCTGCCGGAGGATATCCGCGTCACTGGAGCCGGGGTCACGTTGGTCGAACAGTTAGACCTCTGGGACATGCCCATCCTCTTCCTGCTCATGCTCGCGCTGATGGGCGCCGAGTGGGCCTTCCGGCGCATCCGAGGTCTCATTTGATCCGTTCCTTACGGGTCGGTTCTGTCGGCCTGACCGTTGCGCTGCTGTCCCTCGCAGCTTTGCCCCCGACCCCCGTTAGGGCCCAGGGGCGCACGCACGCCCTGATCGTGGTCGGACTCGGTGGAGCAGCCGAGTACCGCGAGCGTTTTCACGCTCAGGCCATGTCGCTACGCACGGCGCTCACCGAGCGCCACGGTATCCCGGCCGAGGACGTGGTTTACCTCGGTGAACGGCCTGAAGACGCTCCTGGTGTGATCGCCGACAAGTCGACGAGGGCGAACATCCTTCGGGTTCTCGGGGAGATTTCGCAGCGCTCGGCGCCACTCGATCGCCTCCTCGTCATCCTCATCGGACACGGGACATCCGACCGGAACGAGACGCAGTTCAATGTCCCGGGACCGGACCTGACGCCGGCTGATTTTCAACTGGGACTCATCGCGTTTCCGACGCAGACTCTCGCGCTGGTGCACACCGGAAGCGCGAGCGGTGGATTCATCGCCCCACTCTCGGGACCGAACCGGATCCTAATCGCCGCAACACGAACCGCGCGCGAGCGGAACGCCACCGAGTTCGGCCAGTTCTTCGTCGAGGCGCTGACGGGGGAGAGCGCAGACCTGGACAAGGACGAGCGCATCTCGTTGCTCGAGGTGTACCTGTACGCGCGGGCAGAGGTCGAGCGGTTCTATCAGGAAGAGAACGAGCTTCTGACCGAACACTCGGTCCTCGACGACAACGGCGACGGCGAAGGGAGCCACGAGGCGGGGCTCTCCGGGCCCGATGGTCCCCTGGCTGCCACGTTCCACCTGGGTGGCGTCTCCGGGACCGCGGCGCAGGTGCCAGACGATCCGGAGCTCGCGCGCCTCTACGAAGAACGCACCGAGATCCAGACCCGGATCGAGCAACTCCGCGCGGTCCGTGAAGCGATGGACGAGGACACGTACCTGACAGCGATCGAAGATGTGCTCATTGAGCTCGCGCTCAAGAACCGTGAGATCCGCGCGAAAGAGGGTGGCGGCTCATGATGCGCGCGATAGCCGTCCTCTCTCTCGGAGCGCTAGTCGGCGCGCCGCTCGGAGCCCAGACGCTCGTGGAGGTTCGAGAGGCCGTGCGCTCCGGCGAATACGACGACGCCTCAGAGGCGTATCGAGACCTGCTCGACCAGGACGCCTCCTCATACGAGGCACGTCGGGGCCTGGTGCAAGTGCTGATGACCACGGGCGAATACGAGGAAGCCGAGCGCATCGCGCGTGACGCCCCGACCCCCGTTGGTATGGCGAACACCTTGGGTGAGGTGCTCGTGGTCGTCGGCAAGCTCGACGAGGCCGACGCCGCGTTCCGGCGTTCGATGGAGGGGAATGCGAGCGATGCACTGACCGCCGAGGTCAATCTGGCTGAGCTCCTGTTCTCGCGTGGTGATCTGGATGAGGCGATGAGGCGCTTCGACCGGTTCATCGATGTGTACAACGGCGCAGACGGGGCTCTGCGGGCTTCCGGTCTCGCGGCGGTCGGTCGGGCCGTGGCCTACCTCGGACGCAACGAGCCCCAGCTCTTCCAGGACGCTCTGCGAGCATTCGACGAAGCCGCAGCGGCCGACCCGGGCTGGCACGAACCAAGCGTTCGGGTGGGAGAGCTTTTTCTCGACAAGTACTCCAGCACCCAAGCGCAGGCGGAGTTCGAGAAGGTGCTGGGGACGAACCCGCGTCACCCGGGCGCGCTCCTCGGCCTCGCCAAGGCTCTCGAGTTCGACGGGAGCGGCGACGCGGGCAGGGTGCTGAACCAACTCTTGGCCCTGAATCCGAATCACGTGGAGGCGCGGGCGATTCTTGCATCGCAGCACCTGACACGTGAAGGGTACGAGGAGGCGCTCGAGGAAGCCGAGAAGGCGCTCGCCGTGAACCCGAACTCGTTGGTGGCGCTCACCGCGCTGGCGGGCGCCCACATGATCGGGGGCGACCTCGAGAGCTTCAAAGAGGTCCGCGCGCAGGCGTTGGCCATCAACCCCAGGTACGCGGGACTCGACACCAGGTTGGCGGACCTCGCCGTCCAGACGCGCCGGTACGCCGACGCGGTGATCCGAGCGCAAGCCGCCGTCGAGCTCGACCCGGCCGCGTGGGAGGCCTGGGGCCTGCTCGGCATGAACGAGCTGAGGCTCGGTGACATCGAGGTCGGTCGGGCCCATCTGGAGCGCGCGTTCGAGGGGGACCCGTTCAACCCATGGTTCAAGAACAACCTGGACCTCCTCGACACCTTCGAGCGATTCGAGACGCATTCCACAGAGCACTTCGAGCTCTTCCTTCATGGAACCGAGTCGGACCTGCTCGCGACGTACCTAGCGCCCATCGCCGAAGAAGCCTACGACAGTCTCTCCCGCAGGTACGGCGGTGAGCCGTCGACACCGGTCAGGGTCGAGCTGTATCCGAGCCACGCCGACTTCTCTGTCCGCACCCTCGGTGAGGTCGGCCTCGGAGCCCTCGGCGTCAGCTTCGGTAAGGTCCTGGTCATGGACTCGCCGGGCGCACGCGAAGTCGGTGAATACAACTGGGCCTCAGTGTTCTGGCACGAGTTGGCCCACACGTTCCACCTGGCGCTGTCTGACAACCGCGTGCCGAGGTGGTTCTCTGAGGGACTCGCTGTCCACGAACAGCGTCAAGCACGCCCCGGATGGGGCCATCAGGCGACGGTCCCGTTCATCCGGGCACTGGCCGATGGTGACCTCAAGGCAGTCAGCGAGTTGAACGACGGCTTCATGCGGCCCGACTACCCACAGCAGGTCATCTTCTCTTACTACCAGGCCTCGCTGGTCTTCCAGGTCATCGAAGAGCGTTACGGATTCGGTGCCATCCGCGAGATGCTCGATGGCTACCGCCGAGGCGAGACCACCGCGTCCCTCTTCGAGTCTGTTCTCGGCACACCTCTCGAGGCTTTCGACGACGAGTTCGACGACTATCTCCGGGATCGCTTCAGGGGCCCACTCAGGGGCCTCGCCGAGATCGCTGAAGCGCCGCTCCCCGGCTCGGACGTTTCGGCCTTCGAGGAGTTCGCTCGCGCGCATCCGGGCGACTTGCTGGGGAGGCTACGCCTAGGAGCCGCACTCGTGTCGGAGCAGCGGTACGAGGACGCGGTGCCTCACCTCGTCGCGGCGAGAGACATGTTCCCGGAGTATGGCGAGAGGGACAGTCCGTACTGGCACCTCGCCCAGGCGTACCGTGGGATCGGCCGCTTTGAGGATGCCGAGGAGGCTCTCGCCACGCTCACTTCGATCTCCGAATCCAACTACGAAGCGTTTATGCTGCATGCCCAGGCGCTCGAAGAGTTGGGCCGGCCCGAGGAGGCCTCCGCCGCACTCGACCGTGCCGTGCTGGTGTGGCCCTATGACCTCGACCTCCACGACCGCCTCGCCGAACTCCATACCGAGACAAGAAACTTCCCGGGCGCCGTGAGGGAGCGCTCTGCCGTGGTCGCTCTCAAACCTACCGACATGGCCGATGCGCTTTACATGTTGGCGGTAGCCCACAAGGATGCCGACGACAGGACCTCGGCACGCAGATCTGTACTGCGGGCCCTCGAGGTCGCGCCGAATTTCGAAGCTGCACTCGAGTTGCTCCTCGAACTCCGGTCAAACGAATGATGTGGGGGACGAAGGCGGGCGTCGGGCTCTTCGCACTCACCCTCTTCGCGGCGGGCTCGGTAGCAACGGCATTGGTCGTTGGGTCTCCCGATCTGGCGGACGCCGGTGCCGCTGCAGACGACGCTCTGGTTCAAGACCTCAACCCGCCCTACGACAGCAAGTATCACTTCCTCCGCATCCAGTACACGGTTGGTGGTGGAGGTGGCTTCGGAGGCCGATTCCGCGGCGGTCGAGAGCCCATGTGGGCCCACGACTACCCGAGGGCCGAGCGGAACTTCCTCCAAATCCTCAGCGAGACGACGTACATCGACTCTCAGACGGAAGGCTCTAACATCTTCCGTTTCGATGACCCGGAGCTCTTCAATTTTCCGATCGCATATATCGTGGAGGCAGGTAGCTGGAGCCCCAACGAGAGTGAGACCAAGGCGGTCGGTGACTACCTCTTGAAGGGCGGTTTTCTGATCGTCGACGACACCCGGGACGATCGGGGCACGCGCAACTACGACAGCTTCGCCTTCTACATAGAGCAGGCGCTCCCTGACCTGAAGCTGGTCCCGCTTTCCCACGATCACGACATCTTCGATTCGTTCTTCCAGATCGATCCTCTCGAGGTGCTCCCACCGTACGGGCGTGGCAATCCCATGTGGTTCGGGATCTTCGAGGAGAACGACCCGACCAAGCGACTCATGGTCGTGCTCAACTACAACAACGACATCGCCGAGTACTGGGAGTTCAGTGAGCGCGGGTACTACCCCATAAACGTTGCCAACGAAGCGTACAAGCTGGGCGTCAACTATGTCGTATACGGCCTTACGCACTAACTAGTCCACATGAGCCGCGGCACCTGCTTCGGCACGCCCATTGCGTAAAGATCATCCCTGACCGACTAATCGGGCCCCTTGGGCCCAACTGAAAAACGGAGAACACCTTGGCGGACGACGCGATCGGAACGGTTGCCCTCGACAACGCCGACGACGTGGCACTCGCGGACCGCATGAAACATGGGCGGACGCAGATCAAGAGCGAGCTCAGCAAACTCATCATCGGTCAGGAAGACGTGATCGAGGAAGTGCTGCTCACTCTGTTCGTCGGCGGGAACAGCCTCATCGTCGGCGTTCCGGGGCTCGCCAAGACGCTTCTCATCCATACGATCGCCCAGGTCGTGGATCTGAAGTTCTCGCGGATCCAGTTCACGCCCGACCTGATGCCGTCCGATATCACAGGGACCGACATCATCCAGGAGCAGGCAGACACCGGCCGCCGTGAGTTGGTGTTCTCCCCTGGGCCGATCTTCGCGAACATCGTCCTCGCCGACGAGATCAACCGTACGCCGCCCAAGACGCAGTCCGCGCTCCTCGAGGCCATGCAGGAGCATCGAGTCACCGTGCAGGGACGGACCTACGTGCTGGAGGAGCCGTTCTACGTCTTCGCCACGCAGAACCCCATTGAGCTCGAGGGGACCTATCCGCTCCCCGAGGCGCAACTTGACCGGTTCATGTTCCAGATCATCATCGATCACATGCCGGAGCACGAGGAACTCGAAGTCGTTCGCACGACGACCGGCATCCTGAAGCCAGAGTTCAGTCACGCGGTCACCGGTGCCGACTTGAACGCCTTCCAGGAACTGGTCCGACGGGTCCCCGTGTCGGAGTCCGTGCTCAAGTATGCGGTGGCGCTCACGCGCGCGAGCCGGCCCAGTCCCAACGGCGACTCCCCCGACTTCATCAACAAGTGGATCGCCTACGGCGCTTCGGTGCGCGCCGCGCAGTATCTGGTTCTCGGCTCTAAAGCCAAGGCGATCACCCAGGGACGCTATCACGTCTCGTTCGAGGATATCCGGTCGCTCGCCCATCCGGTGCTCCGGCACCGCATCCTGAAGAACTTCCACGCGGAGTCTGAGGGCATCACGTCGGCCGATATCGTCGAGCTGCTGCTCGACGCCGTGCCGCAGCCTTCCTCCGGGATGTAGTCGATGGGCCTCGCTCGGGCGTCGCATGCAGGTGCCCACCTTCTCGATCCCGCCGTGCTGGGTCGGATCGGCAACCTAGAGCTCTTGGCGCGGACCGTAGTTGACGGGTTTCTGACCGGGCTCCACCGATCTCCCTACCTCGGCTTCAGCACGGACTTCGCTGAGCACCGCCAGTACATGCCGGGGGATGACATCCGGCGCATCGACTGGAAGCTGTTCGCCCGGTCGGACCGTCATTTCATCAAGCTTTTCGAGGCGGACACGAACGCGAACTTCTCCGTGTTGCTCGATGTTTCAGCGTCGATGGGGTACGGGAGTCACGACGTCACCAAGCTCGAGTACGCGAAGTATTTGGCGGCGTGTCTCACGTTTTTCACCAATCGGCAACGGGACCGTGTCGGGCTGGTGACGTTCGACCACGATATCGTCGACTACGTGCCGCCATCCATGAAGCACTTGGATACGATCCTCCATCTGCTCGACCGTGCGAACGCAGCTGGAGCCGGCTCGCTCAAGGGTCCGATGGTCAAGATCACGGAGCTGCTCGGCCGGAAGGGCATCATCGCCGTCATCTCCGACTTCTACGAGGAGCCGGATGAAGTGATCGGCGCGATCCGAACACTGCGCGCTCGCGGTCACGACATTGTCGCGTTCCACGTCATGGATCCGGCAGAACTGGGATTCCCGTTCGAGGATCCGTCGGGCTTCGAAGACCTCGAGACGGGGGAGCAGATTCCGGTCGTTCCTGCTCGGCTGCGGGATGACTACACCCGCCTCGTGAGCGAGCATGTGGAGACGCTTCAACGGCGCTTCACCGACAACCGGATCGACTACGTCCTCTTGGACACGTCGAAGCCTTTGGACCTGGCCCTGTTCAAATACCTATTGGCCCGCGAACGGGCGACGCGTAAACGATGAGCCTAGCCTTCCTTGTCCCGCTCTTCCTGCTGGGTTTCGCGGGGATCGTCGTGCCGATCGTGGTGCACCTCACGCGGCGCCAACGGAAACAGGTCGTCGCTTTTCCGTCTCTGATGTTCCTGGAGAAGATCCCGTTTCAGGAGCAACGGCGTCGGCGCATCCAGCACTGGTTCCTGCTCTCACTACGCGCGTTGGCGCTGATCCTGCTCGCGGCCGCGTTTGCGAGGCCGTTTCTCAACCAGAGCGACCTTACGCTCGCGGGCACATCCGGCCCCCGCGAGGTCGTGGTACTACTCGACCAATCCTACAGTATGGCCATCGGCGACCAGTTCGAGCGCGCCCGCGACGAGGCCCGAGACATCTTCAACGATCTTGGACCGCTCGACCGGGCCTCACTCATCATGTTCGGCCAGGGTGCGCGTGTCGTCGCCCGATCAACCTCAGACCGGATTCTGTTGCAGGCCGCGCTGGATGCGGTTGAGGTGAGCTCCTCAGCCACACGGTTCGGCCCGGCTCTGAAGGTCGCGCAGACGGTGCTCGAGGAGTCAGAGCTCCCCTCGGGCGAGGTCTTCCTCCTCACAGATTTCCAGCGAATCGGTTGGACCGGTGACGAGGGCGTCCACTTTCCAGCAGGCTCCAAGGTCACCCCGATTCAGTTCGCGGGTGACCCGCCGGATAACATCCAGGTCACAGACGTGGCCTTGGCCCGCGAGGCCGTATCGGGGCGGGAGCGGATCACGCCGACTGCTCGCTTGGCGCGACGCGGAGGAGAGAGCGCCCGGGAAGTGATGGTGACGCTCGAGTTGGATGGACAAGAGCTGCAGTCCAGACCCGTCACGCTCGACCCGAACGGGTCCGCAGCCGTGACGTTCCAACCGTTCACGCTCTCACAGCCGCACACGCGCGGCACCGTTCGCGTGGAAGAGGACGAGTTGGCTGCCGACGACGCGAAGCACTTCGTGCTTTCCCCCGGAAGTGCTCTCTCGATCCTGATCCTCGAGGGCGGACCGGCTTCGGTGGACGCGAGCCTGTATCTCCGTCGCGCACTCGAGATTTCCGAGGACGGCCGCTTCAGCACGACGTATCGGCGCACCAGCACCGTCCGACCTCAGGATCTCGATGGCACCGATGCGGTAATCCTGAACAACACCAACATCGACGGGGCGTCCGCGGAACGTCTGCGAAGCTTCGTCGAGGCGGGTGGGGGGGTCTTGGTCGTCCTCGGCGAGGACACAGGTTGGCCGGGGTCTGCCGCCGACCTGCTCCCCGGGACGCTCGGGACCATCCAGGACCGGATGCAAGGCCGCGGTGGGCGTCTGGGGTTCCTCGAGTACGGCCACCCGATATTCGAGCCTTTCTCGGGCCCCCGCAGCGGTGACTTCACCGGCGCGCGGTTCTTCCGAGTGCGGGGCTTCGCGCCTTCGGATTCGGCCACCGTGCTCGCGCGCTTCGATGACGGCTCCGTGGCGATGGCCGAGCTCACCCGTGGGCGGGGCAGCGTAATCGTGTGGACATCGACGCTCGACTCGTTCTGGAACGACTTGGCGCTTCAGCCGGTGTTCCTTCCGTTTGTGCATCGAGTGTCGGAGTACATCGGTGGACGAGCAGAGGCCCTTCCGTGGTTCGATGCCGGGCAGTTGGTCGATCTGGCGGACCCAGACGCCCTCAAGGCAGCGGGCTTGGTGTCCGCAGAAGCAGCCGGGCTCGCCGCAGGCTTGGAGCAGGTCGCGCTGACACCGTCCGGGCGCTCGTTGGCGCTTCCGGCTGGTGATGGGCCCCGATACCTGCCCCTCGACGAGAGCGGCTTCTACACCGTGCGGCCACCGGGCTCCGACCCGGATCGACCCTTCGTCATCGCGGTGAACGTCGACCTGGAAGAATCGAATCTGACGCAGCTCGATCCCGAGGAGCTGGTGGCGCAACTGACTTCTCCCGCTCCGGGACCCGGTGCAGGGCGGGAGTTCGCCGAATCGACTACGCTCCGGCGCGAAGATCAGGAGCGGCGCCAATCCCTCTGGCGTTGGATGCTCGTGGCCGCGTTCGCGCTCCTGATTATCGAAACAGCGGTGTCCAACTGGGTCTCTCGACGGGGTACAGCAGCAGTCGCAACCTAGCTGTCGTATGGGGTTAGCAACCCTAGTACCAAAATCGCAGGTCCAAATCGTGTGGTGGGATGGTGGTTCGGCCCCTAGCTTGGGGCCGAACGGCGGATTGAGAGGAAAAAGATGAAGGATTCGGACAGACGGATGGTGCACCGGAGAATCCTTGAGCTCGTCGGCGGCGTCCGATGGCGTTGGAGGAGCCGGATCGTTCTGAGTGGGCTCACCTGGATCGGCGCCATCTTCGGAGCCGTCCTGATGCTCTCGGCCCTCGGCCTCGAGCAAGCACGATTCTCCGCCACCTCCGTGTACTGGTTCCGGATTCTCACCTGGGGCACCTTCGCGGTGTCCACGTATTGGTTCCTCATCCGTCGACTCATGGTACGCGTGACCGACGAGCAAGTCGGCCTGTACCTCGAAGAGCACGAACCTTCCCTTCAGCACGCCGTTGTCACCGCTCTCGAAGGGGATACCGAGGGCTTCTCGCCCGCCCTGAGCGACGAGTTGGTGCAGCACGCGCTCGAGGTGGCCCGGAAGGTTCAGTACGGTCGTCGCGTCGAGCAGAGCGCCCTCTATCGATTCGCCGGAACTCTCTCGGCGGTGGCCGTTTTGGGGGTTGGGTTCATCTTGCTCGGCCCCAGCCACCTACGTATCGGCCTCGCGGCGCTCCTGCTCCCGACCCGTGCCGCCGCGGCGGTGAACCCATATGCGGTTGGCGTTCTCCCGGGAGACACCACGATCGCGCGCGGCTCAGACCAGCTCATCACCGCTGCCCTCGAGGGCTTCAGCTCGCCGGACGTGTCGGTTTTCACGCGCTCCGGGCCTGACGAAACCTTCCAGCGACTCACGATGATCTCGACCGAGGAGGGCTCATACGAAGTGCTGTTCCTCGGGGTGGCTGACCGCACCGAGTACTTCGTCGAAGCGGCAGGGGTCCGGTCACCGACGTACGCGATCGATGTCGCGGATCTTCCGTATGTCGATCAACTCGACCTGACGTACTACTTCCCCCGGTACACGGCCCTCGCTCCGCGGACTAGAGAGGATGGCGGCGATATCGCGGCTCTCCCCGGTACGCGCGTCGAGGTGCGGATCCATCCGACCATGGTGACGCCGGGCGGGAGGCTCCTCATCGAAGGGCACCCCGACACGGAGCTCACCGTGGAGGACGACGGGACGCTGCTTGCAAGCTTCACCGTAAGCGAGCGCGGCTTCTACTCGATCCAGCTAGCCCGCGAGAACGGAGAGTTGGTACCCGCGTCACCCGAGTACACCATCGATGTCCTCACCGACAACGAACCGTCCATCCAGTTCATGGACCCGGGTCGGGACATCACCGCCTCGCCCATCGAAGAGGTCTACCTCGACGTTCGGGCGAACGACGACTATGGCATCGGTGACGTCCGGATCGTCGTCTCGGTCAACGGTGGTCCAGAGGATACGATCTCGATCTTCGAGGCTTCCGGGGCACCCCTACCCGAGGTTTCGACGGGCCACACGCTCTTCCTGGAGGAATGGGAGCTGGAGGTCGGCGACCTCGTCGCCTACTACGCGCTGGTTCGCGACAACCGAACCCTCTCGGGCACGAAATCGATTGCGAGCGACATGTTCTTCCTCAACGTGCGTCCGTTCGAACGGGCGTACCGCCAGGCCGAGCAGCAAGGCGGGCAACCACCCCCAGGTGGCGGCGGAGCCCCGGAGCCCGAGACTGCCATGTCGGAGCTTCAGCGCCAAATCATCTCTGCGACCTTCAACCTGATTCGGCAAGAGGACAGCTACGACGCGAGCGAGTTCAGCGAGAACGTCGTGAGCGTGGCTCTCGCCCAGGGAAGGCTGATTGAGCAGGTCGGGACGCTGCTGCAACGCATGCAGAATCGGGGCCTGACACAGACCGACCCCGGATTCCGTGACGTGTCCGCGATCCTTCCGATCGCCGTCGAAGCGATGACGAAGGCTCAGGAAAGCCTCGACGGCAAGGGCCTACGTGACGCGATTCCCGATGAGCAGACCGCGCTGCGCTACTTGCAGCAGGCCGAGGAAACCTACGAGCGCTACGTCACCGAGCAGGAGCAGCAGCCTGGTGGTGGCGGCGGCGGCGGCAGCCCGCAGGCGGCCGAGGACCTCGCAGACCTCTTCGAGCTAGAGCTCGACAAGCTCAAGAACCAGTATGAGACGGTCCAGCGTGGCGCCCAGCAACAGGCCGACAACCAGGTGGACGAGCTTCTCGAGCAGCTGAAGGAGCTAGCGCGTCGTCAGGAGCAGGAGGCCGAACGGCAGCGGCGCCGGGCACAGGCGAACCAGCAGCAGGGTGGTGGCGGCGGTGGTGGTGGTGGGGAGGCGCAGCGAGAGCTCGCCGACCAGACCGAGGAGGCCGCGCGTCAACTCCTACGACTGGCGCGCGAGGACAACGACGCTCAGCTCGAGGAGACCGCGAGGGAACTCCAGCGGGCGGCCGACGAAATGCGGCAGTCCGCCGCGCAGGGTGGTGCAGCATCGACCAGTCAGGCCCAGTCGGCACTGCGTCGCTTGGAAGATGCGAGACGCCAACTCGAAGAGGCCCGGTCCGACCGAGCCCGTCGGGACGCCCAGGAGGCGATCGCTCAGGTGGAGGAGCTACAGCGTCAGCAGCGGGACGTGCAGCGGGAGGTGCGTGGGCTCTCCGAGGCGGGAGCCGAGAGGATGGAGACCATCAACCGCTTGCGGGAACGGAAGGACCAGATGCACCAGGCCGTCACTGACCTCGAGCGTAATCTGGATCAGGCGGCTTCGAGTAGCAGGGCCGACAACCCCGAGAGCGCGAGGGCGCTACAGGAAGCCGCGAAGCAGATTCGGGAATCCAAGCTCAAGGAGAAGCTGCAATTCTCGCGAGGCACCATAGAGCAGTGGGACCCGGAGTCGGCACTGACGCTCGAGCTCAATATCGAGGCCGACCTGCAAGCACTGCGTGATCAGCTCGACCGGGCAGCCAACGCCTCGAGTCAGCGTGAGCCCAACCCGCTGGAAGAAGCGCTCGAGGATGCACGCAACCTCGTCCGCAGTATGGAGGCCATGGGGCGCCGCCTCAACGAGCCGGCCCAGCAAGGCCAAGGTCAGGAAGGCCAGCAAGGCCAAGGTCAGGAAGGCCAGCAAGGCCAAGGTCAGGAAGGCCAGCAAGGCCAGGGTCAGGAAGGCGAGCAAGGTCAAGGTCAGGGGGGCGAGCAGGGCCAGGGCCAGGGTGAGGGTCAGGAAGGCGAGCAGGGGCAAGGGCAGGGTCAGGGTCAGGGCGAGGGTCAGGGTCAGCAGGGTGGACAACAGGGCGGCCAGCGCAATGGAGGCGGCGGCGGGCCCGATGGGTTCGCGACCGATCGGGGCGGATCAGCGTTCGGCGGAGCCACGCGCGGTACTCCGCGCGCCCTGGATGCCGATGAGATCCGCCAGCTCCAGCGGGAATTCAGCGAGCGCGGCGACCAGGCTCGCGCGCTCCAGCAGCAGCTGGCCAACGCGGGACGCCCTGAGGACCTTCGGGCGGTTCTGGACGCGATGGGCCGGCTCGAGTTGGAAGCTGCCTACGGGGATCCCACACAAGTCGCCCTTCTGCACGAAGAGATTCTGAACTCCCTCAAGCGCCTCGAGTTCGGGTTACGCCGCGATGTCGAGGGTGTAGCAGAAGGCGGACCGACGCTCATGGGCACGGAGGAGGTGCCGGACGGGTACCGGGAGCTCGTCGAGGAATACTACCGGGCCCTAGCTCGGGGTCGTCCGGGGGGCGCCGGCAACTAGTCGCCGGCTTCGACGGCTCGAGGGGCGCTTCGCATGTCGTGCGAAGCGCCCCTCGTCTTTTCCTGGACAAGCGCCAGTATTCTAGCCGTCGTC
>Ga0066376_10002679_pt1 | contig 16478 bp, 11 predicted proteins | sample Knorr_S15_td_Bot_FD_77009 | JGI IMG/M metagenome (GOLD analysis project Ga0066376, IMG submission 77009) | Marine microbial communities from Southern Atlantic Ocean transect - Knorr_S15_td_Bottom_ad_5009_LV_A | ecosystem: Environmental > Aquatic > Marine > Oceanic | place: Southern Atlantic... | reverse complement strand
GCCGTCACCTCTTCCAACTCCTCTCTGGAGTTGGCATGCATCCGGAGCAGGCGCCCCATGCGTTCCCGTCCGTTCTTGGTTGTATTGGTGACCACGGCTCCGGCCTTGACTGTGCCGGAATAGACCCGGAGGAACACCAGACGGCCCACATAGGGGTCTGTCGCCACTTTGAAAGCCAAAGCGGCAAGCGGCTCGGAGGCATCCGGGTTTCGAATCTCAATCTCTTCGGTGCGTGGGTTAACCCCTTCAACCGGAGGAACATCCGCCGGGGAAGGTAGAAGGTCGATGATCGCGTCCAAAAGGTTGTGCACGCCCTTGGCGAACATGGCGCTGCCGCAGATCACCGGCACTATTTTTCGGTCAATGGTGGCCCGTCTCAGAGCAGCTTTCAGCTCATCTTGAGCGATCTCTTCCCCTTCTAGGTATTTGATGAGGAGAGCATCGTCGGTCTCGGCGATCTTCTCGATCATCTCCTGGCGGTACTGGTCAAATTGACTTTGGTACTCGGGGGGCATCGCGACTTCGTCTGGCCGGTCGGCGTTGCCTTCATTCACTCGGCCCTCTGGATAGATCGTGGCCATACCAGTGATCAGGTCAATCATCCCGGCGAACTGGTCTTCCGAACCGATGGGTAGTTGGACCGCCACGGGGTTGCCTTTCAAACGGCGGCGGATGGACTCGATGGTGCGCTCAAAACTGGCGCCGACGCGGTCCATCTTATTAACGAAGCAGATGCGGGGGACGTTATAGGTGTCGGCCTGCCGCCAGACGGTCTCCGACTGGGATTGAACGCCCGCAACGGCGTCGAGCACAACGATGCCGCCGTCCAAGACACGGAGACTGCGTTCTACTTCAGCGGTGAAATCGACGTGGCCGGGGGTGTCGATGACGTTGATGCGGTGTTCTTGCCAATAGGTGGTGGTTGCGGCGGCTGTGATGGTGATACCCCTTTCTTTTTCCTGGGGCATCCAGTCCATCGCGGTATTGCCTTCATCAACCCCGCCGGCGCGGTGAATGCGTCCGGTGGCGAAGAGGACCTGTTCGGTTACTGTAGTTTTTCCTGCGTCAATATGGGCAATGAACCCGATATTGCGAATCTTCTCAATGGGAAATGTGGCTTCCATCAGACTGGGCAACGGATACTTATATAAAGACTGGGCGCTGGGGCCTACACGGAATCAACTGGAGAGTAAATTACCTACGGTAGTGCACAAAGGCCCGGTTGGCTTCCGCCATCCGGTGCAGTTCCTCCTTTCTACGGACAGCCGTCCCCTCGCCCCGGGAGGCATCCATCAATTCTTGGGCCAATCCCTGCCGCATAGGCATCCCGTTACGGGACCTGGCTCCTCTGATGAGCCAGCGCATGGCAAGCGCCTCGCTGCGTACCGGACGGAGTTCCGTCGGCACCTGGATCGTCGACCCGCCGATACGCTTGGGGCGTACTTCAATAGCGGGGGTGGCATTTCTCAATGCCTGTTGGAAGACTTCCAGCGGTTCGCGGCTGGACTCTTCTTGAATGATGTCAAACGCACTATAGGTGATGCGTTGGGCAATAGTTTTCTTGCCCTTCAACATCATCCTATTGATGAACCTGGCCAGTTCCTGGTCGTTGAACTTTGGGTCAGGCGCTATTATTCTTTTTACGGCACGACGTCTTCTAGACATAGGTATTCACACCTGCGTTTAGGTCCAACCTTCTAGTTAGAAGGACACCCCGCGATCGATATCCCAGGGGTCCGGGGGGAAAGTTAGGAAGTGGAAACAGTGTTAACCGGCTATCCGCCATCCCGGGGCTTGAGGGCCCCGTACTTGCTGCGGCCTCGCCGGCGGTCCGGTACGCCCTCACAGTCGAGCGCGCCACGGACTACGTGATAACGGACACCCGGCAGGTCTTTGACGCGACCGCCTCTGATCAACACCACCGAGTGCTCCTGGAGGTTATGCCCTTCACCGCCGATGTAGGCAGTGACTTCAACTCCGTTGGTCAAGCGGACCCTGGCGATCTTCCGAAGCGCCGAGTTCGGCTTCTTCGGCGTCATGGTGCGCACCTGGATGCAAACACCCCGCCGTTGCGGGCAACCGGGTCCCCATTTCGTCCTATTGGTGAGCGAGTTCTGTACCCAATGCATGGCCGGGCCCTTGGTCTTTTTCTTGACCGGCTTTCGACCCTTCCGAACTAATTGATTTACTGTTGGCATAGGTAATCCCTTCGCAGCAATAGGCGCGATATATAACTCTATCAATCGAGCTTTGGAATGTCAACAGATTTTACGAGTGATTCGCCTGTGTTTTCACCTGTCGATTTCCCTCGCTCTTTCAACCAGTCCCTCTATTTAATATCATCGTACTATCATTGCTTCAATGGGGTCTTGGTTCAAGCTTCCTTCTGGCGCCCAACCGGCATTCTTGACATCCCCATCGGCCAATCATAAAGTAGCCCTAGATTCCAGTTTGCCGATCTGATCCCTCGGCGTTACAAGTGCCGAGGTTTTTTTACGCCCATGATTGATTACAGCGCTCCCTGCTTCCCGTCCACGGTAAGCGTCTAATGACTTCTTCTAACGAAGGCACTGGCAATGAAGGCACCAGGGTCACGATAGTAGGCGTCGGCCCGGGCGATAACGGCTACTTAACCCTGAAAGCGAAACAGGCCATCGAAGAAGCCGATCTGATCGCCGGGTTCCAAACGGTCTTGAACGTCATCCTCCCCTTCGCCAAGAACGCCGAACTCTGCCCCATGGCCTACCGGAACCAAGAAGAGGTCCTAGACTACGCCGTGGGCAAGGTCAAAGAGGGAAAGAGCCTGGTGGTCTGCGCCTGGGGAGACCTGAACGTCTCCGCCAAGGAGCTTCTGGACCGGGTGCGGCGGCGGGTCGACCACGTTGACCTGGTGCCGGGAATCAGTTCCGTTCAGATCGCCATGTCCCGCGCGGGCATATCCCTGGAGGACGTGGTCTTCATCACGCTACACAAGCGCGACGGCGTGGAATCGGCCCTGCAAGAATTGGTCCATTACCTGATGGACGGCCGACGCAACATTATACTGTTGCCCAGCCCCTACGAACTGATGCCAGCCGGCATCGCCGCCGGCGTGATCGAAGACGGAGTCCCGGGAGACCGCCAGATGACGGTTTACCAGAGACTCACCCACGACGACGAGCAATCTTGGAGCGGCAGCGTCAGCGAGTGTGCCGCCATCACCACCGATTTCAGCGACCTTAGTATCATGATTTTTCACCGGCCAGCCTCCGACTAACGAGGAAAGACCGGAAGGGACTGTCTCCAGTTTGATCCTCTTTGTCACAACGGCCGACACCGACCTACTCACCGCCGACCGGGCCCTTGAGGGGCTGCCGGCAGATTTCCCGGAGGTAAAGGCCTTCAACCCGGCCAACCTTTCGGGGGACGGCGAACAGCAGCAGATATTGGACGCCGCCGCAGAAGCCGATGTGGTTGTGCTCCGTCTGCTGGGCGGAAAGCGGGCTATGCCCGAAACCTTCGACCCTCTGGTCCGGCTCTGCCACGAGAAAGGCACGCCGCTGATAGCTTGTCCCGGCCACCAAGAATGGGACCAAGAACTGGTCACCGCTTGCAACGTCCCGCCCTCGGAACTGGACGCTGTTTTCTCCTACCTGATTCGGGGCGGCGTGATCAATTTCCAAAACCTGTTCCTGTTCTTGAGCGACTCGTACCTGGGGTCTGAGTACGGCCACGAAGCCCCGTCAGAGGTGCCTTGGGAAGGCGTCTATCACCCCGGTGAAGCCGACGGCATGGACGCACAGGACTTCATTGAACGGCGGTTCCAGCCCGGCCGTCCCAACATAGCGGTCCTTTTCTACCGGGCCCATTGGATGAGCGGAAATTTACAGACAGTGGACGCGCTGATAGATCGTCTTGAAGAACTGGGAGCCAACGTGCTGCCGGTCTACTCCTTCAGTTTGAAGCACAACCCGGAGGGCGACGGGCAGGGCAACCGGACGTTCACCGAGATACTCTGCGACTCCGACGGCCAGGCCCGGGTGCACTGCATCATCAACACCATGGGCATGTCGATGACCGACCTGCAAGAGGACGTCGCGACGTTCGCCACCGGCCCCCAGGTCGATTATCTGGACAAGCTCAACGTGCCCATAATCCAGGGCATCTTCAGCACGGGCAATGAGGCCGACTGGGAGGCCAGTTCCTTGGGTTTGGGGCCGATCGACACCGCCATGAGTGTGGCCCTGCCAGAGTTCGACGGACGGATAATCACCGTCCCGATCTCTTTTAAAGAGGAGGTCGCCTCCGCAGTTAGCGGCCGCAACGGAAAGATGGACGCCCGGCTGCAGCGGAACGTGCCTCAACCGGACCGCATCGACTTCCTGGCTCGGCTAACAGTGAAATGGGCGGCGCTCCGGCTTAAGCCGAACTCGGAGAAGCGCGTGGCCATCATCCTTAGCAACTACCCCACCAAGGACGCCAGGATCGGCAACGCCGTCGGGCTGGACACCCCAGCCTCGGTCATAAATATCCTGAACGCCATGAAAGGCGCCGGCTACCACGTGACCGACATCCCGGCGGACGGCGACGCGTTGGTCCACCAAATCATCGAACGCTGCAGCAACGACACCGACACCCTGACTGAAGAGCAGCTAAGGCTGGCAGCGGGTCACGTCAGCGGCAAACAGTACTCAGAATGGTTCGCCACCTTCCCCAAGCAGGTCCAGACCGAACTTAGGGCTGCGTGGGGAGAGCCGCCAGGACAGGTCTACCGCACCGGAGACGACCTGGCCATCGCCGGCATCGACCTGGGGAATGTTTTCGTTGGCGTGCAACCACCCCGTGGTTTTGGCGAGAACCCCATCGCCATCTACCACAGTCCCGACCTGGCGCCCACGCACCACTACGTTGCCTATTACCGGTGGGTGCGGGACATATTCAAGGCCGACGCCATGATCCACGTGGGCAAGCACGGAACCTTGGAATGGCTGCCGGGCAAGGGCATCGGGCTCTCCAATGCTTGCTACCCGGAGGTGACGCTGGAAGACGTGCCGCTGTTCTACCCATTCATCATCAACAACCCCGGCGAGGGGGCCCAGGCCAAGCGCCGCGCCCACGCCACGATCGTCGACCACTTGATCCCGCCCATGACCACGGCCGACAGCTACGGGGACATCGCCCGGCTGGAACAGTTGATGGACGAGCATTACCAGTGCCAGACGCTGGACCCGGCCAAGCTGCCGTTGCTGGAGGGCCAGATCTGGGACATGGTGCGCCAGGCCGACTTGGACCGTGACCTTGGTGTGGACGAACTGCCCGAGGACTTCAACGATTTCATCCTCCATATAGACGGGTACCTCTGCGAGCTGAAAGACGCCCAGATCAAAGACGGGCTCCACACCCTGGGCGAGGTGCCCCAAGACGAACAGATGACCGGACTGCTGTCGGCCCTGACCCGGCTGGATACCGGAGGGATACCCAGCCTCCGGAGGTCTCTTGCGGAAGCAATGGGACTGGACTACACAAGCCTTTTGGACGAGCCGGCCTTGCCCGCCGTCGACCCGGTCCCTGCCCCGCTTGTGATCGGCGACGACTCCCCGATACGCACCCAGGGCGACCTCTTGGAGCGGCTGGAAGTCCTGTCCCGCTCGGCGTACACGTTGCTGGACGCCGGCGGATTCAAGAGCGAAGGAGTGGCTGGGACCGTTGAGCAACTGCTTGGCGCGAAAGACGCCCAGACCAGCGCCGTCCTGAACTACGTTGCCGACACCCTGCACCCGGCCCTGCTGCGGACCACCGATGAGATTGGCAACCTGCTCCGGGGATTGGACGGTCAGTTCGTTCCCGCCGGTCCCAGCGGCGCGCCCACCAGGGGCATGGCCAACATCCTCCCCACCGGGCGCAATTTCTACTCCGTGGACCCCAAGACCATCCCTTCGCCCACCGCCTGGGACATGGGTGTGGGCCTGGCTGACGCCCTCTTGGCCGTCTACATGGAGGAGGAAGGCGCCTATCCCGAGATGGTGGGACTGGTCATATGGGGAACCTCGGCCATGCGCACCCACGGCGACGACATCGCCCAAGTCTTTAGCCTTTTGGGCGTGAAACCGGTATGGCAGCAGGAAAGCCGCCGTGTCTCCGGCCTCGAAGTGATACCCCTTTCGGAACTGGGCCGCCCCCGCATCGACGTTACGGTGCGGATCAGCGGCTTCTTCCGCGACGCCTTTCCCAACCTCATCGATCTGATCGATCAGGCAATAGAACTGGTGGCCTCGCTAGACGAATCGCCCGAAGACAACATGGTGCTTAAGCACGTTCAGGAGGACCGGGCAAAGGATCTGGCCGAAAATCCGTCGGCCGGTCCGTCTCCGGAAGACTCTGAGAGCAATCCAGCCTTGTACCGTATCTTTGGCAGCAAACCGGGGACCTATGGGGCCGGGATACTTGGAGCCATAGACGAACGCAACTGGGAGACCGTCCAGGACTTGGCTGAGGTCTACACCGCCTGGGGCGGCTACGCCTACACCCGCCAGGAATTTGGCGTCCACGCCCGGGACCAGTTCCGGCGCCGGTTCAGCCAGATCGTGGTCGCGGCAAAGAACCAGGACAACCGGGAACACGACATCTTCGACAGCGACGACTACATGCAGTACCACGGCGGTATGATCGCCACCGTGAGGGCGCTGACCGGCAAGAACCCCCAGCAGTTCTTCGGCGACAGTTCAGACCCTACCCGCGCCAGGGTCCGCAAACTGGAGGACGAAGCCCGGCGGGTCTTCCGCACCAGGGTGGTCAACCCCAAGTGGATTGATTCCATGAAGCGCCACGGCTACAAGGGGGCCTTCGAGCTTGCGGCCACCGTGGACTATATGTTCGGTTACGATGCCACCGCCCAGGTCATCGAGGACTGGATGTACGAAAACGTCACCGAGTCCTATGTGTTGGACCCGGAGACCCAAGAGTTCTTCCAGCAGAGCAACCCCTGGGCCCTGCGGGACATCGTGGAACGGCTGCTGGAAGCCATCGAACGCGGCATGTGGGAGAACCCCCCGCCCGACATGAAAGAAAAACTGCAGAAGATGTTCTTGGACCTGGAAGCAGACCTAGAAGCCCGTCAGGAAGGGCCGCAAAGCTAGCCAGCCAGAAGTCCCTTCCAACCAAAAGTCCCTTCCCCCGCGCAAGGGGGAAGGGACTGAACGGCCCTTTGGGCCACAAGCCAACGAACAAACAACCAGGAGGCCACCTGTGGACATAACGATGGAACTGCTCCGTGAACTGACCAAGGACGACAAGAAGACCTGGGTGATCGGCGGCAGCAAGGTGTCCAGCGAGAATAGCTCCAAAGGCATCCAGGAGCCGGAGGTCGACGGCAAATACGTCACCATCGAAGCCGACAACTGGCACTTCCACCTGGCCTTGGAAGACGTGACCGGCATCCAGTTCGTCGAGGCCGAAAGCCATGGCGACATGCATTCATACTACGTCCGGTTCTCCGGGCCGGGCTATGAGGATACGCTGGTGCGCAGTTATTTCCCCAACCCCAACCTGGACGACAACGAGAATCGGACCGAGTTCCAGCCAGATAAGCTAAAGGTATTTGAAGAGTTCCGGGACCGGTACGTAGGCCGGGAGGGAATCGTGTTCGTTACGAGGCCGCGGCAGACCAGTTGATTCCTGGTGAAAGAGCCCGCCCGATCATGACCAGGGGTTGAAACCCGGGCCTATACCTGTTGACTACGTCCATCAGACGGGATAGCATCTCATAGTTGCTTGCCGCCAATCTTGGCGCCGGCACAGTTTAAAAATCTAAATACCGTCCATAGGTGGTCCCGAGAGATCGGGACTGAAAAGGGAAGCCGGTGAGATACCGGCGCGGTCGCGCCACTGTAACTGGTGGAGTCCACCCCATTGAAAATCGTCACTGTCCCGACTAGTCGGGATGGGAAGGCGGGGGTAAGGACTGGAACCAGGAGCCAGGAGACCTGCCTATGAATTGACTTGATGCACTTCGCAGTTGAGGGTGTGGGTCGTTATTCCTGATTACAACCTGACTTTTGAAGTCGGGTTTTTTTTGTTCATTTTGATCTAAGGGAATTCACCGAATGACTTGGCGTACAAGGTTCTTGGGTTTGGCATTCGCAATTTTGCTTTTAGCTGCCGCCGCGTGCGGTGGTTCGGCTACGGCCACGCCCAGCGGATCCAGCAGTTCTGATGCGTCCAGTGATCCCACTACAGCCCCGCCAGCTGAAGAACGGGTCTTGAAGGTCGCCATGACTTTCTTGGACGAGCCGCCGGACCCTTATCGGGCTGGCTGGCTGGCGGTCCCCACCGGTCTCGCCGAGACATTGTTCAAGCAGGATGAAAGCCTGAATACCGTGCCATGGCTGGCGTCCGGCGCTGTTCAGGTTGAGCCCACGGTTTGGGAGATATTCCTGCGCCAGGGCGTCAAGTTTCACAACGGGGCGTTAATGGACGCTGCGAAGGTCAAGGGCTCCCTTGATCTGGCTCTGTTGCGCCGGCCCGGAACCAGGCTCTTATTGGATGTCGACCGCGTGGAAGTGAAAGACCCGTTGACCGTCGTCATATATACGAATTCACCCAATCCGATTCTGCCCGGACTGCTGACCAATCAGAACACCAGCATCGCCGACCCGGACACTGTGCCGGCCTCTGTGGATGACTCCGCGGAATTCGCCGCCATGACCGGCCCATACAAGTTGGTCTCCTTCACCGCCGACCAAAAGATGAGTGTAGTCGCCCACACCGATTACTGGCAGGGCACGCCCGCTCTAGACCGGGTCGAATATGTGGCATTCAGCCAGAGCGATACCCGCCTGATCGCATTACAGAGCGGCGACGTTGATATCTCGATAAACCTCTCCCCGCAAGGCGCCGTGGTCGTTGGCAATGATTCGTCTCTTGAGGTACGGGTCGCTGCCCCCGCGGGGATGTTGTTCATGTTCGTGAATCATGAGAGTCCCGCGATGCAAGACTCGCTGGTGCGCCGGGCCCTCGCCATCGCGGTGGACCGGGATGCAATGGCTGCCGGCGTGGCCGATGGCAACGCAATTCCCGCGGAGGGCATGTTCCCACCTGGTTTTATCTCTTGCCAGAACGCCGGTAGTTACGCCTTTGATCCGGAAGCAGCGCGGGAGCTGCTGGCTGAAGCGGGCTACAAAGACGAAGACGGCGACGGCATAGTGGAGAAAGACGGGAAAAAGTTGGAATTGGTACTCCAAACCTATCCGGAGCAACCGCTTTTGCCTCCGATGTTGGAAGCGTTTCAGTCGATGCTGAAAGACATTGGCGTGGCCGCCAAGGTACAGATCGTGGAATGGACGCTAGCCAGTCAAGGCGGGTACGACCTGTTTGGTTATAGCAACGACACCACCACCACTGGCGACCCCGGCTGGGCGCTGAACCGGCAGTATCTGACCGGCGGCGACGAGAACCGGGGCAACTTCAGCAACTCACGTGTCGACGACCTAATTGGGCAGTTGTCCAGCGCGTCCGACCCAGCCCAACGGCAGCAGATCGCCTGCGACGCCCTACGGGCCGGGCAGGATGAAGTTGCCTTGATACCGGTGATGTTCCCCACCAGGCTCTTCGGAATCTCGGACGCCGTTGACTGGACGTCGGGTCCCCAGGCCGCCCGGCTATATTTCATCGACCATCTGATCGGCCTGAAATAGCATGCAGAGCTACCTGGCGCGGAGGTTGATGACCCTGCCGTTGCTCCTGTTGGGCATCTCGATCATCAGTTTCATGCTGTTGAATTTTGCCCCTGGAGACGCTGCAGAGATCACGCTGATGCGCCAGAACGGCGGCGTGGCGCCATCCCCTCAAGAGGTGGTGGAACTGCGCCAGGAACTGGGGTTGAACGACCCGCTCCCCATACGGTATGGGAGGTGGGTTTCCAACGCCGTTCGGGGAGACCTGGGCGAGTCATATCGCTCGGGCGACTCCATCGCAAATGAACTTCTCCGCCGGTTGCCCGCCACGCTTTTGTTAGCAGCTACCGCCTTAGCCTTAGCGGTGGCGGCGGGCATCCCTCTTGGTGTCCTAGCCGCGGTGAATCGGGGAACTTGGTTGGATACTTCCTGCCGCCTGTTGGCCCTGGTGGGAGCGGCCGTGCCCAGCTACGTGATGGCCCCGGTGCTGATGCTTTTCTTCGCTGTTAAGCTGGGCTGGTTGCCTGCCGTGGGCTATGGGTCGCCCAAAAACCTATTATTGCCCGCTTTAGCCTTATCGTTTGGCACCATGGCCCAACTGATGCGGCTTACTCGCGCCAGTGTGCTGGATGTGCTGGGCCAAGATTACATTCGAACAGCTCGGGCCAAGGGCCTATCTGAACGTTCGGTTGTGTGGGGTCATGGTCTTAAAAGCGCACTATTGCCGGTGGTGACGGTACTCGGAACCAGCACAGGGTTTCTGCTTGGCGGCGCTGTGATCATAGAGTCGATCTTCGGATGGCCTGGCGTCGGCCAGTTCGTGATCCAGGGCATATCCCAGAGAGACTATCCCGTGGTGCAAGGATTTGTGCTATATATGGCCGTGGCATTCCTATTGATCAACCTAGCGGTAGACGTGTCGTACCGCTGGTTAGACCCTCGGCTTCATTTTGGCGGGAAGTTCAACTGAGTGAACGAATACCGGTGGAAGGAGCGCTGCGGCGGCGAATACCCCGCCGGGCAATCCTCCACAACATGCACCGCGATCCCGGCAGCTTCTTGGGATTTGGGATCGTGGCCGGGGTTATTCTGGTGGCCGCGCTGGCCCCTTTGCTACCGCTACACGACCCTACACATTTGGACCTGCAAAACCGGTTACTTTCTCCATCCTTCGAATTCCCCTTGGGCACCGACCACCTGGGCCGTGACGAGTTGAGCCGTCTTATATTCGGGGCGCGGACAACGCTTTTGATGTCAGCCGCGTCATTGGCAATCATCATGACCCTGGCCTCGACCGTAGGGTCATTGTCGGGCTACTACGGCGGCTGGCTCGACACCGTGCTAATGATGGTGGTTGACCTGATGTTGGCCTTCCCTTCGCTGATTTTGGGTGTGGCCGTGGCCGGCATCCTGGGGCCCAGTCTGATCAACGTGATGATTGCAGTATCGGTGGTCTGGTGGGCCAGCCACGCCCGGGTTATCCGCGGGATGGTCCTTTCGGCCAGAAACAAAGAATACGTGGAAGGAGCCAGGGCCATCGGCGCCAGCGACGGTCGAATCGTCGTTTATCACATCTCACGCAACATCGTGGGGCCATTGGTGGTGCTGGTCACTTTAGACATGGGGTGGATCATCCTAGGCATCGCCGGGCTCAGCTTTTTGGGGCTCGGGGCTCAGCCGCCGACTCCGGAGTGGGGGGCAATGCTCAACGACTCGCGGTCCTATATGCAGACATCTCCGATACTTTTACTGGCGCCTGGCTCCGCCATCTTCTTGTTGGTTCTTGGCTTCAACCTTATGGGCGATGGCATCAGGGACATCCTGGACCCAACCACCTACCGCTAAGCCTAAAGCCCTGGAAGGGCATTCAGTCTTAAAAACCTATCATTCTGATTGACCATAATTAATCAAAGGGATTATCATTCGGCACTAGGGTTAGCCATTGGTTAACAGCGTCGGCCACCCTAGTGATAAGTGCCTCAATACGTGCGATCAACTCGAACTTGATACCGGATAAATTGTTCAAAAATGACCCAAATCGATCAATCATCCCAGCATGGCAACACCGAGTCCCGGTTCCCGTTCACGGCTATAGTCGGACAAACGGCCATGAAACGGGCATTACTGCTGAACGCTGTCAATCCTAAGATCGGCGGCGTCTTGGTGCGCGGCAAGAAAGGCACCGCCAAATCCACGGCGGTCCGTTCCCTCGCGGCCTTGCTGCCCGAAGTTACCGTTGTCCAAGGCTGCCCCTACAACTGCAGCCCTGAAGAACGGCAGGGCCTCTGCGCCCGTTGCGAGCCCCAGGCCGGAGAAGCGCAGTTGGTGGTCCGGCAGATACCCATCGTTGACCTGCCAGTGGGCGCCACCGAAGACCGGCTGGTTGGATCGTTGGACATCGAAGAGGCCATCAAGACCGGCAACCGGGTGTTTGAACCCGGACTGATCGCCGCCACCCACCGGGGCATCCTCTATATCGATGAGGTAAACCTGCTCAACGACCATCTGGTGGACATCCTGTTGGATGCCGCCGCCATGGGCCGCAATTACGTCGAACGAGAAGGAATCTCCATCACCCACCGCTCGGAGTTCATCCTGGTGGGCACCATGAACCCTGAAGAAGGCGACCTCCGGCCTCAACTGCTGGACCGCTTCGGCCTGGCCGTGGAAGTGGAAGGCCGGTTCACCCCTGAAGAACGCCAGCAAGTGGTCAAACGCCGTATCGCCTACGAGGCCGACCCCCAGAGTTTCATGGCGGAGTGGAGCCAAGCGGAGCAGGAAGAGCGGGAGCGGGTGCTCCGCAGCCAGAAACTTCTTCCCCAGGTGGTAGTCAGCGACGACATCCTGACCCTCATCACGTCGATCTGCGCCGAGTACGATGTTGACGGCATGCGCGGCGACATCGTGATGTACAAGACCGCCGCCACCATCGCCGCCTACGAGGACCGTACCGAGGTCAACGCCGAGGACGTGCGGGAGGCCGCCAAACTGGCCCTGCTCCACCGTCAGCGCCGGCAACCCTTCCAGCAGCCCAACCTGGCCACCGAGCAACTGGACTCCATGGTGGACGACTTCCAAGGCCAGGACCGGCAAAGGGAGCCGCAAGATTCATCTCAAGACGATAACGAAGGAGAGGGCGATTCTGAGCCCTCGGATTTATCGCCTCCAGATTTAGAACCAGAAGAACCCGATAACGAGCCCGATAATGACCCCGAGTCCGAAAATTCGGGGCCAGGGTCTTTAGGCCAGGAACAGCAGTTCGAAGTCGGCGACCCATTTTCAGTCCGCCCTCTGAACCTGAAACCGCCCGACCAACGCGCCCGCCGCGCCATGGGCCGCCGCAACGTCACCATCACCGACTCCTCAGCCGGCCGTTACGTGGGCTCGCGCATGCCGCAGGGCAAAGCTTCGGCCCTGGCCCTAGATGCCACACTGCGGGCCGCCGCGCCACACCAATTGGGCCGCCGCGCCGCCTCTGAATCTACGAACGCGGTATTGATCGAAGCCCAAGATATCCGGGACAAGGTCAGGGAGAGCAAGTCGGGCAGTCTGGTTCTGTTCGTGGTAGACGCCAGCGGCTCCATGGGGGCGCAGCGCCGGATGGTGGCGGTGAAAGGGGCGGTCATGTCGCTGCTGTTGGACGCCTACCAGCGCCGCGACCGGGTGGGCATGATCTCATTCCGAGGCACCAGCGCCTCATTGATGCTCCCACCAACCAACAGCGTCGACCTGGCCCAAGTGCATCTGGCCGAGATGCCCACCGGCGGGCGGACGCCGCTAAGCGCCGGTCTGTTCAAAGCCCTGGAAGTCATCGAAACTGAGCGAATCAAGGACCGTGACGTGCTGCCATTGCTGGTGCTGCTGTCCGACGGGCGCGGCAACGTAGCCCTGGGTCAGGACTCGCCGTTGGATGAGGCCTACGCGGCGGCCGGGATCATTGGCGACGACAAGATACCGTCCGTGGTGGTCGACACCGAGTCCGGTTATATCAGACTTGGAATGGTCCAGCCGGTGGCCGAGGCCATGGGCGCCCAATACCTAAAGCTGGAAGACCTGCGGGCCGATAGCCTGGCGGACGCCGTTCGCCAGAGGATGCCAGTCGTTGGCGAGGCCCCGCCGCACGTCGATTAGCCCAAAGACAGCGCAACTGCTCCTACGAAAAAAGCCCCGGTTCTACCGGGGCTTTTCTTTTGCATGCCTGTACCCAGCCTGAATCGCGTCCCAGAAGTACCGTTGGCCCTAGTTGACGGCCTAATCGGAATCAGCGATCAGGTCCAATGAGACCATTTGAACAGACCCGCAAAGCACTTAATAATCGGCCTGATACCGGAGGCCCTAAGTATTCGCGTGGATTACACATCCCCAGCTATACGAAATTTTAGACGGATATTCACTAAATGCAATTATCTTTTCAGTCCCTGAAATCGGTCCCCAAGATCCTGAACGGCGAAAAAGGAATAACAGGCCTTGAGACCGCCATAGTGTTGATCGCCTTCGTGGTGGTCTCCTCGGTGTTCGCCTTCTCGGCGTTGTCCACCGGTATGTTCTCCAGCGACAAGGCTAGAGAGACCGTCACCGCGGGCCTGGCCCAGACTCGCGCCTCGATGCAACTCAAGGGCTCGATCATCGGCACGGCCAACGCCGCCTCATCCACCGGCACGATGACGACCATCTCGTTCCACGTGGCCCAGACGGCTGGTGGCGCGGATGTAGACTTAACCCCAGGCACCACCACAATCAGGTACACCGACGAGAACCAGCACAAGCTATTCTCATCCACCGCCGGTCTCACCGTCACGCCGGTTGGCGGCTCCGATAGCGACAATCTCCTGGAGGCGAATGAGGTGTACAAAATCGAATTGATCAACCTCGACACCGGCCTGCATGACACTGACAATGACACCCTGAAAACCGCCTTAGGCGTCAACACGACCTTCACCCTAGAGCTTGTACCCATCAAAGGCTCGGTGCTTTACCTCGACCGGACAACCCCCGTGTCCATGGATATCATCAACTTCCTGGACTAGCGGCTGAACTCTTAGGCAAGGCGGCGCGTCTACGTGACGCGCCGCCTTGTTTTGTTCTGAGGACCAGACCGCCAGCCCCGTTTACATCGCCTAGCGGACTTGATAACCTCGACTGTGGCCCGATGAAGGGCGATAATCCCCTTTCTTAAAACGGTTGTACCGCCAGGAGGTATTCCTTTGGTCCGCTATATGCCCTATGCCGACATGGACAAGATGACGTCCTTGTCCAAGCGCCGGGGTTTCATGTTTCAAAGCTCTGAGATCTACGGAGGCCTGGGTTCCACTTGGGACTACGGCCCTTTGGGCGTCGAGCTCAAACGCAACGTCAAAGACGCTTGGTGGCGCTCGGTGATCACCGACCGCGACGACATGGTGGGCCTGGACGCCGCTATCCTGATGCACCCCCAGGTGTGGGTTGCGAGCGGCCACGTAGAGAATTTCTCCGATCCATTGGTCGAGTGCAAAGAGTGCAACTCCCGGTTTCGCCAGGACCATCTTCTAGAAGACACAGGCGTGGACCCGGAATCACCGGAGGCCGCGGCCGCCCTCAAAGGACTGCGCTGCCCCAATTGCGGCGGTGAACTGGGTGAACCGCGCCGCTTCAACCTGATGTTCAAGACCTTCATGGGCCCGGTGGAGGACACCGCCAACGAGGTGTTCTTGCGCCCGGAGACTGCCCAGGGCATCTTCGTCAATTTCAGGAACGTTCTGGACTCAACGCGCAAGAAACTGCCCTTCGGCATCGGCCAGATCGGCAAGTCATTCCGCAACGAGATCACGCCCGGCAACTTCACCTTCCGCACCAGGGAATTCGAGCAGATGGAGGTGGAGTACTTCGTGAAGCCGGGCATGGACGACGAGTGGCTGAATAAGTGGGTCGACGCCCGCTACAAGTGGTACATCGACTACGGGATACGGCCCGAGAACCTGAGAAAACGGCCACATGGCGACGATGAGCTTGCCCACTATGCCAAGGCTTGCATCGATATCGAGTACCGTTTCCCTTGGGGTTGGGGTGAGCTCGAGGGCATCGCCAACCGTGGTGACTTCGACCTGCGCCGGCACCAGGAAGCCAGCGGCCAGGACCTGACCTACTTCGACGAGTCTGCCGAGGGAGATGACCGGCGTTATCTGCCGTACGTGATCGAGCCGTCCGGAGGGGTCGACCGGGCCACATTGGCCTTCTGGCTCGACGCCTATGACGAAGAGCCCGATGGGGACAATGTCCGTGTCGTCTCCCACATCCACCGAGATCTGGCGCCGGTCACTGTTGCCGCGCTGCCTTTGAGCAGGAACGAAAAGCTGCTTCCCACTGCCCGGAGGGTCTACGACATACTCCGCAAGCAATTCAGGACCCAGTACGACGACTCCCAGGCCATCGGCCGCCGTTACCGCCGCCAGGACGAGATCGGCACTCCCTACTGCGTGACCATCGATTTCGACACCATCGACGACAACCAGGTGACCATCCGCGACCGCGACAGCATGCACCAATCCAGAGTCCCAGTCTCGGAGCTGGTGGAAGTCCTCAAAGACAAGATGGAACACGCCTGGTAACGGTGCAACCGTGTTTACTGGTTGCGTCATCAACCCGAGGTAGACATGCCTGTTAACCCAGTTGCCGTTATCGTTCGTGGTGAGCTACGTCGAACCACAGTTGCGCCAGCGCCCTTCGACGGAGCTCAGGACGAACGGAGGATTTCGATTGTTATCTCCAAGCTGGGTCTAAGAAAGACATGCCCCCTAACTTAATGGCGGCAACCGTTCGCCAGGGCCTCTACACCCGCATAGTGGGGCGGCG
>Ga0066376_10002678_pt1 | contig 16485 bp, 14 predicted proteins | sample Knorr_S15_td_Bot_FD_77009 | JGI IMG/M metagenome (GOLD analysis project Ga0066376, IMG submission 77009) | Marine microbial communities from Southern Atlantic Ocean transect - Knorr_S15_td_Bottom_ad_5009_LV_A | ecosystem: Environmental > Aquatic > Marine > Oceanic | place: Southern Atlantic... | reverse complement strand
GGTTTCGATATAGACCAGGCCGAGGTCGCAATCGCTGCGCGTCGGCGGATAGAGAACGCTGCCTGACATCATGTCGTGGCCGCGCGGCTCGAACATCAGCCCGGTGCGCACCCAGTCATAGCGCTCGATGAAATCTTTGCGCCGCTCACTCGCGGTCGCGCCCGTGATAGGCGGGGCGCCGCCGACCACCACGCGCACCGGGTTGCCGCAGGTATGAGCATCGACGCAGAAGAAGCTGTGTTTGACCATGGGGTGAATCATCGGTCAAACGCCGCCCCCGCGCAAGACCGCAGGGTGCTATAAGGCTTGAGTCGAAAGGGTAGCCATGAAACGCCTGCTTTGCGCCGTGATGTTGATCGCCGGCTGGGTCGCTGCAGCAAGTCCGTCAATGGCGACCGAGCCGCCTGATGACGCGCTGCTGGTGCGCCTGCGCGGCGCGCAGACCGTCCGCCTGACCGTCGATCAAACCTACATTTACACGGCACGGACGAACGCGCAAAAGAAGATCATCACCGACTTTAGCCTGCCCTATGCAGCCGTTGCCAGAAACCTGCTCGAAAGCGCCGGCGTGACCGTCATTGAGCCCGCCAGGGGCGAGAGCGGCGCGCACGACGCGGCCCTAAAGATCGTCGCGCATGGCTGGACCATCGCGCGGTTCTATGACAATCAGGTGGTGGGGTATCTCCACACCGGAGCCGAAATCGTCGGCGATATCGCCCTGTCCGTGCCCGGTAACGCTGCCTGGCACACCGCGTTCCGCTCCGCCCATGGCCCGCTGTTCACTGTCCAGATCAACCGGGGGTTCGGCCGGCCCCAGAGCGCATCCTTCGCCGAGGTGTTCGCCGGGCCGACATCCTATACCGCCCGCATGGTGGAGGTCATCGGCCGGCTTTACGGCGCCAAGCCGCTGATCGCGTCGCTCAAGGATTCATCCGCCGCGGTCCGCCGCCACGCCGCCAAGACTCTCGGTACGGTTGGCGGGGCCGGTGCGATCGAGGCCCTGCTTGCCGTGATTACCGACAGGGATCCGCAACTGCGTAAGGAAGCCGCCTGGTCTCTCGGCCGGCTTGGCGACAAAGGGGCGGTTGAAGCCCTGACCCTGGCGCTCGACGACGGCGATACGGACGTGCGCTGGTTCGCCGCCTGGGCGCTCGACAAAATCGGCGGGGGTTTTTAAGAGGGGGTTTTTAAGAGGCTGGGCTGTGACGCGAGGTCAACGCTAAGAAAATATCCTCAAGGTCGCTTTCCTCGGTGGTCAGATCCTTGATGGTGAGACCGGCGGCGCTGATCGAGGCGAGGATTTCGGCGATGCCGGTCTGGCTCGGGTGGTAGTGAATGGAGATGCCCTGGGGCGGTAACAGCTTGGCATCAAAACTAGACAATTGCTCAGGCAGGGTTTCGATTTCCTCGGCGATGGTCAGGGTGACGGACTTGCTATCGAGGCGGCGCACCAGGGTCGCGGTTTCCTCGCAGGCGACCAGTTGGCCGCTGTCGATGATGGCGATCGTATTGCAGAAACTCTCGGCTTCTTCCAGGTAATGGGTGGTCAGCAGGATGGTGGTGCCTGCTTGGTTGAGCTCGCCGACATAATCCCAGAACTTGTGGCGCAATTCGATATCGACGCCGGCGGTCGGCTCGTCGAGCACCAGCACCGGCGGCGAATGCACCATCGCCTTGGCTACCAGCAACCGGCGCCGCATGCCGCCCGACAGAGCCCGCGCATAGGCGTTCGCCTGTTCGATCAGGCCGACGGCTTCGAGGATTTCGTCGGTGCGGCGTTCGGCACGGCGAAGCCCATAGAGGCCGGCCTGGAGCTCGAGCAGTTCGCGCGGGGTGAAAAACGGATCGACGTTGATCTCCTGGGGCACCACGCCGATGGCGCAGCGCGCGGCGCGCGACTCGGCATCGATGTCATAGCCCCATATGGAGGCCGTGCCCTCGCTCTTGTTGACCAGCCCGGCGAGAATGTTGATGAGAGTCGATTTGCCCGCGCCATTGGGGCCGAGCAGGCCGAAGAAAGCGCCCTTTGGAACATCGAGGTCGATGCCGCAAAGCGCCTCCTTGGCCTTGGCTCCGGCGCCATAGGTCTTGCGCAGGCCGCGTATGATAAGGGCATAATCGGCGGCGGCGGCGCCGTCGCCGCGAAGGTTATTCATCGGCGTTTTCTACCGGGTGAGAGCAGGGGATGGTTGATTGTAGGTGGGCAATGGGTATCATCCGTTAAGTCTCGCGGTCAACGTGAGATATGGATTGGCAGACATACGAATTCAACATGCAAGCCCCTGAAACAATCAACAGCGACAGTGTCGAAGTTAAATGCGACGGCGGCGCTCTCGGCCATCCCCGGGTTTATCTGCGCATCGGCGAGGCGGGCTGGGTCGAATGCCCCTATTGCGACCGCCGCTTCGTGCTGAGCGGCGACGCTGAGCAGCCGGAGTCTCATTGACCAGAGAACATGTCGTCCTGATCGACGGCTCGGGCTTCATCTTCCGCGCCTTCTACGGTCTGCCGCCGATGACCCGCGACGACGGCGTGCCGGTCAATGCAGTCTACGGTTTTGCCAACATGCTGATGAAGCTGCTGCGCGAGCTGGAGGCCGACCGCATCGCCGTGATCTTCGATAAGTCGGGTACCACCTTCCGCAACGACATCTATCCCGAGTACAAGGCCAACCGGTCGGAGACGCCGGAGGACCTGATCCCGCAATTCGCCCTGATCCGAGACGCCACCCGCGCCTTCAACCTGCCCTGCATCGAGAAGGAGGGCTTCGAGGCCGACGACATCATCGCCACCTACGCGCGGCTCGCCCGCGAGGCCGGCGCCCAGGTCACCATCGTCTCGTCCGACAAGGACATGATGCAGCTCATCGGCGATCAGGTCACCATGCTCGACGGCCTCAAGGACCGGCGTATCGGGCCCGCCGAGGTGGTCGAGAAATTCGGCGTGGGGCCCGAGCGGGTGATCGATGTTCAGGCCCTGGCCGGGGATTCTTCCGACAATGTGCCCGGCGTCCCCGGCATCGGCGTCAAGACTGCGGCCGAGCTGATCAACCGGTTCGGTGATCTCGACGCGGTTCTCGAGAGGGCCGAGGAGATTACCCAGCCCAAGCGCCGCGAGAGCCTCATCGCCAACGCCGAGGCGGCGCGCATGTCACGCCGATTGGTTACCCTGGTCGACGATGTGGCGCTCGAAGACGGCCTCGCCGACCTGCATGCGGGCCCGCCCGATGTGGCCACCCTGACCGCCTTCCTCACGGCGCAGAATTTCCGCGGCATCGTCGGCCGGGTGGAGGCCTGGCTCGGCGCCGCCCCCGATACCGGCGCCGGCGATGAGGTGGTGGAAGCCGAAGCGGAGCGCGACTATGAGCTGGTCCAGGATATGGCGGCGCTGGAGCGCTGGATTGCCGAGGCCCGGACCGCCGGCGCGGTGACGGTGGATTGCGAGACGACGTCGCTCGACTCCATGGCTGCCAAGCTGGTCGGCGTCTCCCTGTCGGTCGAGCCGGGGCGCGCCTGCTATATTCCCCTCGGCCATGGGGCGCCGCGCGAGGGCGAGCTCGGCCTCGATGCGGCGGCGGCGCCCAAGCAGATTGGCTTCCAGGCAGCACTTGATCAGCTTGGCCCCCTGCTGGCCGACAAGTCGGTGCTCAAGATCGGCCAGAACATCAAATACGACATGGCTGTGTTGGCGCGTTACGGCCTCACCGTCAGCCCTGTCGAGGACACCATGCTGCTGTCCTACGTGCTTGACGGCGGCTCCCATGGGCACGGCATGGACGAGCTGTCGCGCATCCATCTGGCTATCGATCCGGTGCCTTTCAAGTCGGTGGTAGGATCCGGCAAGAAACAAATCACCTTCGATCAGGTGCCGCTCGATGCGGCGCGGGACTATGCCGCGGAGGATGCCGATATCACCGGCCGGCTGCATGGCGTCCTGAAGCCCCGGCTGGTCGCCGAGAGCATGGTTACGGTCTATGAGACCCTCGAGCGGCCGCTGATCCCGGTGCTGGTCGAGATGGAGCGCGCCGGTATCAAGGTCGACCGCGCGGCGCTGGAGGCGCTGTCGCGGGATTTCGAGACCCGCATCGCCGCCTATGGGGTGGAAATTCACAGGCTCGCCGGCCGGGAATTCACCATCGGCTCGCCCAAGCAGCTTGGCGAAGTGCTGTTCGACGAGATGGGCCTCACGGGCGGCAAAAAGAGCAAGACCGGCGCCTATTCAACCGATGCCAGCGTGCTCGAAGCCCTCGCCGCCGAGGGCCACGACCTGCCCGCCCGGGTGCTCGACTGGCGTCAGCTCGCCAAGCTCAAAAGCACCTATACGGACGCCCTGGTCGCCCGGATCAATCCGGGCACCGGGCGGGTGCATACCTCCTTCTCCATGGCGGCGGCGGCCACCGGGCGGCTCGCCTCGACGGATCCCAATCTGCAAAACATTCCGATCCGCTCCGAGGAGGGCCGCAAAATACGCCACGCCTTCATCGCCGAGGCGGGCCACAAGCTATTGTCCGCCGATTACTCGCAGATCGAGCTGCGCCTGGCCGCGCATGTGGCCGGCGTCGACAGCCTTAAGCGGGCCTTTCACGACGGCCTCGACATCCACGCCATGACCGCCTCGGAGGTCTTCGGGGTGCCGATCGAAGGCATGGACCCGATGATCCGCCGCCGCGCCAAGGCGATCAACTTCGGCATCATCTACGGCATCAGCCCGTTCGGCCTGGCCAGGCAGTTGGACATCAGCCAGGGCGACGCCAAGGCCTATATCGAGGCTTATTTCGAGCGCTTTCCGGAGATCCGCGATTATATGGAGCGCACCAAGGAAATCTGCCGCAAGCAGGGCTATGTGACCACCCTGTTCGGGCGGCGCTGCCATCTGCCGGGGATCAACGACAAGAACCCGGCGCGGCGCGGCTTCAACGAGCGCGCCGCCATCAACGCGCCCCTGCAAGGCGGCGCCGCCGACATTATCAAGCGCGCCATGATCCGCATGCCCGCCGCCCTGGAGGCCGAGGGCCTAGCCGCGCGGATGCTGCTGCAGGTGCATGACGAACTCATCTTCGAGGTGCCCGATGACGAGGTCGAGGCCACCGCATCGGCGGTCAAGCAGGTCATGGAGAGCGCCGCCCATCTCTCGGTGCCCCTGGTGGTCGACACCGGGGTCGCCGATAGCTGGGCCGACGCCCACTAGATCAATCAGCTCGCCGGCTTGATGTCGCAGACAATCGCCGTCGCCGGCTCGGTGCCGCGGTTGTAGAACCAGTTCACAGTGTCCTTATCCTCGATGATCGCCGTCGTAGAATCAGCGTTGAAAGCCTTCTCACCGCTCTCGCCGCCCTCGATCCATTCACCGCTGATAACCTGGACCAGACCCGGCACCTTCTCGTGACTATGCTTTGCGATCTGCCCGCCGGGCGCAATCGTGATGGCGCGCAACAGGAGGATATGCCCTTCGAGTCCGACCTGTGCTTTCAGGGAGTCCTCGGAGATTTTCCCGAGGGTCTCGACTGTAAGCCCTTTATGTTCGGTCGGGGCGGCCATTTGAGCCAGGCTTCGACTGCCGATGGCGCCGAGTGCGATGCCGATCGCAGCCGATAGGGCGACGGTGGAAATTAGCCTTACCCGCCAAATACCTGCACTAGTCCGTAGCATTGCTGCCTCCATAGCTTGGTTGAACACTCAGGCCATGGTAGAAGTGGTTCAGACGGGCGAGCAAATGATAGTATTTCACGGTGACATGAAAGGAATTCACGTCGCATGGTACGCAATTTACCGCCCTTCCCAGCAGTGCGTGCGTTCGAAGCCGCCGCCCGGCATCAAAGCTTCAAGGCTGCGGCCGAAGAGCTCTGCGTCACACAGTCTGCAATCAGCCATCAGGTGAAAGGGCTGGAGGCGTTTCTCGGCGCCTCTCTGTTTCACCGAAAAGCCCAGGGCGTGGAATTGACCCGTTGCGGGGCGGACTATTTCGGCGACTTGAACATGATTCTTGATCATTTGAACGCCTCGACGGAACGCATCAGGGGAGTCGATACCGCTGGGCCGCTTTCGGTTCGCGCCACGCCGGGATTTACCACTCGATGGCTGCTGCCGCGTATGGACAGTTTCAACAGCGCCCATCCGGAGATCGAGCTGGAAGTAACCACGACGGCTGACCCGATGTATTTCCCCAGCGATGGTGTCGATATTCTGATCCAGTATGGGCAGGAGCCTATGGCGGGGTTCCGGGTTGATTCTTTTTTGACATCGGCCCGATTTCCTGTCTGCAGCACCAAGATGCTGACCACGGGGGTGGCCATTGAAAAGCCTGAAGACCTGGCACGGGTGACCTTGTTGCGTGATCTCGTCGGGGACGATTGGGAAACATGGTTCTTATGCGCCAACAGCAAGCTGCCGAAAAAGATTAGCGGTCCCCGATTTTCTCATTGTGACTTGACCATGACAGCCGCGGAGGAAGGCCAGGGGGTGGCGCTCGCCTATGGCGCCCTCATCAACGACGAGATCGCCAATGGCACACTGATAAAATTATTTGATCTGGAAACCCCGCCAAAGGTTGTCTATTCGCTCACCTGCTCGGAAAGCCGGACCAATCTTCCGCGCATTGCCGCATTTCGGAACTGGGTTTTTGCAGAGGCCGCAACAGGCGCCGTGACTTCACGCCACTGATCCGCTACCACCCAAAAAGCTATACACTGTCACTTTCGAAAGATGGTTCTGGAAGGGAAGGCCCAATGATCCGCGAGACCATGGCGACGGGCCCCATGAGCTGGGAGGCTGAGACCCTGATGGCCAATGACGGCAAGATCGAGCTGTCTGATGAATGCCTTGCCGAGCTTCGCGCCCTGGCGGCTGAACTGGAGGCCAACCCGCTGCCCGTCGAGGCCCTGAGCGCGGATGATTTTCCCATGCCCCGGTGCCGCGAGGTCATGGCGTCGGTCAGGCAGACCCTGGATAGCGGCCTGGGCTTCGCCATCATCGACCGGATGCCGCTTGACGATTTCGAGCCGGCGACGGCGACCAAGCTCTATTGGCTGCTGATCTCCCTATGCGGGCCGATCGTTGCCCAAAAATGGGCCGGCGCCATGGTCTATGATGTCACCGACACCGGGCGCAAAGCCGCAGCCGGCAACGGTGTACGCGGCTCGAAAACAAACCAGAGCCAGGGCTATCACACGGATAACTGCTTCGGCCTGCCGCCCGATTATGTGGCGATGCTGTGTCTGCAACCGGCTAAAATCGGTGGCATCAGTGGGCTGATCACCTTTGATTCTGTCCATAATCATCTGTTGGAAAAGGACCGTGACCTGCTGGCCCGGCTTTATCAGCCGTTTCATATCGATCGCCAGCGCGAGCACGCGCCCAACGACAGCCCCATAGCGCGCCAGATCGTCTTCGATTACGACGGCGAGACCCTGCGCGTCGCTCTGTCTTCCGAGCTCAATCACCAGGGCTATGTCATGGCCGGCGAGGAGATGGACGAGACCGGAAAGGCGGCGCTCGCCGCCATCGGTGAGGTCATGGAACAGCCCGGCCTGGGCAAGGTTTTCGACTTCGAGCGTGGGCAAATTCAGATCGTCAACAATCGCCGCCTCGGCCATCGCCGCACGGCCTATGAGGACGGGCCGGATCCAGCGCAAAAGCGCCATCTCGTCCGGCTCTGGGTGCGCCATCAGGGCCGCGCCTTCTATCACGGCTAAACATCTTTAATTAAAGATGAAGGGAACGCCGCCATGAAAATAGGCTTCATCGGCCTCGGCAATGTGGGCGGTAAGCTGGCCGGCAGCCTGCTGCGCAACGGCTTCGACCTGACGGTTCGCGATCTCGAGAAGGGGCCGGCGCAAGCCTTGCTCGATGGCGGCGGCGCCTGGGCGGACAACCCCAAGGAGATGGCCGAGGCGGTCGATATGATCATCACTTGCCTGCCGTCCCCGGCGGCCAGCGCCCAGGTGATGGGGGCCGAGGACGGTATCCTCGCCGGGCTCTCGGCGGGCAAAATCTGGGCCGAGATGAGCACCACCGACGAAGCCGAGGTCAAGCGCCTCGGGGCCGCTGTCATGGCCAAGGGCGCCCAACCCATCGATTGCCCGGTGTCCGGCGGCTGCCACCGGGCCGCCACGGGCAATATCGCCATCTTCGCGGGCTGTGAGCGGGCGACCTTCGAGGCCGCCTTTCCCGCCCTGAGCGCCATGGGCCGGCGCATTCTGCATACCGGACCGCTCGGTTCGGCATCGATTCTCAAGGTGGTCACCAACTATCTGGCGACGGCCAATCTGGTGACCCTTTGCGAGGCGCTGGTGACCGCGAAGCTGGCCGGCATGGACCTGGCCACCACCTATGAGGCGATCCGCATATCCTCGGGCAACAGCTTCGTCCATGAGACCGAGTCACAGGTCATCCTCAACGGCAGCCGCGACATCAACTTCACCATGGATCTGGTGGTCAAGGACATCGGCCTGTTTCAGGCGGTGGCCGACCGCGCCGGCGCGCCCCTGGAGGTCTCGCCCCTGCTGTGCGATATCTTCAAGGATGGCGCCAAACGCTACGGCGGCCGGGAATGGTCGCCGAACATCATCCGCCGCCTGGAAGACGCCTGCGGCGTCGAAATCCTCGCCGACGGCTTTCCCGCCGAAATGACCGACGACGAATCCGAAGAGTCGGGTTATGAGGTGGGCGGCCAGGCTTAAATCCCACTGACTAGATTTCTACGATTATCCTTCGGCGAGTTCAGGCTTTTTCGCCACAATGAACAGTGATTTGCCCTTGCCCGGGTTCCATCGGTAGCAAATCTTAAAACCGGCATCGGTCAAGCTTGCTTGCAGTTCTTGCGTGGTAAAGGTCTTGATTATCAGACCAAAGAACCTGCCAACCGGCGCAATGAACTTAATAAACTTCATGGTGTCGCCGATGCAAGCTGTGCTGGTGACGAAAACACCGCCCGGATTGAGCATCTTATAAACCTTTGCAATCACCTCTTCCTTGTTGTCCAGCAGGTGCAGAATACTGAGCCCCAATACCGCATCCAAGGTCTGATCGGGCACCCTGAATTCATCGATGGTCGATCGGCTAAACGTAACATTCCTGATATTTTCCGCGGCTGCTTTTCGTTCGGCTATTTCAATCATTCTCGATGAAATATCGATGGCTTGAATATGTTTCACATAGGCAGCGTGGGCGATGGCGGTCGAACCTGTCCCACAGCCAAACTCCAACACCTCCATGTCCGGTTGAAGATACTCCCGGGTGACCTTTAGTTTTTTCTGGTAAGCCGCTTCATCGGCAACCGGCTGCTTCGAATAGCGATTGGCAATCTTGTCCCAAAAAAACGACCGGTCCATTTTAATCTAGCCGATAACCGGAAGCTCGGGTGCGGCGCGGCGGCTGAGGAGTTGCGGGGGGCCTTCGCGGATCACGATATTTTCCTCATGCACCATCATGCAGCCGGGCGCGAACAGCATGCCGGGCTCCAGGGTGATCACCATGCCGGGGGCGAGGACCGTGGTGTCGAAATCCGTATGGGACGGCCATTCGGTCAATTGGCAGCCGAGGCCGTGGCCCAGGCGGCCGACATCGTTGCCCATGGCGCCGCCCTCATCGAGCACCGCCTGCATGGCGCCGAACAGCTCGGCGCAGGTTGTCCCCGGCCGGGCCAGGGCGAGGCCGGCGTCGGTGGCGCGATAGACTGTCTCATAGGCGCGGCGCGCCTCGTCACCGGCATCGCCGAAGGCATAATTGCGGTCGAAATCGCTGAAATAGCCGTCATACACACAGCCCGTATCGAGGATCATCACATCGCCTTTCGCGATCAAGCGGCCCGAGGGCCGTGAGATGATGTCGTCATAGCCGCTCGGCCCGACGCCCCAGGCCACATAGGAGACATCATCCACGCCGCGGTTAAGGCATTCGATCTTGAAGGCCCGGCAGGCATCCACATCGCTCTGGCCGACGGCGAACAGGGTGGCGGCCTGGTCGAATGTATCCGAGACCAGGCCGCAGACATGGGCGATCTTGGCGATTTCCAATTCCGATTTCACCATGCGCAGGGACTTAACGATATCGGTCCCGTCGCTGAAGGTGGCGCCGGGGAGTTTGCCACGCAGCTCGTCATAATCCGCCAAGGGCATGCGCAGGTGAGTCTCGCGGCCCATGGGCAGGCCGATGGCGCCCGAGGGCCCGGCCAGCTCGGTCAGGGTGGCGGCCAACAGGGAGACGCCGTCGTCGATTGGGGCGGGTGACGACCAGGTTCGGATATCCTCGACCCAGCCCGCCCGCATCATGCAGACCTCGCCGATGGCCGGGATCACGGCAACCGGTTTGCCGGCGCTCGGCAGCACCAGGAACCAGGGCCGGGTCGGGCTTTCCCAGAATTGGGTCAGGAAGCCCGAGAAATAACGCACGTCGACCTCTCGGGTGAGCAGCAGGGCATCGTGGCCGGTGTCCGCCATCATCGCTTGCGCGCGCGCCAGACGCGCCTCGAATTCACTGGTTGGGAAACCGCGCGGTGGTGTCATTGGTCGTCTCCATGGGGTTTTGGCAGGCGGGCGCGGCGCTCCGTATCGTAGAGCGCGCCGGTGTTGCGGATATAGTCTTTCGAATCGTCCCGTGGCGTGCGGTAGTCCCACAGGCTGCGCTCGCCGGTCATCAGCGCGTCGAACACCAGCCGGCGGCGGTCCTGGCTCTCGATCACCTGGGCGGTCATGGCGTCAGCATCCCAGGTCTCGGCCACCAGGGCGGCGAGGGCGCGCTCGGCCTCCCTATGGGCCGGATCGCCGGCCAGATTGACCCGCTCCCGGGGGTCGGCGGCGAGGTCATAGAGCTGGGCCGGATCGGCGGCGCAGGCGATGTATTTATAGGGTCCGCTGCGCACCATGAAGATCGGCGCGATGGAGGCTTCGGCGGTGTATTCGCCGAGCACCGTGTCCGGCCAGCCTGCCCTATCGCCCGCCATCAGGGGCGTGAGGCTATGGCCGTCGAGAGCCGGCGCCTCGCCGCCTGCAAGATCGAGAAAGGTGGGAAGAAGATCGACCAGGGAGACATTCTCAGCCACCCGCCGGGGCTGAAAGCGTTCGGGGGCATGGATGATCAGCGGCACCCGCGCTGAATCCTCGAAGAAGTTCATCTTGTACCAGAGGCCGCGCTCGCCGAGCATGTCGCCGTGATCCGAAGTCAGCACGATGATGGTCTGCTCGGCCAGGCCGGCCGCATCCAGCGTCGCCATCAGCTCGGCGATCTTGTCGTCCACATAGGAGATCATGGCGTAATAGGCGCGGCGCGCGCCCCGGATGTGATCCTCGGTGACGCGATGGTCGCCACGGTCGTAGTTCTCATAGAGGCGCTGGCTATGGGGGTCGCGCGCCTCGGGCGGGATCGGCCCCACGGCGGGCAGGGGGATGGCGTCGGCATCGTAGCGGTCCCAATAGGCCTGCGTTGCATTGTAGGGGTCGTGGGGATGGCTGAAGGAAACCATCAGGAAAAACGGCCGCTCGTCGTCGTCGCGGGCGAGATCGTAAATTTTACGAGTGGCGGCGAACGCCACTTCGTCGTCGAAGTCGATTTGCAAGCTGCGCCGGCACGGCCCGGCCTCGACCACATTGAGCATGCTGTGGAACCACTCGAAGCGCTCATCGGGGGCGCGCCAGCTCGGCGTCCAGCCGAAATCCGCCGGATAGATGTCCGTGGTGAAGCGTTCCTCGAAGCCGTGCAGCTGGTCGGGCCCGACGAAATGCATCTTGCCGCCGACCAGGGTGCGATAGCCCATTCTGCGCAAGCGATGGGCGATCGTCGGGGTGGCGGCGGAAAACTCGGCGGCATTATCGAAGGCGCCGATGCGTGACGCCAACTGCCCGGACAACAGCGAGAAGCGCGACGGCGCGCAGATCGGAAAATTGCAATAGGCGGACTCAAACAGCACACCGCCCGCGGCCAGACGGTCGATAGTTGGCGCCTGGACCAGCGCATGACCATAGGCAGGCAGGGCCGAGGCCGCCAGCTGATCGACCATGATGAACAGAATATTGGGACGTTTCGCCACCCCGTGGCCTCCCCACGACAAGTTTCCTTGATTTAGCGCCTCAGCAGATTACCGTGGCAAGGCCTTTCCTCGCACCAGAGCACGATGCCGATGTCTGAAGTCACCCTCAATTTCACCAGGGAAGAATACGCCGCCCGCCTGGCCAAGACCCGCGCCGCCATGGCGAACGCCGGGGTCGAGCTGCTGATCGTCTCGGACCCCTCGAACATGGCCTGGCTGACCGGCTATGACGGCTGGTCCTTCTATGTCCATCAATGCGTGCTGGTGCCGCCCGAGGGCGATCCGCTGTGGTACGGGCGCGGCCAGGACGCCAACGGCGCCAAGCTGACCTGCTATCTCGCCCCTGATCGCATCATCGGCTATGCCGATCATTACGTACAATCGACCGAGCGCCATCCGATGGATTTCCTCAGCCATGTGATCGCCGAGCGCGGCTGGGACAAGTGCGCCATCGGCGTCGAGATGGATAATTACTGGTATAGCGCCGCCGCCCATGCCGCCCTCCTCAAGCATCTGCCGAAGGCGCGGTTCATCGACGCCACCGCTCTGGTCAATTGGCAGCGCGCGGTGAAGTCCGAGGCGGAGCTTGGCTATATGCGCACCGCGGCGCGAATCGTCGAGAAGATGCATGGGCGGATCGCCGAGAAGATCGAAGTGGGCATGCGCAAATGCGATCTGGTGGCCGAGATTTATGACGCGGGCATTCGAGGCATCGATGGGGCGGGGGGCGATTATCCCGCCTTGGTTCCCCTGCTGCCGTCGGGCGCCGACGCCTCGGCGCCCCATCTCACCTGGGACGACAAGCCATTGCGCCAGGGCGAGGCGACCTTCTTTGAAATCGCCGGGGTCTACAAACGCTATCACTGCCCGCTGTCGCGAACGATCTTTCTGGGCACGCCCAATCAGGACTTGCTGGACGCGGAGAAGGCCGTGCTCGAAGGCATGGACGAAGGGCTGGAGAAGGCCCGCCCCGGCAACACATGCGAGGATATCGCCACTGCTTTCTTCGCCGTGCTGGCCCGCCACGGCATCGAAAAAGACAGCCGCACGGGCTATTCCATCGGCCTGTCATACCCACCCGACTGGGGCGAGCGCACCATGTCCTTGCGCGCCGGCGACAAGACGGAGCTTCGGCCCAACATGACCTTTCACTTCATGACCGGCTTGTGGATGGCGGACTGGGGCCTGGAGATCACCGAAAGCATCGTCATCGGCGAAGGCGGCGCTGAGTGTCTGGCCAGCGTGCCGAGGCGGATGCTGGTTAAGGGCTGAGATTATCCTTGTAGATCACCCCGCCTTTCATGATCAGGGCGAGATGCTTGCCCTGGCCTTCGAGCAGGCTTATGTCGTCAAGCGGGTTGCCGTCGATGGCGAGCAGGTCGGCGTAGGCATCGGGCGCGATCACGCCCAGCTTGCCCTCGTGCTGGAAAAGCTCGGCATTGCCCAGGGTGGCGGACCGGATGATCTCCAACGGGGTGAGCACCTCGGCGCGGCGCGAGAATTCGCCCGACTGATAGCCGTGGCACTCGCCCAGCAGGTCGGTGCCGAAGCCCATCTTGACCCCTGCCTCGCGGGTGATTTCCAGGGAGCGCAGGCCGGCATCGCGCACATAGTCGATCTTATCCAGGCTGACCTGGGGCATGCCCCATTGGCGGCCTTCCTTGTGCAGCGCCTCGTAGGCAACCAGGGTCGGCACCATGAAGGCGCCGTGTTCGACCATGGTTTCGGCGGTGGATTTGTCGACCAGGTTGCCATGCTCGATGGAGCGCACGCCGAGGCGGACGATGCGGTCGATGGCCTCGGCGGTGTAGGCATGTGCCATGACATAGCGATGCCAGGAACGCGCCTCCCAGACGACGGCGCTGATTTCGTCGGCGGAAAATTGCAGATTATCCACCGGGTCATCCGGCGAAGCGACACCGCCCGAGGCCATGATCTTGACCTGCGTCGCGCCGCGTTTGAGTTGCTCCCGCGCCGCCTTCTGTACCTCTGGCACACCGTCAACGACGATCGCCATCTTGGCGTTGTCGATGCAGCAGGCGCACATGTCGCCGCTCCAGACGCGCGGGCGCATATCGCCGTGACCGCCGGTCTGGCTCAGGGCATGACCCGAATAGAACAGACGCGGCCCTTCGAACAGGCCGTTCTCGACCGCCGCCGCGATGCCCCAATCGGCGCCGCCGGCATCGCGCACGGTGGTAAAGCCGCGCGCCAGCATGGCCTTCATGATCGGCTGTGCGCGCGCCGTGGTGAGAGACATCGGTTCCTCGGCGTTGCGCTTGAGGTCCATCATGGTCGAGGTCACATGGACATGGGCGTCCATCAGCCCCGGCATCACCGTGCGCCCGGCCATATCGAGGCGCTGGGCGTCCTTGGCCCCGAGGCGCCCTTCGTCGATCTCGGCGATGCGCTCGCCGTCGATCAGAATGTTCACATCGGCCCGCATGGCGCCGTCGGCGCAATCGAGCAGGGTGCAATTTTCAAGAACGATCTGGCTCATGGGTTTTCCTTCCAGGTGGGCCTGTTTTACAAGACAGCCAAGACTTCTTTTGGATCCGCTCTCTGTCGGTAATCAGGCCCACAATCGGCAAGCAGTATGCGTTGATCGCTACCGATGGCATAGGTCGCCGTGACAGGGACGGCCCAGGTTCCATTTCCATTGCGGTCACCGACGTCGGTGCTCAAACTGCCCAGCATCTCCTGTGCTATCGCAGGCAGCTCAAACGCTAATCCGTATACGTCCGCTGTTTCGTTGTTCAAATCGCTGAGCAGTTCATAATCGAGTCCGGCGGCTTGCTTATAGTCACTGCATATGTTTGGGGTTTCCGGTGCAATGGCCAATAGTGTAGCGTCTTTGGCCTCCAGCTCCGGCAAGGCGCGCTGCCATGTTGTCAAAGCGGCATTGCAGAAGTTGCACCAGCTACCTCGATAAAAAGTCAGGATGACCGGCCCTCTGGAAAGCACATCCCGCAGGGATATGTGATCACCGCTGGTTGCCATCAGAGAGAAGTCCGGCGCGGTGTCACCCAAGCCAATCACCTGAGCCGCCGCCAGGTGTGTTTCCGCCGCGGCAACCTGGGATTCGAACAGGGGCTTAATGTCTTCGCCGAGGCGCCCAAGGAGTTCATTTTCCACGTCCTTGAGAATTTTATTAATCGACATATCCCAATCCTGTGTCCCCTAGGGAGCCGTTCGCTTATTTTACTGCGACAACCATATCGGCAGTATCGATTGCCTGTATAGAGTGAAACCTGACCATGACCCAACAGAACGACAACGACGACCCACCCCCCGGCCGCATCCCCGTGATCGGCAATCCGGCGTTCCGCAACGCCGATTTCCGTCGGCTGTTGGCGGCGTCGGCCTGCAGTTTTATTGGTATGACCGGCGAGCAGGTGATTATCGGGCTGTTGGTGTTTGAAATAACCCAATCGTCGGCCTGGGTAGGCACGGCCCTGGCGCTCTATTACCTGCCCCTCTTGGTCGCCGGGCCTTTAGCGGGTGCGGTCTCCGACTGGCTTGATCGACGCGCTCTGCTCAGACGGTTGGAATTTGCCATCCTGACCAATCTAATACTGTTTGCAGGCGCGACCGCCATGGGCTGGGTCGCGCTCTGGCCGATCCTGCTGTTCACGGCTGCCGCCGGCAGCTTGCGCGCCATGCACTCGCCTGTGCGCACGAGCTATGCCTACGACATCGTCGGCGGCAAGCAGATCGTCGCCAGCCTGGGGCTGCTCAATCTGGGCACTCGCCTGGGCGCGCTTGTGGGCGCCCTGGTTGCCGGGGCGGCCATGGAAAACTTCGGCACCCCGGTCGCCCTGCTCGCCCTCGCCAGCGCCCATGGGGCGGGCTTCATGCTGCTGCTGCGCTTGCAATACGCCGGGTTCGCGGCGCCGGTCAACCGGGCGCCGCTCCTGCAGAACCTGCGTGAATTCAAGCATGAATTGCTGAACAACCGGGTCCTCCTGATGTTGATCCTGCTCACCGCGGCGGTCGAGCTGTTCGGCTTTTCCTTCTCTACGGCCATGCCGGAGCTTGCCGCGACGCGCTTTAATGTAGGGCCGGAAGGGCTCGGCTTGATGCATGCCGCCCGCGCCACCGGTGGCATCGTCGCCAGCCTCGCTCTGTCCGCCATGGGGGGCCTGGAACGTAAGGGCACGGTGTTTCTGGTGGTGATCTATGCGTTCGGCGGAAGTCTGATTTTGTTATCCGTGTCCGAGCCGTTTGCCCTGGGCTTGGCGGCGCTGGCCCTGGTCGCCGTCATGGCGACCGCCTCGGACGTTCTGACTCAGAGCATGGTGCAGCTCAGCGTCGCCAACGAGCTTCGCGGCCGGGCTATGGGGACATGGTCCCTGGCCATCGGCTCGGCCCCTCTCGGCCATCTCATCATGGGCGCGCTAGCGGTGGCCATCGGCGTCGGCGGCGCGCTTGCCATCAACGGGGCGGCGCTGATCATGCTTGGCC
>Ga0066376_10002676_pt1 | contig 16495 bp, 17 predicted proteins | sample Knorr_S15_td_Bot_FD_77009 | JGI IMG/M metagenome (GOLD analysis project Ga0066376, IMG submission 77009) | Marine microbial communities from Southern Atlantic Ocean transect - Knorr_S15_td_Bottom_ad_5009_LV_A | ecosystem: Environmental > Aquatic > Marine > Oceanic | place: Southern Atlantic... | reverse complement strand
AAGCGATTCAATACTGCTTGAACCAATGGGAAAAGCTAGCGCGCTATACACTCGACGGATTATTAAATATCGATAACAATCGCGCTGAGCGCGCGATTAAACCGTTCGTGATAGGCAGAAAAAACTGGTTGTTTAGCCAAACCGCCACAGGTGCAAACGCCAGCGCAATCCTCTACAGCATCATCGAAACGGCAAAGGCCAACGACCTCAATGTGTTCGAGTATGTGATGTCTTGCCTTGATGTGCTTAGTAAACCCGACGTCGAAATCGAGCAACTGCTACCATGGCAGTTTGCTAAGCGCTAGGTGGTATTGCCGGACGGATACACCACAGCAACCTAACCAGCGCAATTGTTTGTCGTCCTCGCCAACCATAATTATGGTATCGCGTCGCTCAAGATCGGGGACAGACTCCAGCAGTGGCGCATATACTTTGTCTAGCATTTCGCGATGGCCAGTCATGTCATCGAAAGGCACGCAAAACTGAATGGCCGCGTTATGCGAAAAAAGCGTATCGCCCAGCGTTTTTAGCTTTTCGAGGTCAAAGTCGTACTGTGCTTCTCGAAAAGGAAGAAACGCTTTTTTCAGTGCTATATTTGAAAAAGTAGACATCGCATTTGCCTCTAATCAATAAATTCTGGGGCTTTGGCTGTGTCACCACGTCGGGTCACATAAATTAATGCTACCTTATCACCTTGCTGGGCAAAACTGCGGGCTGCGCCAATAGGTGTGGTGAATGTATCGCCTTTATTAAGAATGAGCGCTTCGCCGTCAACAAGCATTTTGATGCTGCCTTCTTGCACATATACTACTTCTTCCTCGAAGCGTTTATGCGTAGTAATAAAAGCACCCAGCTTGAATTTAAGGGCGCGAACGCAGAATCCATGAGACCAATTTAGCTTTGTTTCACCAAGCTTTTCATCGGCACTTGCAGGGCCGACAAGCGGCGCTTCTAATACGTCGGTTCCTTGGGTTAATGCCGTGTTGTTGCTAAACGGAAAATCAGCTAAACGTACTACGCACTGCTCTAACGCTTCATCATCAATTACTCGGTGTTGCGCTATTTGTTCTGACGATGTTTTTGGCATAGGCGCAACGCCTTCAGGAACTTTTTGTCCCAGAGTAGTATCAACCAAACCACCGTTTTCGAGCAAGACAAGCCCGTAGTCGCTGGCCATATCAAAAACTTGAGGCGCCCAAAGTACGCGACCCGGATCGTCTTGACCTAGCACGGCATATAGGTATCCCATGCCGTCGCCTACATTTTCAAAGCCGCGAAACAAATCCATAGGGATGGAAATAATGTCGCCTTCTTCCATACGTACTACGGCATCGTTACCTTCAACGCCAGTAGTAAAGTGCCAACTACCTTGAGACACAACAAATACCTCTTCGGTTAAGTGGCTATGCTGCGAATTAAGGCAGCCGGGAGGCTGACGAGCTCCGCCAATATTAAAGCCGTGCGGAATAGCAATGTGAACATGTTGGTCAGGGTTTTCGGCGACACCTGGACCAATTATGGTGAAGTTCTCTTTTTGATCACTGCCTGGCGAGCGCGTATCGATAAACGCGTTGCGGCATGGGATTAATTCTTCATAGCGGACTAAACGCTCGGATAATACTGACACAGTGATACCTCGTATTTAATGGGCGGTCCAGCCGCCATCGACTTTAAGACAACTACCCGTGGTGGTCATAGACAATTCACTAAGTAGAAATATGCATGCGTTAGCAACGTCTTCGACGCTGCCTAAGCGTTGTAAGGGAATGTTGTTCATCACCATTTCAGCAAACGCTGGTTCTTCAAGCATGGGCTCGGTCATTGGTGTTTTAATAAATGTTGGCGCTACGCTATTGACGCGAATATTATTCGGCGCCAGTTCCACAGCCATGGCTTTCGTTAAGCCTTCAATTGCGTGTTTGCTTAAGCAATAAAGCGTGCGTCCAGGAGAGCCGACAAAGCCCATTTGTGATGACATGTGAACAATGGATGGAGCCTGGCTTTTAAGCATTGGCGTAATGGCGGCCTGCGCAACTTTGTATGCAGAGCGAATATTCAAATTCAAAATATCATCAATATTCTCATCGCTCTGTTCTTGCATTGGCGCAACGCGGTTCGTCCCGGCGTTATTGATCAATCCGTGAAGAAAGGGAAGTGCTTGGATCTTTTCATAAAGCGATTTATCTTGTACATCTCCCACCCAAAAGCTTAGTCTTTTTGAACTCTCTTTCTTAAGCGCCACAAGGTCACTCTCGGTACGCGCCACCGCAATAACATTTGCACCACATGCATCAGCCAATAACGCACACGCTTTACCAATGCCTTTACCCGCACCTGTAACCAAAATTGTCTTGTCTTTTAATAGGTCATGAGAGAAAGCCACATGTCACCTCAAAATAATAATTGCATTCGAAGTCATTCTTATGTAATTTTTGGTGAAGATCAAGATAAATATTTGTTCGATTAATGTAACATCTCATTCACCTTTGTAGAGGAATAGACCGTGATCAAGTACTTGAAACAAGGCAAGCAGGCAGAAGAAAAAGCAATTGATAATCAGAAAGTTAAAGAGATAGTTGAAAATATAATTAGCGATATTGAAAAGCGCGGAGATGAAGCCGTTTCGAAATATTCTGGTCAATTTGATAAATGGACTCCGAAGTCTTTTAAGTTGAGCCGTGAAGAAATTGATGCATGCTATGAGCAGTTAACCGAGCAAGAGATTAGCGATATCAAATGGGCGCAGAAACAAGTTCGAAATTTTGCGACCATTCAGCGTGAGTCAATGAAAGACGTTGAAGTTGAAACACTGCCCGGTGTAGTGCTTGGTCACAAAAATATTCCGGTAGACAGTGTGGGTTGTTATGTACCCGGTGGTAAGTATCCGCTGGTGGCTTCAGCACACATGAGCATTGTTACGGCAAAGGTGGCTGGTGTGAAACGGGTTATTGCTGCTACTCCTCCGTTTCAGGGTAAACCCGCGCCAGCCGTAATTGTAGCCATGGACTTAGCCGGTGCTGATGAAATATATACCTTTGGTGGTGTGCAGGCGATTGCCGCTATGGCTGTGGGCACAGATACGATTGAACCGGTAAGCATGATTGTTGGGCCGGGCAATGCTTTTGTCGCGGAAGCCAAACGTCAATTGTTCGGGCGCATCGGTATTGACCTTTTTGCGGGTCCAACAGAAACGTTAGTTATTGCTGACGACAGTGTTGATGGCGAATTATGCGCGGCAGATTTACTAGGGCAGGCTGAGCATGGGCTTAATTCTCCGGCCGTGTTGCTTACCAACAGCGAGCAACTGGGTAAAGATACCATGGCCGAAGTAGAACGCCAGTTAACTGTTTTACCTACTGCAGATGTCGCCTCTGTCGCATGGCGAGATTACGGTGAAGTCATTGTATGTGACACCTATGATGAAATGTTAGAGGTCGCTAACGATCTTGCATTTGAGCACGTTCAAATTATGACGAAAGACGTGCCGTACTTTCAAAAGAACATGCGTAACTTCGGTGCACTGTTTTTAGGCCCTGAAACCAATGTATCTTACGGCGATAAATGTATTGGTACGAACCACACTCTACCCACGAAGGGCGCAGGTCGTTATACTGGAGGTCTATGGGTTGGTAAATTCTTAAAAACCTGTACATACCAGCGTGTTACGGAAGAAGCCTCGGTCATGGTTGGCGAGTATTGTTCACGTTTATGTGCAATTGAAGGTTTTGCAGGTCACAAAGAACAGGCTGACATTCGATTACGTCGTTACGGAAAAAAATAATTGAATAAAAAAAATAGGGTGACGTCATATGACGTTGCCCATGCAGCAGGAGTCTCTCAGTCGGCAGTGTCGCGGGTATATCGCCCGGGCGTTAGCGTATCTAAGAAAACCCGTGAAAAAGTGCTAAAAGCCGCAGAGGAGTTAGGTTACAAACCTAATGCCATTGCACGCATGTTGATAAACCAAAGCACGGGCATGATTGCGGTAATTATTTCATCGCGAGCTAATGTTAACTTCCCCGAAGTGTTGGCACAGCTAAATAAACACATTGCTGAGAAAAATAAGCGGGTGCTGTTATTCACACTCGATGACGCAGAGCAACTAGAAACGGTTATTGAGCAAATCTTAGCGTATCAGGTCGACGGCGTAGTTGCGCTTACAGCGCATTTCGAAGCAGATAGTGTTACGCAGTTTGCTAAACAAAATATTCCAGTGGTGTTGTATAACCGAGAGCTTCCTGATCACAGTGTGAGCTCAGTATGTTGTAACCATGATCAAGGCCTTCGTATGTTGGTTGATATTTTAGTTAATCATCATCACCAGCACTTCTTAATTATGGCTGGCCCAAAAGATTCTGATGTGGCTCGCGCAAGATTGAGCGGCGCAAGAAATGCCTTGTTATCTCATGGTTTTACCGACACTAGTGTTGTCTATGGTGACTACAGTTATGACTCAGCGAGGGAATGTTTAAGTGCTTATGCTGAAAAGAACATGCTTCCTACTGCAATTATTTGTGCCAACGACACAATGGCAATTGGTGCTATTGACGAAATACGGGAAAACCTGAATTTACGGGTACCTGAAGATATTTCAGTTGTTGGGTTTGATGGTATCAGTGCTTCTTCTTGGCACAGCTACCAGCTGACTACCGTGAGTCAGCCAACCTATTTTATGACAAAAGCAGCAGTAGAAACCCTGGTTAACTTAATTGAGAGCCCTGATATACCGCCAGAGACACGTTACTGGCCGGGCAAGCTCATTGAAGGAAACTCAGTGGCCGCTGCGCCAAGAGACAATGAGTAAATTATTATTTATACCTGGAACCCTTTGTAACGGAAACGTTTTTACCAACCAAATAGCCACCTTAACCAATGCTGGTCATCAGTGCATTACCTTAGAGTATGATCAGCATGACAACTTGAGCGATGTTGCGAGCTACGCATTAGGTCTTTTTGATGAAGGTGAATCATTCAGCATTTGCGCTTTTTCAATGGGCGGTATGGTAGCGTTTGAGCTGTTAGCGCGTGTTCCCGAGCGAATTGAAAAAATAGCATTGCTAGACAGCAATGCACATGCAGACAAACCCCAAGGGCGATCAGCCAGAAGCGAGCATTTAAACTATGCCGTTTCGCATGGTCTAGACACGCTTATTCACGATAAGTTTAGCAATGTATATCTACATAAGCCCAATGAAGCATCAATGGAATTAATTGCTCAGATGGCGCTGGATACGGGAATTGAGCGCTATAAAGCCCAGCTCGAAATTCTTGCAACACGCCCTGATGCTAGTGAGCTGTTAGCTAATTGCGCACATCCAATGCTGATAATTGGCGGTTGCAACGATGTGCTTTGCCCGCCGTCAGAACAGCAAAGAATGCATAACCTGGCCGCAAATAGCGAATTGGTTCTGGTTGAAGAAGCGGGTCATTTTGCAATGCTTGAGCAAAGCGCACAAGTGAACCTGCATTTGTATAATTTTTTCGGAGGTGCAGCACATGCTTAAACAAGCGCTTAAAAACAAGCAAAGCCTTTTGGGTACGTTCATAAAAACGCCCCATTACAATGTAATTGAAGTATTGGCGCACGCTAGCATGGACGTATTGTGTTTAGATGCTGAGCATGCACCGTTTTCAAGACAGGATTTAGACACCTGTATTCTTGCGGCTAGAGCAGGGAATATGCCTGTTCTAGTCAGAACACCAAACGATGCTCCAGAAACACTGCTAAATGTGCTGGACATGGGCGCAGACGGCGTAGTTGTGCCACATGTGAAAACAGCGGAACAGCTAAGTGCTATCGTCAGGCATTGCCACTATGGCGCAGGCGGAAGAGGCTATGCAGGTTCAAGCCGATTTGCAGGCTACACAACAAAGCCATTGAGTGAAAATTTAGAAGCGGGCAAAAACGTTAGTATTGTTGCCCAGCTTGAAGATTTAGACGCAATTGACAACATAGAAGCCATTGCACACGTTGACGGTGTCGATTGCTTGTTTATAGGTCGAATGGATTTAACCGTAGCGCTAGGCGAAACCAGTGCAGACGCCCCAAAAGTTAAACAAGCGGTTGAGCACTTAGTTGAAGTAAGCCACAAGGCAGGAAAAGCTACGGGCATGTTCGTGGGTAATTTAGATGAACTGGCCTACTGGAAAGAAAAAGGTGTTTCTTTGTTCTTATTAGGCTCTGACCACGGCTTTATGCTAAGTGGCGCCAAAGCACTGCGTGAGACGTTTGATAAGGCGTAAAAAGACCGAGTTGTACTTTTTTGTGTTGATTGGGGCAGCCTTTTGGCTGCCTTTTTAATGAACGTTGCGAGTTTTTGTGTGGCTCTTGTATCAATGTTATCGGTAAAGGTGCAGTGATAGATGCTTGGCTGTTTTTAAAGAGCTTATGATTTGATGGAGTGAACACGTTAGTCTTGTTTTCTACTTATGCGTATTTGAATGGTAAGTGTGTAAAGTGGACATTGAAGTTTCAGAATATCTATGGCAGTTATGAGCGTAAGCGGACATTGGATATTTCTAACTCGCGAGACCGCTTCAGACAAACAGCGGTCGTTCGACAAGGTCGAACTACTTTTTAAATATAATTGCTTTTTGTAATCCAATGGATTACTTTTACAATTATGCGAACGATGGTCACCGAACTACCAGAATATATCAAACGCTCTGAAGCACTTCTCAATCAGAAGGAGTGCAGAAATGTGATCGACTATTTGTCTGAACACCCTAAAGCGGGCGATGTAATACAAGGTACTGGCGGAATCAGGAAGCTGCGTTGGAGTCGCGAAAATAAAGGTAAGAGTGGTGGTGTCCGTGTCATCTATTATTACCACGATGAACGTATTCCCCTTTATTTATTAACCATGTTTGGAAAAAGTGAGAGGGATAATCTGTCAAAAGCTGATAGAAACGCACTCGCTAAACTGGTTGATATTTTGGTCAACGCAGCATTGGAGAAACATTATGGCTAACGAATTCGATAGCATCGCTCAAGGACTTCAAGAAGCGATCGATCTAAATAAAGGGAAGAAGGTTGAGGCAAGAACTCATCGGCCCCCTGAAATTAACGTTGTGGAAATTCGCCAAAGTTTGGGTCTCACCCAAATGGAGTTTGCGGCTAAATTTTGTATTAGCGTCTCAACCCTTCGCCATTGGGAAAGAGGGGACAGAAAGCCTCATGGTCCTGCCTTGGCTCTCTTGCATGTAGTAGCAAAAGAGCCAAAAGCAGTGCTCAGAGCTTTAAACTGATGGCCTGTTTGTTAAACGGATATCAAATGGGCTGGATTAATAGCTCTCGACGAACTTAAACCTCAATGGATTCCGATATTTCCAAAGCGCCGTCAACCTCTAAACACCGCTAATAGAAACCCAAAAAAAACGCCTCTACACACGGAGAGGCGCAAAATTCTAACGTATCAAATCTTAGTGACTGGAAGCTGATACGTTAGCTTAAAAAGGGTGGTTAAAAAGGAAGGGAGGCACCAAAGCGTTTTTCAAACGCGATAGAATCAACCACCCAGTACTCATTGGTAATCTTATTCTCGTTAAACGTCAGCATTGTTGCTATGGGCAGGCGCACGCGTATTAGGCCGTTATCGGTCTTCACGTCTGCATCTATTCGCCATCTAATTAGCGCATTGCTTTCATCAGCTATTACTTGTTCAAGCTGACAGTAGCGGCGGTGTAATTTGCCTTCAAGTTGAGTCAGCCAAGAAGTAACAGAAGGGGCCCCTTCTTGGTTTAACACTTGGCTATTTACGCTAATATGGGTAGCGTCGCTGTAAAGTTCTTTGATGCCAGCCGTGTCGAAGCCCTGCCACACTTGCCACCATTGCGACAGTAGCGCCTTGCTCTTATTGCTAGTGTTGCTTGCCACCACATCGTTAATGCCCGCATGGGTTGTCTTAAGATGAAGTTGTGGGTCAAATTCGCTCAACTGCAATGGATCTGGCTCGGGCCAAAAAGGTAGTGCCATCAAGTTGTCATCGCCAGAGGCTTCTTTTGTATTGTAGCGCCCCGCAAGCGAAGCACTGTCTACCCATTGAAGTAATTGCTTAATAGCGCCACTTCGATGTTCGCACTGTGCAATAAAGTAGGTGTTGGTCGATGCTGATGAAAGACAAAATACGCCTGCTTCAACATCACCACTTTGCACCTTCGCACAGAGTTCAACGGTCTCAAAATGCGTTGTAATATCAAGCCAATTAGCCATTAAGCCCCGTTGCTGAATTGGCCCGTAGTGCAGCCTTTCTCCTAAAAGCCAGCGGCTTGAATGAAGCAAGGCAGCGGTAAGTGTTTGTGTGTCTTGTTTTTCTAGCAACTGCTGAAGTGTGCTTAACATGCTTATGCCTCCGTCGCTTGTGGTAGTTTGCGCATAAGATTTGCTAACGCCGCTACTTCGTCAAACACCGTAAATTCCCTGGCTATTACACCGTCTTCAATCTCAAAGTGAGTTGCCCCTAAAATGTAATGGGGTTGCTGATTAAAATGTGCATATTTGCTTTGTGTCGCATTGTAATGACCCGCCAGGCCCCATCTAAGCGCAATGTTTACGCGATTGTCGTCATAATGGGTAACGCAAATGTGATCTACAACCATGTTGGCGTCTGGGCAACTGGCCAAGTATTTTATAAACATGCCGCCAATAGCTGCATTGCCAGTGGCTTGGCGTCCGCCCGGCCACTGCACTGACGCATTAGGTTTATAGAAGTCAGAGAGCTTATTGAACATGCGCTTATTGAAGATTTGATCGGCCCATGATTTGGCAAAGTCGCCCCACTGCTTGTCTTGTTCTGGCAAAGCTTCCCAGCGCGATGCCTCGTTAGCACATGTTCGTGCGTACTCTTCATTTAGCCATTGGGTAAAAGTGCTCGAAACAGGAAACTTGGCTTGAAACGCTGCAGCATCGTCTAGCTCAATACCAAGCTGAGCGATAAGAAAGCTATTGTCTCGCATTAGCCATTCGTAAAAAATCTTATTGTCTCTGCACATACAGTCTGCAATGGTGGTCACACGCCCAGTTTTGCCCGTTGGCGCACCAAATTCAGAAGGGCCTTTATTGGTCATAATACTGGTGATACGGTGCGACGAATAATACACATCGTTTGCTTCTTCACGGTAAATAACGTCTTCACCTATAAGCGACCTGTCAGGGAAGGCGGCAATGGTTTTTAGCGTGTTTTGAACTACCACATCAACACTGTCGGCATAACCGCCAAGCGTATGTACTGGGCAGTAGTCAGCATAATAATCGTAGCAAGCGCCAATATTTTTCTGCTCCCAAATACGATGGGTAATACGCAAAATATAGTCTGCTAAGTCGACAAACTCTTCATCGAAACCCGCTAAGGTTTGCGTTTTACTTCGTGCAGGGTCCAGCATGTCATGCAGAGGCTGCCAATACACCGTTTTTGCTATGGATGTTTCGCTCATAGAATCTCCCTCAAAAGCGCTGAGTTTGGCTTTTAAAACATAAATTGAATTGAAAATAAGAACACGAGTGTGAGTAAGAAGAACCCAAACAATATGTAGTTGATTGGATCTACGCGGCCGGGTACGCGATACCATCCTTGCTCTTTCTCATCGAGACCTTCGCGCGCGAAGTATTGCTGCTGCCCTTTAATGGTATAAGCGTTATATTCGGTTTGAACGCCATCAATAAGGCGACTAGCAATCATAGACACCACAATGTTGGCACTTGCACCTATGATGCAGTACCAAGGCCACGCGATATCTGTATTCAAGGCCACTAAGGTCACAACAATAAAGCCACTTAATGTGCCAATGATTAGGCCATTTTCGGTTGTTTGCTTAGAGAAGAACCCTAAGAAGAACATGCCCATTTGCGCACCTACAAAATAGGATCCTACTTTAGACAAAATTTCTAAAATTGAGCCTTCACTGAATAGGTGGTAGCCAATTGCTGGAAAAATAATAAGTACGGCGAAGAACAAGGTGAAAATACGTGAAGCCTTAAGGTAATGGGCGTCCGACGCGTCTTTCTTGAAGTATTTGATGTAGAAATCGATAGTTGCCACTGTCGATAGCGAGTTAAATGAGGAATCTAGGCTAGACATGGATGCGGCCATAACCGCGGCTGCAATAATGCCCATTAAACCGGGTAAGCCATAATCGGTTGCGAACTGCAAAATGATTGTGTTGCTGTTTTCGAAGGTCTTGCCTTGATAAAAGTCGTAGAACAACACGCCAAGTACAATGAAGAAGAAGTAAATGAAGAACGCGCAGAAACCCATTAATAGATAAGATTTCTTGGCGTCACCAATATTCTTGGCAGCCAGCGTTCGCTGCACCATCATTTGGTTGGTGCCATAAACGGTGATGTGGTACAGCGTCATAGCAATAATGCCACTCCACACTGTAGTTTCTTCAGTAAAGTCGAAGTCCCAATTAAGTGGGTTTAATTTACCCTGAGCTTTAAGCTCGCTCATTGATGAAGACAGCGTAGTGTCGCCGCTTTCAAGTAGGGCGTACATAATAATACCTGCGCCCACAAATAAGATCACTGACTGAATAACGTCAGTCCAAATTACGGCAGTAATGCCGCCCAACATGGTGTAGATAAGCGCTATCGCAGTAACAATAACAATAGACCACACCACAGGTACGCCAGTAATGAACGACAAAACAAGAGAGGTGGCATAGAGAATGGCTGCTGAACTCATGATTTGGCTAAGCATGAAAATACTGGATACCATGGCGCGGGCACGCTTGCCGAAACGCCGTTCCTGGTAATCGTAAATGGACGCGACGCCCGCGTTATAGAAGAATGGGAAAAAGAATATGATTACGGCCATGATAACAAGAGGGTAGTTCAGGTGAAGCGCTATAACGGACAGCCCCTCTGAATAAGCCCAGGCGGGTGCCCCAAGAAATGTCATGGCGCTGACGTAAGTTGCAATAACCGAAATACCTATTGCCCACCACGGTGTTTGTTTTTGCCCGAGATAAAAATCATCGGAGTTTTTTATATTTTTACCAATCACCAAACCCAGCAACAGGTTCGCAATGATGTACCCACCTAAGATAGACCAGTTTAAAACGCCAAAATTTTCAGTCATATTCTTTACTCTGCCTGCTTAATAAGCGCGCTTTCTATTTACAATATTATTCAACCTAATACATAATGACTTCGAAGTCATTAATTATTTTGGGCTAATATTAACAATTTTTTAAACAATGAGGCATAAGTCATGAGTTTTAATAGTGAAAAAAACATTGTCAGATCCTATCAAGCCGCTTTTGATGAAGGGAAAGCAAGTGATATAAAAGGCGTAGTGGAATTGTATGTTGCTGAAAATGCGAAGATTTATGCCTGCTATCCGTTTGATAAATGTGCTACTCCAGCTGAGTTGGTGAAAGAGTTGTGGGAACCGCTAAAGCAGAGTTTTACACGCTTGAAGCGCCGCGAAGATGTATTTATGGCTGGAGATAATAGCGCCGGCGAAGGCAAGTGGGTTATGTCGATGGGTCATTTTGCTGGGCTATTCGACAAGCCGTTTCTTGGTATTAGAAGTACGGGAAAACTGGCCTTTTTGCGGTATGCTGAGTTTTTTGAAGTACGCGAAAATAAGATTGTTAGTCACGCCATTTTCTTCGACCTAATTGCACTAATGCAGCAAGTCGGGCTTAATCCTTTGCCCGTAGAGACAGGCCATACATTTGTTTATCCAGGGCCATGTGATCACAACGGTTTACTGTTTGAAGAGCAAGATCCTCTGGAATCCAAAAAGACCATTGAGCTGGTTGAGGAAATGGTAAGAGACCTTGATTCTTTGAATAAATCGGGTAACGACAACTGTCCACCAGAGCTTCTAGCCAAATGTTGGAGTGAAGATATGGTGTGGTACGGGCCAGCGGGAATAGGGGCTACATACACCATCGAGCGTTACCAGCAGCAACATCAATTTCCGTTTCGTAAGGGTCTGAAAGACAAAGTTTTTAATGGGCATGTGGCGCGTTTTAGTGAAGGTAATTTCGCCTGTTTCTTTGGCTGGCCTAACCTGTCAAATACCGCTGGTGGCGGTCTTTTCGGCATGCCAGCTTCGGGTATTCGTGCCGACATGCGAGTAGTTGACGTGTACTATCGCAAAGGGGATAAATTACTGGAGAACTGGGTGCTGATGGATGTGCCTTATTGGTTAAAACAACAAGGATTAGATATTTTAGAGAGAACAGTTACGTACAGTTGATCATGCTAATTTTTATTACATACACGTAGCGTGAAATTTTAGCTTTCGCTTAAAACCAATGGCGGCATACTGCTTTTTCGCATTGGTTTTAAGTTTACTTTTATCGATTATCTTTCCCTTTCGTTAAATTTTTTTTTGCGCCTTCTTTTATTTTAAAAAAAACTGCACATTCCTTTATTCTACCTGCATTCACTTCTACTTTAAGGGTAGCTACTCGTCATTAAAAGAAAGCAAATATTTCTCTTGTTGCAATTTTGTTACTAATTACCTCTTGACTATTTTTGACTGCGGAGTCTAATATGTAGTAGGCTAATAAATATACAGGGTTTGGCGTGTTTAATTTGCGTCTATTTACGTGCTCTGTGCTCTGTGATTATTGAGTTGTTGTGTTTATTAGTTGCTTTTTCGGTGGTGCTTGCGGCAGTACGTCGAAGTAATACTTAAAGCAAGGTGAGTGGTGCATTTTTGATTGGGTATTGCATTCGAATGCCATAATTTCATTTAGATTACACTTGGAAAAACGATGAAAAATAAAGAGCTTTTAAAAAAATCAGTCCTATGGGTAGCAATCAATGCGGCATTTGTTTGCGGACAAGCCAATGCTCAAGAAACTGAAGGAAATAACGAAGACCAGGAATCTAAAGCTATTGAGGTGATTTCCGTAACATCAACCAGAACGGTCAAAAGCATACAAGATGTTCCATTAGCGGTAACCGCGGTGTCTGGAGATATGCTGAGAGACGCAGGCATAACTGACGTTATGGCACTTGATTCTCTTGTTCCTGGTATGACAGTGGGCGTATCGGGTAACGATGCTAGGCCAGCGATGCGTGGTGCTCGAACCGAGCAAGTAGAAGCGGCCGATGTTGCGGTTGCATTTTATTCAAACGGTGTATATCGACCGCGTCACGGCCAAGCACTGGCTGGATTCGTCGATCTTGAACGTGTTGAGGTATTGCGTGGACCACAGGGCACGCAGTTTGGTCGTAACGCTTTTGGTGGAGCTATCGATGTTATTGCTAACAAGCCCGAGCTAGGCTTTAATGAAGCAGGTATTGCTACCACGTTTGGCAATTACAGCCTCTCTCGCGTTGAAGGGTTTGCTAATCTTTCCTTGGGCGATGATACAGCGGTGAGGGTATCTGGTGTGCGCGAGACGCGCGACCCATTTGTTGAGAATACATTTAACACTGACGCCGGTTACAAAGATGCGGACATGTACTTTTTGCGTGGACAGCTTTACACGGAGTTTTCAGAGGACGCAAACCTAAATCTTAAAATTGAGAACTGGCGCGATAAGTCAAACGGTAGCGGTGCGTTTGGTTACAATATTCTGGGGGTTCCGGTTGATGGGGAGACTGGGCAATCTAGTCTAAATGGCGACATAATCCCTCGAATTGGTCGAGTTACCGAGTGTCAAGACGGTGGTGTTGGTTGTGGTATAGGGCTTGGGCGTTTTGGTGCCGGTGCTGATGATCGTGCACAAGCAGCATCTGATGATCCATTCTCACAACAATTCGACTTTGCAGGCGTGAGAGACATTGAGGATGTGAGCATTACTGCTGAATTTAATCTTGCACTTGATACGATGAATTTTAAAGCGATCGGTGCGGTGATGGATTATGAAGAGCTGCGCTTGAACGACGGTGACTTTTCGATATTTCAATCTACTGTTGATGGGAATCAAATTGCATCAGATGTTCACTCACTAGAATTACAACTTAGCTCTGCAACAGACGGGCCTTTGGAATGGGTTGCTGGCGTTTACTACTTTAAAGAAGACCTAGAAAACATGTTCATTAACGGTACATTCGGCACGATTACCGACAATGAGCCGGATCTTTCGCAACCCCGAGACTTTTTATATGCACCATGGCTAAATCAAATTCGACTTGATACAACGTCAATTGCGGCCTATGCATCAGGTACGTACTCGTTTACTGACACAACTCGTCTCGTCGCAGGTTTACGATATACTCGAGATGATAGAGAGTGGGATATCTTTGGTCAAGACCCTGATAACCGAACAGTGCTAGACCCTTCTGTATTGGAGGTTGAGGGAGCAGAAGACGATTGGAGTAAAGTGACGTGGAAGTTAGGTATAGAGCATGACTTGAGTGACGACCAATTGTTGTATGCGGTTGTGTCTACCGGTTTCTTGGCGGGCAATGCTCAAGGTGCATTCCGAGGAGATCAAGCATATGATGAGCAACTGGTAACGGCTTATGAACTTGGTTATAAGAGCTTTATGTTTGATCGTACAGTGAGACTAAACGCATCACTGTATTACAACGATTACGAAGACTTACTCTCAACTCGCTTTGAAGAAGTAGGCGAGACAGCTGTGGCATTTTTTGGTAACGCAGGTGAAATTGAGGCCACAGGTCTTGAAGTAGAATTAGACTGGCTAGCTACTGACGCCTTAACAATTGGTGTACGCGGTGCATTCAATGATGCTGAATACGGTGATTTCGTTACACCTAATGTGTATCAGTCTGGCGGTGAGACGATAAATGGTGTTGACAATTTAGTTCAGCTCGATGGTTTACAAGTTCAGCTAACGCCAGATTATAGTTTCTCATTTATCGTTTCTTACGAATGGGACTTGGGAGACAATGGCCGTATTGTTTCGCAAAACACGTTGTTCTTGTCAGATGACTATCGTACAAATGATTTACCTTTGTCGTTCGGCGAGCAAGAATCGTATGAGCGCCTAGATCTCAGCCTTAATTGGTTCTCAGCTGACGAAACGTGGAGAGCAAGAGTATATGTCAATAACGCTACAGATGAAGAGATTCTACTTCGCTCTGTGCGGTTTGGCGGAGATATGGCTGTGGGTGATTATGCCAACCCTCGAACGATAGGCGTAACGCTAGCTTATAATTTCTAAGCGGGTATTTTACTTTAAACAAGTATAGAGAAAGAGAGCATGCGCTCTCTTTCTCCACATGATACGCGTGCAACGGTGTTTCAAGGTCTAGGTTTATTAAAACGCCTTAATGAACAGCAGAAGACATTACAAGAATTGATGAAAGTTTAACGTTCTATCACTTCTTGTGCCACGTGAATAAGCCCCTCTTTATTATCGCCTTTTTAATAGTCGTAGAAATAAATACAGTTTAATGCAGTTTATTATCATTTGTGCTGATGGTTCTAGTTTATGGAGCAAAGTCATTAAATACATTAATTTCCGAAACGACATGGGAAAACGCAGTTTGCAGCCGATTAAGCAGTGTCTTAATTCACAAAGGATAACCAATGGCATATAAGCCCGCTCAAAGTACAAAACGGTTATCATTAGGTAACCTTACAGTACAAGTTCGACTAACACGTGTAGTGCAGTGCGCTATTTTACATGCTGAGCAAACTGGGCAATCACAAAGGTGATAAGCCCAGTTTTAGTTCTTAGCGTTAAATATCTACGTTGCGCTCTGTTTTAAAACCCTATTTACGCATTCTTTAAACAGAGCTTTTAACATGCAGTACTCTGCACTTTTTGGGGAGAGATGAGATGAAAGGTTCACGTCCAGAGCAAGGCGTTCTTACAAAAGACAACGACTTATCAAAAACGCAGGAAACCATTGATACCATTGACGCTATGGTCGATGGATTAAACGATCACGATATCGATAATATGGGTCGTTTCTTTAGCGAGAACTTTCGCTGGATGGGCAATGCAGGTTGTGGCTTCAAACAAGGGTTAAAAGAGTTTCAAGACAACTGGCAGCGACCATTTCAGGCTGCGTTTTCTGATAAAGTTTGTATAGATGAAGCACGCGTCACACAAGGTGAGTGGTGCGCTGCATTTGGTCGCCAAGAAGCGGTTCACACGGGAACCTTTATGGGAATAGAGCCTACTGGAAAAAGAGTTGAAATTCGTTATATGGATTTTTGGAAAGTGGTAGACGGTAAAATTGTAGATAACTGGGTTAACGTAGACTTCCCCTACATTATGCAGCAGCTAGGTGTAGATCCGTTCAACGGGCACGGGTGGGAAAACCGTGACTCAGGGAAAATGCCAGTGCAAAACGGCGAATAGAAAATGTATAACAAACAAGCCGGAACATCGAAGCCTCCGGCTTGTTTAATTTTATTACTAGAACTGGTATTTAACGCTTACTGTATAGTTAGTCGGTAAGCCCTGCATGGTCCAAACTCATCAAGCCAGCGTTTTCCTCGCTCTACTAATGCTATACACTTCGCGTTTTTATTACTCTTGCCTGCAGGCTGAACCTAAATTTTTAACTAGGACACTGAATGCGTCACACAATCCTATCTTTGCTCTT
>Ga0066376_10002674_pt1 | contig 16497 bp, 18 predicted proteins | sample Knorr_S15_td_Bot_FD_77009 | JGI IMG/M metagenome (GOLD analysis project Ga0066376, IMG submission 77009) | Marine microbial communities from Southern Atlantic Ocean transect - Knorr_S15_td_Bottom_ad_5009_LV_A | ecosystem: Environmental > Aquatic > Marine > Oceanic | place: Southern Atlantic... | reverse complement strand
CCCTGGCACACCGTCTCCCTCATAATAGAAATCGGGCTGGCTGGCTACCTCAGAGCAAGGACAGGTCGCCGTCGCATCCTTGAAAGCCCTGAGAGAGCATATGCGTGACCGGTTGGACTCTGCCACCCCGGAGGATCGCCGCACTGTCCCGGAGACCCTGGAGACCCGCGTGACGGTGGGAGTTGGCGGAGTCTTGGAGGTCTCGATTGGCATCCCCCAACAAGTGGCCGATTGTGTCCAGCGGACCCAAGGCCAGTACGGCGGCGCACCATCTTCTTCGTAACAGCGGCCCCACAACACCTGGGTCCCACGGGTCTCGGCATACGCGGCGAGTTCTTGCGCCGTACGAGTCTTGCCGATTCCCGGCTCCCCCACCAGCATGGCCAGTCGGCCACGGCCAGCGATGGTTTCTTCCAATGCTGCCCGGAGTTCATCCATTTCTCGCTGGCGGCCAACGAAAACACCAGCATTAGAGATGGAGCCGCGGTTGGAATCTGATGAGGGCTGGGACATGGCGCCAGTATAGACGTATTGGTTTGTTGGTTCTAGTATCCTACGAGCTAACTAAAGCGGAAAACCCGGCTGGCGATTAGAGCGGTAACAGCAACCCAGATGCCCATAGCGCCAAGCTGGGGCCAGGTCTCCCATAACGGCGCGCTGTCTATAGCCACGTCTCTTAGTGCTTCCAACATGGGCGTTAAAGGCAGTACCCTGGCGGCCTCTGGTAAAACCCAAGGCAAGGTTGCGGTGGAAAAGAAAGCCCCGGCGAAGAACATCATGGGCAACGCCACCAGATTGCCCAAGGCCGACGCCGCAGCAGGACTGCGGGCCCAAGCCGACAGGATAAACCCGATGTTCAGGAACACAACTGTTCCCAGCAACGCAATCACGAATATCCAACCAACGTTGCCGTGGATGCTGGCCCCAAAGGCGAAAACGCCGACTGCCAGGAAAATCGCCACTTGAATCGCCGCAAGCACTAGGTGGGCGAGAATCTCCCCGGCGAAGTATTTCCATATGGGCAGTGGAGTTACCAATAATCGTTTGAGAATCGACTGGTTCCTGAAGGTGCTGACTCGGACGGCGATGGAAATGATGGAGTTGGTCATGATTCCCAGGCCAATCAATCCCATTAGCACTTCGTCAAAGTAGTCTACCTCGGGGACTTCAATCACTTGGGTGGTCAAGATTTGGGAAATTGGCAGCGGGTTGTTTTCGGGTTGGGTTTCCGCCACTAAGCTGCGAATCAGGGCGTCCACCAACTGATTACGTCCCCGGTCTCGGGAGTTATATACCAAGGTGATTCGGGCCGGGGACTGGCTCTCTTCTTCTGGGTCGCCGTCCTCAAAGCCCTGGGGAATAATTACCAGATAATCCAGGTCTTTTTCAGAAACCTTCAGGCGCGCTTCCGTCTCCGCGTCCTGACCGGATTTCAAATCCAGGGATTCCAGGTCCAGAATCTCTACCTGCCCTAAGGCTTGTTGTAGCGTCTTTGCGCGAGGGCCACCGTCCAAGTCCACAACCACCAGGTTGCCTGAGCCCACGTTATTGATGTCAAACAGGCCGAATGCTACGACCAAGAGCAACGGAAATAAAATCGCCCAGAAGGTTGCTTGCCGGTTGCGGGCCAGCATCTTGAGGTTGGCAATGACCAGGGTGAGCATGTTTAGTCCTGTAGCTCGTTGCCGGTCAACTCCAAGAAAACGTCCTCTAATGTCACGGGCGTTACTTCCAAGTGTTCCAGGCTAATTTCGCTGCGATTGATTTCTTCCAACATATTCCCCAGAGCTTTGGGCGAGTTATGCATCCGCAGCAGATAAGCATTCCCTTCTGCAGCCTGAATCACCTCAACGCCACCGTTGAAGGACGCAACTTGCGCATCGGTCAGAGGATTCGCCACCACGAGTTTCACCGTATAGGTGGCGTCCAATTGATTTATCATATTTCTGGGCGAATCGACACTCACCAGACGTCCATGGTCCATGATAGCCAAGCGCTGGCACAAAGCCTCGGCTTCTTCCATGTAGTGAGTCGTCATGATGACCGTGACACCGCGCTCGTTTATCTCTTGTATCAGAGACCACAGATTGCGGCGCGCTTGAGGGTCCAGTCCCGTGGTGGGTTCGTCCAGTATCACCAACTCAGGGTCGTTGACTAGGCTGGCAGCTACGGTGAAGCTTTGTTGTTGACCCCCGGAGAGCTCCTTCACACGGCTTTTGGCTTTGTCGGCCAATCCGACTCGCTCCAGCAACTCGGTGGGAGAAACGCGCTTGGGGTAAAAAGAGCCCAGCAGTGTCAGGATCTCGGTGAGTTTCAGGTAGTCGTGATAGGCGGAAGATTGAAGCTGAACGCCTATTCTAGCTTTAACCTTATTAGGCTCCTTGAAGACGTTCAACCCCAGCACGCTTACGGTGCCTTGAGTTGGCTTCAGGAGCCCTTCTATTATTTCTAACGTTGTGGTCTTGCCTGCGCCGTTGGGTCCCAGTATGCCGAAAATTTCACCGCGCTTGACGTCGAATGAGACATCGTCCACTGCGGTTAACGACCCAAATTGTTTGACCAGACCTTCCACTCGGACCGCTTGGCCCGCATCAGTATCCAGCATGACAGTATCCAGAATAACACCACACGCAAGCAAGTGCGACAGGGACGGCTATCTTGGCTCAAACCCGGCCATACCCGGACCTAATCCACCCGACCCAGTCCAAGCCCAAAATGCCCAATAATTGACACTATACGTTGCGGAGGTGGTTACGAGATTCGTTGACAAGGTGAAACCCCTATGATACGTTTCTCGGCGGATTGATGCTCCGATTCATGACTAAATACGGGCGTACCGACCCTCGCTCAACGGATAGGCATCAATACCGGAGAGCTCGATTCTGACGGACGGCAACCCGAATCTCCATGGCCCTAGCCCAACCTAAAACCCTTCTGGACCACCCAAGCAGAGCACTCCCTTGGTTTCGGGGGCTCACGCTGGCCACAGCAATCTGCACCTTCGGCTTGGTGATATTGGGTGGTGTGGTCCGAGTCACCGACTCTGGATTGGGCTGTCCCGATTGGCCTCTCTGCTACGGCGGTCTGCTACCTCCTCTGGAATCCAAGGCAATCATTGAATTCTCCCACCGGGTAGTTGCGTCACTGCTGGTAGGCCCATTGATATTGGTTACTGTGGGGATGGCTTGGATTTCCTACCGCCGGGTGCCTTGGGTGGTAATCCCTGCGACGGTAGCCTTGATTCTGCTGATTGTGCAAGCCCTCTTGGGCGGTTCCACGGTGGTAAACGATCTGCCTGGGCCAGTGATTTCCGCTCACTTAGCCGTGGGTGAAGCCCTGCTTGCGTGTCTGATTTTACTCACCGTAGTTGCCTTCCGCGGACCGCTGCTGATTGCATTCTCCAGAATCATAGGCGGGCAGAACGACCGGCTTCCTCTGCTGCTTCTGGCTGCGACCGTCAGCATTTATGCTCTGCTCATATCAGGCTCAATCGTTACCACCAGCGGGGCCACTTTCGCCTGTGCGGACTGGCCGTTGTGCCAAGGGGAGATGTTCCCGGAAGACCGGTTGCCGAATATCCATATGGGGCACCGGTTCTTGGTGGTGATATTCGGACTCTTTGTGATGTATTCCCTGATGAGGGGCAGCCGCAAGGGACGATGGCCGAAGTATATCCGGATTCTTTCTATGGGCGTGGGCGCGATGCTGGTGGCCCAGGTGATGATTGGGGCTGGCACCATCTGGCTGACCTTTCCCCAAGAGTTCCGGGCGCTCCATTTGGGGGCGGGAACTGCAGTGTGGGGTGGCATCGCAGTGCTAACACTGTTAATCTTTACACTAAATCCAACATTCGGGAACCCGAGTCCCGGGAATCCGAAACCAGATACCAAAAAAGCTCCACCCGATGAGGAACCGGCCAATGCTTGATCAACTCCGCTTGGTTATGCCGGGAGCCGACCGCTCCGCCTCTGCGTTGAAGGTCGTCTCCGATTACATTTCGCTGACCAAGCCTCCCATCGTCATTTTGCTGCTGATAACGGCCATAAGCGGCATGTTTCTGGCCGCCCGAGGCGGTCCGTCCGTGTCGTTGATTCTCCTAGTCTGCGCTGGTGGGGCATTGGGAGCAGGGGGGGCCAACGCCCTGAACCACTTCTTGGACAGAGACATCGACGAATTGATGTCCCGCACCAAGCAGCGTCCGGTGGCCAGCGAAAGAATCTCCCCGGTTAAAGCCTTGGCCTTCGGCATCTTATTGAATATCTTTTCCTTCGTGATTCTGGCCGCCTATGTCAACCTTTTGGCCGCAGTGCTCACCCTGGCAGCGACCCTTTTCTATGTTTTCGTCTACACCAATTGGCTGAAACGCACCACGACGCAGAATATCGTCATTGGTGGAGCCGCTGGCTCGATTCCGCCGGTGGTGGGTTGGGTAGCGGTGACCGGCAGCTTGGACCTGCCCGCCCTCTACCTCTTTGCGGTGGTCTTCTTCTGGACACCGCCACATTTCTGGGCATTGGCGATGTTAATCCAGAAAGACTACGAAGCAGCCAAAATCCCCATGCTCCCCGTGGTAGCCGGAAGGGAGCATACGGTGCAGGCCATCTTCATGTACTCGTTGGTCTTGGTTGCAATCAGCTTGGTGTTCGCCACGACCTCCGCCGTTGGATTGGTATACCTGGGCTCGGCCGCCGTATTGGGCGCCATTTTCGTGGCATTGGCCTGGAACTTGAAGGGCGACATAACCACAAAGCGGGCTCGCACCCTCTACCTCTTTTCCCTTTTGTATCTAGCCTTGCTGTTCGTCGCCGTTATCGCTGACAGCAAGCTTTATTACTGAACTAACTTCGCTAGAATAGTCTCCGCCAACGGGTTTCCCCTGGCCGATTAGTCAAGCTACGTGCCAGGAAATCTAACCGCCGGGCAAACGAAACCCTCCGCTTGCGTCGGCTTCCATTGGCCGCACCAGTGTGACAGCGCTTGTGTTCAACACACCATAGATGTGGGGATAAATCTGGCCCGAGCCGCTGGGCTCTCGCTTTACGGGTGCGTTCAGTAGGTCGGTCTCCACTTCCAGCAAAAGCATCCCTTCTCGTCCGGAATACAAGCGTCCGGCCACCGCCAAGGCTTGATCCTCATCGCTGGAGCAGTGGATAAACCCTTCCTCAGCCAAGCTTTCCGGTCTTACCTCGCCCGCAGCCGAGGCGGCTTCCCAATCATCTTTCTGTATCAGGTGTAAAATTATAGCCATGTTGCCCCCTCGCATTTCTTCCTCGTTAGCTAACCCCCCGTCATTTCGGCGCAGGCCGGAATCCAGAAATCGTTTACTACCCAATATGGGCTGGTCGCCAGCATACACAGAAGCGACGATACTTTCTATTTGAATTCCAAAGTGGATTTTACAGCATCCGCTCCATGAATTTACTTCCGGTAATTTGTCCAATCCCGATACCGGAGTTAGAATTACAAGCGTCGAATCCCGACTACACGCAATAGAATCCGGCAATAAGATTAGGAGCGAAGCGAATGCGGACAGAGAAACACCAAGCGAAGGGCCTGGAATATTTGACGGTGCTGCCCGATGATTATGACGAAAATCGGCGTTACCCGCTGGTAATCATGGTTCACGGTTTCGGGGCGAACATGGAGGACCTTGCTGGCCTGGCCCCGGCCATCAACGGCAGGGGTTACGTCTACGCCTGCCCCAACGCACCCATCGCCTTCGACCTGGGAATGGGACACGCCGGATACGGCTGGGCCTCACCCAAAGGCGAGTCAACCCCCGAAGAATACGCAACTGCCGAGGACCTACTGAGCGAGTTTTTCAATGAAGTAACCCAGCAGTTTTTTGTTGGGGCGGGCAATGCTCTCTTGCTTGGGTTTTCCCAAGGCGGGGGTATGACCTACCGTTGCGGCTTGGCCCGCCCGGACACCTTTGCCGGACTGGTTGCACTGAGCGCCACCCTGCCTGAAAAAAACATACTGGAGGAGCGGCTGCCGACGGATAGGACCCAGCCGATATTCATCGCCCACGGCCTGTCCGATCCGTTGATTCCCACGGAGACCGCACAAGAAGCCAAGGCATTTCTGGAAGGCGCAGGCTACAGCCCGGAGTACCACGAGTACGCCATGGCCCATGAAATCAGTGGTGAGGTGCTGCGGGATGTGGTCCCTTGGATAGCTCAAGTTCTGCCACCACTGGACAACATGACCTAGAGGTTGCGATTCACGGCATGGAGAATGGGGTTGCTGGGACAGCTAGCTTTGGTGGTTTAGTCTCCGTCTTTCCAGCCAATCACCCTGGTTAGTTGAATCTCGATTAGCGACATCCGTTCTTCCGCCAACAATTCTTTTGCATACTCGGCCCCTCGCACCGGCCCGTCGTAGCGGACACAAATCCGCTCAAACATAGGGGCGATTTCCCCTTCGAACAGCTTTGCATTGCCATTCAAAACCGCATACTTTAAGGGCCTCTGATCGGTGGCGATGGACAGGATGACAGCCGGGTTTCGGCGAATGTTGCGCACCTTCATGGCGTTGGCATCGGCCATCACGAAGGCCTTGCCGTCATCTTCCAGAAACCACACCGGCGCGACTTGGGGCCGGCCGTTGGAGCGAATGGTAACCATGTGGGCCACATGGGCCTCAGCCAGGTATTCGGCAATCTCTTGTTGGCTCATATCGGCCATAGTGTTTTCTCTCCGAAACTTCTAAACGGAAGGCAGGAACGGGTCTGTTGCAGGCCGCAGATTCCTATCGCACTGCCGGACCAAGAACATCTCTGAGGCGGTCCCGACTTCGGACCACGCTATTGTGTAGATCGGACTCGTTTCGTGACTCCAGCACCATCATGAATGGGTAATCTCGCCATTTGTCGATCCATTGGCTGAAGTCCAATCTACCTTGGCCAATCTCCAGATGGTCCCGCACCCCGTTGGAGTCGTGCATGTGGATGTGACGCAGGTAGGGAGCGAAGGTCTCTAGGGCGTCGGTGATTCCATCCGCCCGGTCAGCGTGGCCCACGTCCAGTGTGATTTGCACCGCAGGGCTGGATACCGCCTCCACTAGATTCAACAAATCGGTGTATTTCTGAATTACCTGTCCCGGATTGTGGTGCATGTTCTCGACACAGATAACCACGCCTGCTTCCTCGGCTTTGGGAGCAGTCTCTTCCAAAAACCCGCGAAGGTTCTCCAAAGCTTCTTGGCGTACGGACTCCGGGGCTTTGTTCGGCGCTACGCCAGGGCAGTCAATGGGTCCCGGGTGGACCACCACCACCCCGGCGCCGATATCGTTGGCTATCTCAATTGTCTGCTCCAATTCATTTCGGTGCAGCGCACGCCGCTCCGGGTTGTGGGATGCTGGCGCCACCGCCCGGTGGATGAAATGGATGGACAGGTCAATCTCATGGGCCGCTGCCAAAGACCGGATATGCTTTCGGCCGGGGGCATCTATCTCTGGGGGCCACAGGGTATATGAACCCAACTCCATGCCCTGGAACCCTTGTTGAAGCGCAAATTCAAGCACCTCAAGCGGTTTGGCATGGACTCCTAAGGCAAAACTGGATAACCCTATAGTCGGCATGGACTCTCCGTAACGTCTGAGTGGGATGGTGTCTGGACAATTATCTGAGCTATTTCAATGATGCACCCCAATATATCACAACGTTCTTATTGCGCCACTTGGCTGTTGCTCGCCTTCCACAACTTCTGAATCGACCGTCCAACTATGGGAGCAGATGGGCATCCGCCGCTCATCGGTCTGCGTAGCTTCCTTCGTGTCTCCTGTGCCTTGCTAGAGCCGATCAAGCTGTACTCTGTTGCTGTACTCTGTTATAGAATATGCCCGTGAATCTCTTGAGAAGACGCCAACTCCCATTGTTCATACACACGAGAGCATCAACCCTGATTGCCGTGTTGGCTTTGCTGATGGCATTGGCCGCGGCCTGTGGCAACGAGACTGAAGCACAAGCCAACACGGATCTGCTGATTAACCTGCCCGCAGATGAGGGAGCGCATGCATCGGGCATCGAGTGGTGGTATTTCAACGGTCACCTAACCGACGACGCAGCCAGAGATTACAGCTTTCACTTCGTAACGTTCCAGATTGGCTCCAACTACTCCGAAGGCGACGCCAGTCAAGGCGGTCAACTAGCCCAACTGAGTTGGGCCGACCATGCCAACCAGGTGTATCTAACTGGCGAAAAAGTCAGCCTGCGAACCCCCGACCCGGTGCCGGGCAGCTTCGAGTTTGACCTGGGAGGCTGGCAAATGGCGGGAGACGGCACAGAGTATGCTCTCGCCTTCGACACAGGAACATACTCGGCCTCAATCAGTGCCCTTTCGATGAAACCAGCCGCTTTCCATCAGAAGACCGGCTTGGTAAACCTGGGTCCCGCTGGCGACACGTTCTATTACACCCGTCCCCGCTTGGAGCTTGTTGGGACACTGAACATCAATGGAATCGACCGGCCCGTGACTGGGACGGGGTGGATGGACCATCAATGGGGCGATTTTGTATCGCGGCAGGTCAGCTGGGACTGGATGAGCCTTCAATTGGACGATGGTTCCGAGTTGATGGCGGTGTTGGTTTGGAACCCGGAAAGACGCCAACCCTTTACCAGCTACGGCACCTTCATAGCAAACGACGGCACGGTACGCAATTTGGTGGACGGGGACGTTAATCTCACGCCTACAGGCGCATGGACCAGCCCATCAACCGGCGTCGTGTATCCAATGGGATGGGAGCTTAATGTGGAACCCTTGTCCTTGGAACTAACTCTGTCCCCACCCCAGCGATACGCCGAATTTCCAAGCAGCCGCTACGGGCCTCCGGGCTACTGGGAAGGGGCGGTTGCAATCTCCGGATCTGCTGATGGATCGCCCGTAACCGGCAAGGGGTTTGTGGAACTAGTAGGCTACCGGAGCGAATAGCCTTTGTTTGCGGAAACCCTACCCGCTTGCCGCCGCCTTGATAGCTGCCTCCATCCGCTGCTGCTCACCGGGGATGTTTTCCGGTTGCACCGGAATGGGCAACGCCGCTAGAAACTCCAGTACGGTGCCAGAAAGTATTTCTTGTTCCTGAGCAGAGAATCCTGATCGTTGGGCGATGTCTTCGGCGCCGTACAGCACCGTTTGCCTAAACCCGTAATCGGCGACCGCTCGATTCGCTATGCTAATCAACTTTTCCATTGGTCCTCATATTTGTAAGAAGAATTGAAGGCCTCGGGCGTTTTTTCGGATGATGCGACGGCTCACAACCTGCCACCGAGATTCTTCGTCGCTGCGCTCCTCGGAAGGACATGGAGGAAGCCATGTTTAATACGCTTAGCTGGAATTTCTATTCCACCGCAGCCCAAGCGCCACCGTCGATGATGTAGTTTATGCCGCTCACATATGACGCTTGGTCGGACGAAAGCCAAGTGATTAGGTTAGCGATTTCATCGGCGGTGCCAACCCTTCCCATGGGATGGCCTTCATTCCGCTCCTGAAAAGTCTCGGCGCTGGCAGTGCTCCCTCTCATCTGTGGGGTGTCCACTCCACCGGGGGAGATGCTGTTGACCCGAATGCCTTGTGACGAGTACTGGGCGGACGCCACTTTGCTCAAGTGAATCACGCCAGCCTTGCTCACTGCGTAAGGCACCGAGTATGCGGTGCCTTTGATGCCTGACATTGAGGCGATGTTTACTATCGAGCCCAAGTTGGATGAACCAGATCCGGATTGGCCTTGACTGGCAAGCATGGCCGGGATGGCGTATTTACAGCAAAGAAACAGGCCCTTTATGTTGGTATCCATGGTCAGGTCCCAATCCAACTCGTCCACCTCGGCCAAGGACGGGGTGCGAATCAAGATAGCAGCCCCATTAACCAGAACGTTCAGTTTTCCAAACATGGTCACGGAATCGCTTACCATTTTTTCGACTTGGCCGGTCTTGGATATGTCCACCGACATGGCCGTGGAATCTTGGTCGGTTCCCTCCATCAACTGGCATGTCTCTTCGGCTCCCGCCAGGTTGCGGTCCACCACCACGACCTTCGCGCCTTCCTGAAAGAAGCGCAGGCAGGTGGCCCGGCCGATTCCGGAGCCGCCGCCGGTCACTATTGCCACCTTATTTTCCAACAATCCTGCCATGATATCCTCTGCCGTAACGTCGTTTTCTCAGCTTCTCCGCTGTGCCTGCCAGCCGCCGGGATTATAGCACAGAGGCAGGTGTGAACTGCCCAAATGCAGACCCTTGCGCCGAGCCTTTTATTGCCCGCTCGCCTTGAGTTGTCGAAGGATCACTCCCCGGCTAAATTATGGTTCGACAGGCTCACTACGAATGTAGGTGCAGCCCTGAACGACGAACGGCGGTGCTTGAACCGGCCTGTTGCAGACCCTTGCGCCGAGCCTGGGCGAGAGTTATCATCCAATCCGCAATTAACGCACGGCCCTGCCTGCCACCGCTATTGCGCGCACGCCACATAAGAGTAACTTTTGGCCGAATCAACACTGCAGACAACCCTCTATTCCACCCACCTAGCGATGGGGGCTCGCACCGTTCCCTTCGGTGGTTGGGATATGCCGGTCCAATATTCTGGCATACTGGCAGAGGTAAATGCCGTCCGAACGGATGTCGGCGTCTTCGATGTGTCCCACATGGGCCGCCTTTACATCTCCGGGACCAAGTCAACAGAGTTCCTGGACTGGGTGCTCACCGGCTCGGCGCAAAGCCTGGCCGTGGGCCGAGCCCGTTACTGCTTTATATGCAATGAAAGCGGCGGGGTCATCGACGACACGATATTCTACCGCTTGGAGCAAGACCGCTTCCTGCTTATACCCAACGCTGGCAATCGGGTGACGGTGGTGGACTGGTTCCAACGTTGGATAGCCGAGAAATTCCCCACCGGTTGCCAGATAGTTGACCGCACCATGGACACCGCATTGATTGCAGTCCAAGGACCACGTGCCGTCGGACTCCTTGACGCATGTTGCCTGCTAGACAGCGGGGCTCCGCTCTCCAGCCTCAGGATGTTTTCTTGGGGAGAGGGCATTTTTGCGGGAGAGGGTGTCATTGATAGAAAACTGCGGTTCTTCGCCGGGCGGACCGGCTATACCGGAGAGGACGGCTTCGAGCTTGTTGTTGCGTCGGGCGACGCCGAGACAATTTGGAAGTCATTGGTGGACGCTGGCGCATTGCCCTGCGGCTTGGGCGCCAGAGATGTGCTTAGGCTGGAAGCCGGCTTGCCCCTGCACGGCCACGAGATTGACGAGAATACCAGTCCCATAGAGGCAGGACTGAAACGTTTTGTTCGGTCCGACAAAGAATTCGTAGGCTCAGCGGCTCTGGGCCATCAACTAGAGCATGGTGTTAAAAATACCCTGGTGGGCCTGACTCTCCCCGGCCGTAGCGCTCCCAGGGCAGAATACCCAATATTGGACCAAGGGCAGCAGGTGGGCCAGATCACCAGCGGCAGCTATTCCCCCACGCTTGACACCAGCATCGCCATGGGCTACGTTTTGGAGCGTCACGCCATACTGGGCCAGACGCTGGATATCGATATACGCGGACGAATATCGCCAGGGAAAGTGGTGCCACTACCTTTCTATTCTCGTGCCAAATAATCCGGTCCCGTTCCAAATAATCGGGTCCAATACCATAAATCCTGGATTGGGTGAACCGACTGAGCGGGCTCAACATCGAATCGGTTTGACCAACGGACGAAATAGAAAGGCTAAAAGGGGCAGGAGGTAGAGAGCAAATTGAATCCCAATGACCGAAAATACAGCAAGGAACACGAGTGGATCAAGCTAGATGACGCAGCTTCGGGCCGGGCGACTGTCGGAATCACCGATTTCGCCCAAGACCAGTTGGGGGACATCGTTTTTGTCGAATTGCCAAAGCTGGGAGCGAACGTCACTTTGATGGGGAAAATGGGTGAGATTGAATCCGTAAAATCCGTGTCCGATTTATTCTCTCCGGTAAACGGTGAAGTCGTCGAAATCAACGAAGCTCTTTTGGACCATCCGGAGATTGCCAATAAAGACCCGTTTGGGGAAGGTTGGTTAATCAAGGTCACCGTGAGCGACGCCTCGGAAATCGACGCGCTGATGACCTCCGAAGAGTACGAGTCGTTCACCAGCGGGCAGTCGTGACCTCATCATCCCAGCCCCAGTCGCAGGCCAGCAGCAAGAGCAATACCGGAAACGGGCACTTTCAGTCCCACTACATACCGAACACCCCGGACGAACAAAATAAGGTTCTCTCGGCCCTGGGCCTAAGCTCCATCGACGAGTTGTTCCTAGACATCCCGGACTCCTTCCGTAACCCGTCCTTGAACCTGCCCGGGCCACTTTCGGAACTGGAAATTCAGCAAGAACTGGGTGCTTTGGCTTCCCGCAATCGCCCTTTAGCAGCGGGCCCTTCTTTCTTGGGCGCTGGCTCATACCACCACTTTATTCCCGCCATCGTAAAAGCCTTGGTGACTAGAGGCGAATTCCTCACCGCTTATACCCCGTATCAGGCCGAAGCTAGCCAAGGCACATTACAGGTCATTTTCGAGTTTCAGACGCTGGTCTGCAACTTGTTCGGCATGGAAGTTGCCAACGCAGGAATGTACGACAACGCCACCGCCTTGGCCGAAGGGGCTCTCATGGCCTGCCGGGTGACTAAGCGAAGCAAAGTGGCGCTTTCCTCATCCCTTTCGCCGACGTTTCAACAGGTGATTCGCACCTACTGCCAGGCTCAGGCAATCGAGACTACAACCGTGCCGACGGAAAACCCCGGCATCGATGGCGATACTGCTTGTTTGATCGTCCAGTACCCCAACTACTTCGGATACATTGAGGACTTGGCGAAGCAATCGGATGCGGCCCATGTTGAGGGCGCTCTCATCGTCGTGTCCACCGACACCACCGCCCTGGGTATGTTCAACCCTCCCGGTGAATTGGGGGCCGACATTGTCACTGCCGAGGGCCAACCGCTGGGCATTCCCGCAAGTTTCGGCGGCCCTTACGTGGGCCTTTTCGCCACCAAAGAGGAATACATCCGGCAGATGCCCAGTCGACTTTCCGGACGCACCGTGGACACCCACGGGAAAACCGGATACGTGCTAACTCTGCAGACTCGGGAGCAGCACATCCGTCGGGAGCGGGCCACCAGCAATATCTGCACCAATGAAGCCTTGTATGCGCTAGCCGCCACCGTTTATCTGGCGGCAATGGGTAAACAGGGCATGCGTCAGGTGGCCGAGTTGTGCTATCACAAAGCCCATTACGCCGCGGCTGCCATTGCAGCCTTGCCCGGCTTTGATTTGCCCATCGACGGTCCGTTCTTCCAAGAGTTCGTGGTGAAATGCCCCGAATCGCCTACGGAAATCAACCGCCGCCTGCTGGAGCGAAATATTCTCGGTGGCTTGGACGTTACCAACACAATCCCCGACGGTATGCTGCTCTGCGTGACTGAAATGAACTCCCGACAGGACATTGACGCCTTGGTGTCGGCCTTGGCGGAGGTAGCCTGATGGCGAGTTTTCCAACGCGAGAAACCACCCGACTGCTGATGGACCGCAGCGTGCCGGGACGTGTAGGCGCCATCTTGCCCGATTGCGACGTACCCTTTCAGAAGTTGCCCGACCAGTCCCTGCTCAGAGCCGAGCTCGACCTGCCCGAGGTGTCGGAGCCCGAAGTGGTCAATTACTTCACATGCCTGAGCCAACTTAACTTTTCCATAGACACCAACTTCTACCCATTGGGTAGTTGCACTATGAAGTACAACCCGAAGATTAACGACGAAGTGGCATTCATGCCCGGTTTCGCCGGGATTCACCCGCTTCAACCCGCCGAGCAATCTCAGGGGGCTCTGGAACTCCTCCACCGATTGCAAGGGTTTCTGGGCGAGATAACCGGGCTCCACGCCGTTAGCCTAGCTACCCTGGCCGGAGCCCACGGCGAGTTCGCTGGGATGTTGATGATTCGCGCTTACCACCAAGCCAGGGGCGATACTGCTCGGCGCAAGGTTGCCATACCCGACAGTGCCCACGGTACTAATCCAGCCTCCGCCGCCATGGCCGGGTTCGATGTGGTGGAATTGGCCTCGGATAAGAACGGTAACGTGGACTTGGAAGCGTTGCACGAAGTAGCCGGACCGGACTTAGCTGGCGTGATGATTACCCTACCCAGCACACTGGGTCTCTTTGACACGAACATCGTGGAAGTTTGCAAAGTTGTGCATGAGGCCGGTGGGCTGGTTTACGGCGACGGGGCTAACATGAACGCCCTACTTGGCCGGGTAAAGCTGGGAGAGCTGGGATTCGATGTCGCTCACCTGAACCTGCACAAGACGTTCAGCACCCCTCACGGCGGTGGCGGCCCTGGCGCCGGACCGGTGTGTGTCGGGGAAACCCTTGCTCCTTTCCTGCCTGCGCCGGTGGTTATCCACCAAGGGGATTCGAACGGTGCCGCCTACAACCTCGCCGAGCCGGAACACACCATTGGCAAGATGAGCGGCTTCCATGGCAACTTCGGTGTTTTGGTCAGGGCATACACCTACATCCGCACGCTGGGCGCCGATGGCATGAAGGAGATTAGCGGCAACGCTGTGTTAAACGCCAACTACGTCATGCAGGCCCTGAAGGACACCTACTATCTGCCCTATGACCGGACCTGCATGCACGAGGCTGTTTTCTCCGCCGACTGGCAAAAAAGCCGTGGGGTCAGCGGTCTGGAGATTGCCAAACGGCTCCTGGACTACGGGTTCCATTCGCCAACCCTGTATTTCCCCATGATTGTCCACGAAGCCCTGATGATAGAGCCCACCGAGTCGGAAACTCTGGAGACTCTGGACTCGTTCATCCAAGCGATGCGTGATATTGACCGGGAGATAAGCGAGAACCCGGATTTTGTGCGGCAATCGCCCCACACAACCCCGGTGTCGCGGTTAGACGAAGCTCAAGCAGCCCGTCGGCCGGACTTGCGTTGGAAAAGGGAGAAGCCCTTCCTGTAGATTAAATGGTGAAATTTCCACGCAGGAGTATTCATCCATGAAAATCCAACTGACTGCCATCTTCAAGGCCGTGCCCGAGGGCTACATTGGCTTTGTGGAGGAATTGCCGGGGGCAAACACACAAGGCGCGACACCCGACGAGGCCCGAGCCAATCTGGACGAAGCTGTCGAGTTGGTTTTGGAGGCCAACCGGCTTATGGCTGAAGAATCGCTAGAAGGTCAAGAAGTAATTCGCGAATCCATCGAGATTTCCGGTGGATGAGATGTCGAGAACTAATTCGGCATCTCGAGTCCCACGGCTGCGTACTGCTTAGAGAAGGCGGGAATCACAGCATCTACGTGAACCGGGCTACTCAGAAGTCTTCGGCGGTCCTCAGACACCGCGTTATAAACCCCTTTCTCGCGCGCGGAAAATCTGCCGGGATCTCGAGGTCCCTGACCCTTAAGCCCCTGACTCATCTTCGATCGCCTTGGCCAAGACCTCCGGGTCTACTCTGACCTCTACCCCCGCTCTTTCTTCTTGAAGGAGCATGGCGACACGGGAATCCCGGTCTCCCCAGCCACGATTTAACGCCTCGGTCATCTCCATCAGCGTCAGGTTAGCCAGGCGCATGGGAACGTCGAATTCCCGGCCCACGGCCACAGCTAAGTCTACGTCTTTTCGGGCCAAGCGCAGAGCAAAATCCGGGGGATCGAAATTGCCCGGCAGCAAATGGTCCGCCAATCCCTCGAAAGGCCCTCTTCGTCCTGTGGCGCCCTTGCGTACAGCCTGCCATAAAGCCAAGGGCTCGACCCCAGCTTTCACACCCATGGTGAAAACCTCGGCCAAGGCGGCCTGAATAACGTAGCCGGTGCAGTTATGCACCAGCTTGGCAATGGACCCGCAGCCGATTTCACCCACGTAGTAGGCTTTGTCACCAATGGCATCCAGCACCGGCTTGCAGCGGTCGAAAACCGCCTTGTCGCCGCCGACCCAAATAGCCAGGTTTCGGGATGCCGCTCCCTTGGGGCCGCCGCTGACCGGGGCATCCAACACAGCGATTCCCCTAGCGCCAAGCTCCAAGTGAATCTTTCGGATTAAGCCGGGTGTGCTGGTGCTGAGGTCCAGATACACCTTGCCGGCGCTCAGCCCTTGACCAATGCCGTGCTCGCCCAATGCGACCGCTTCAACCTCTACCGGCCCTGGCAAAGACGTCAGAACGATGTCGCTGGCCTCGGCCACCTCCTTGGGGGTGTCGGCCCAAACGGCGCCCGCTTCCAGGTGACGCGTGGCCGACTCCCGCCGAATGTCGTGCACCACCAACTCGTGACCACCTTGGAGGGCGTTAAACGCCATGCTTCCGCCCATTGTTCCCAAACCGATAAAACCTACTTTCATGTCCCCTCCCTAATTCGCCTTGAGATTGCCTGTATCTTCCTGTGTCGGCAACCCAGTCCGAAGTTTACCGGCCTATTATCGAGTAGGTGCCCACGCACCGCAACCGTTGCAGGCAAATCACATTTGCCCCAATTCTGAT
>Ga0066376_10002671_pt1 | contig 16504 bp, 16 predicted proteins | sample Knorr_S15_td_Bot_FD_77009 | JGI IMG/M metagenome (GOLD analysis project Ga0066376, IMG submission 77009) | Marine microbial communities from Southern Atlantic Ocean transect - Knorr_S15_td_Bottom_ad_5009_LV_A | ecosystem: Environmental > Aquatic > Marine > Oceanic | place: Southern Atlantic... | reverse complement strand
TCTGCTGTCCCATTGCCATCGGCAAATCCCCTTCAAGACAGGCCCCCAGAGAATCAGACGATGGCTCCTTCGTCCAGGGCAGACTTCGTCAACGGGCTGTTAAGGATAAAAACGTCTTTCGTTTGGCCGCGAACGAATCGTATAAAATTCGCATTTGGCGAGAACTCGGCTCACTCTGTTCGTTATGACCAGCGGCGACGCAAAAAATATCCCGGCCCGGCGCGCCAGCGGCGCGGCCAGGGGCATGGCGTGGATGTTGTTGACCAGCGTGCTGTTCGTCGGGGTCACCGGGATCGTGCGGCATCTGGGCAGCGATATGAGCGCGCCGCAGGCGGCGTTCATCCGCTACGGTTTCGGCGTTATGCTGATGATTCCGGTGCTGATGCGGCTGCGGGTGCGCGAATTGATCAGCCCGCGCATGGGGCTGCACGCGGTTCGCGGCCTGGTGCACGGCATCGGCGTCATGTTGTGGTTCTACGCGATGGCGCGAATTCCGATCGCCGAGGTCACGGCGCTCAGCTATACGACGCCGATATTCGTCACCATCGGAGCGGCATGGTTCCTTGGCGAACGCATCCGCTTGCGGCGGATCGCCGCCGTTCTGTTCAGCATCCTGGGCGTTCTGGTCATCGTGCGGCCCGGCATCGTCGCAGTAGAACTGGGCACCTTGGCGCAGATCGCCGCCTCGATGCTGATCGCCAAGCGCATGACCGATACCGAATCCACCGCCGTGATCGTCGCGCTGATGGCGGTGTTCGTGACCCTGACCCTGCTGCCCTTCGCGCTGGTGTCCTGGCGGACGCCGACGCCGGAGGAACTGGCCTGGCTGTTCGCGACCGCATTGCTGGCGACGCTCGGCCACCTGACATTGACCCAGGCGTTCCGCGCCGCCGAAATCACCGTGACCCAGCCGGTATCGTTTCTGCAACTGGTCTGGGCGGCGCTGCTGGGCCTGTATGTCTTTGGCGAAGCGATCGATCTGTGGACCATGATCGGGGCGCTGATCATCATCGCCAGCGCAACCTACATCGCCCACCGCGAGGCCATATTGGCGCGGCGAGACGCCGCCGCGAAAGTTGGCTAATATCCGCCGCGCATTCAACATGAGGGACAAACATAATGGCATTGATAAACGTCGGAGACGAAGCGCCACGCTTCGCCATGACCAGCCACGCGGGCGCGGCCGTACAGCTCGATGATTTTGCCGATAAATACGTTCTGCTATGGTGGTATCCAAAAGCCGACACACCTGGGTGAACGGTCGAAGGCAAAGGGTTCCGTGATCGAATCCAGGAATTCAACGATTTGAACTGTGTTGTTCTGGGGGTCAGTTTCGATTCCCCCGACGCCAACAAGGCGTTTCGGGACAAGTTCGATTTCCCCTATGACCTGCTCAGCGATACCGACAAGACCGCGTCGGTCGCCTATGGTGCTGCGGTCGATACGGCGGCGAAAAATACCGCCCGTATCTCGGTCCTGATCGGACCGGACGGCCGAATTGCGGCATCCTATGGCACGGTGAAGCCGGCCGAACATCCAGATCAGGTCCTGGCCGACCTGAGGCGTCTGGGCTGAACCGGGCCTGTCCTTGCCGGGCGTCGATGGTGGGTTAGCTGGGGATCAGCCCGCCATCGACGTTGTAAGCCTGGCCGGTGATGTTGCGGGCGCCGGGCGATGCCAGAAACACCGCCATGGCGGCGATGTCCTCGGGGTCATTGGCGCGGCGCAGCGGGATCGCCTCGACCGCCGCTGCCAGGGCTTCGGCGGTGCTGACCGCCAGGTTTTTTGCCGTGACCTCCAGGCTCCGTTCGACCAGCGGCGTCATCGTGAAGCCGGGGCAAATTGCGTTGACATTGATATTGTGCCGCCCCAGTTGCTGGGCCGCGGTCTTGGTCAGCGCGATCACCGCACCCTTGCTGGCCGCGTAGGCGGCATTGGAGGTGCCGGCATAGCCGCGCCCCGCAATCGAGGCGATGTTGATGATACAGCCGCCGCCCTGGCCGATCATCGCCCGCGCCGCGCGTTGCAGGCAGAAGAACACGCCCTTGGCGTTGACCCGGTGAATACGGTCCCAGTCGGCTTCGGTCAGGTCCATGATATAGGCGCGCCGCGTGACCCCGGCATTGTTGACGATAACGTCCAGGTGGCCAAAATGCACCACGGCCGCCTCGATCATCGCGTCGATCTCGGCGACCGCGCCGACATCGGCTTGCAAGGCCAGCGCTTGGCCCCCAAGGCCCGCCGCCTCGTCCGCCGTGCGCTGCGCGGATGCGTGGTCGATATCGGCGGAAACCAGCCGCGCGCCGGCCCGCGCCATGGCGACGGCGATGGCGGCGCCGATGCCGCTCCCCGACCCGGTTACCAGAACGACCTTGTCTTCAATGTCCATGCCGGCCCCCCCCCGCTATGATTTACCGATTGAAGATTATACGCTGGCGGCGCGCCGGATGCAGGGAGAAGGCTGAATGAGCGAGGCGGATTATATTGTCATTGGCGCCGGGTCGGCTGGATGCGCGGTCGCCAGCCGGTTAAGCGAGGATGGCGGCCGGGTCGTCCTGCTGGAAGCCGGCCCCAAGGACCGCCATCCGATGATCCATATCCCGGCCGGCATCCGCGCATTGATCAGCCATCCGGTGCTGAACTGGAATTACAGCAGCGAGCCGGAAGCCGGCAGCGGCGGCCGGCGCATCCACTGGCCGCGCGGCAAGGTGCTGGGCGGATCAAGCTCGATCAACGGCATGCTTTATGTGCGCGGCAACGCCTCGGATTACGATGGCTGGGCGCAGCGCGGCTGCCGGGGCTGGTCGTATGACGATGTGCTGCCCTATTTCAAGCGGTCGGAAAACTACCGGGGCGGCGGCAAGGATGATTATCGCGGACGCAAGGGCGAGCTTGTGGTCGAAGATTACCGCACCATCCTGCCGTTGACCCACCGTTTCGTTGAAGCCGCCCAGCAAGCCGGGTTCGCGCTGACGCCGGATTATAATGGCGGCCAGCAGGAAGGCGTTGGCTATTCCCAGATGACGCGCGATGGCCGCAGGCGCGCTTCGACCGCACGGACCTTCCTGCGCGCCGCCCGGCACCGTGCGAATCTGCGCGTCGAAACCCGGGCGATGGCGACCAAGCTGCTGTTTGAGGGCAAGAAATGCGTCGGCGTCGCCTATCGCCAGGGCGGAAAGGAGCGCCAGTTGCGGGCCACGCGCGAGGTGATCCTGTGCGGCGGCTCGGTCAACTCGCCGCATCTGCTGCAAATATCGGGCATCGGTCCCGGCGCGCATCTGCACGGGCTCGGCATCGACGTTATGCACGATCTGGCCGGCGTCGGCCAGAATCTGTCCGACCATTACGTCACCCGGATATCCCACCGGGTAACGGGTGCAATAACGATCAACCAGCTGGCGCGGTTTCCGCGCGTGGCGGCGCAAGTGGTGCGCTGGGTGCTGCGCGGCGACGGCGCGCTCACCTTCGGCGTGACCAGCGCCATGGTGTTCTGCCGCAGCCGCGACGGGCTGAGCAGCCCCGATTTGCAACTGCTGTTCAGCCCGGCTAGCTACGATACCGAGGTGATCGGCACCCTGGAGCGCCAGCCCGGCATGCTGGTCGCGGTCTGTCCGGTGCGCCCCGAAAGCCGCGGCACGATCATGGCGCAAAGCCCCGACCCCCTGGCGCCGCCCGCCATCGAGCCGAATTATCTTTCGGCGGAAGGCGATTTGTACGTCATGCGGTCTGGCATCGCCCATGCGCGGCGCATCTTCGCCGCCCCCGCGATCGCCGCCCATTCAGCCGGCGAAACCAACCCCGCCGCCGCGATGGATACCATCGACCAGGTCCGCGCCTTCGCCCAGGCCGCCGGGGCGACGATCTATCATCCGGTCGGCACCTGCAAGATGGGCATTGACCCGATGGCGGTCGTCGATCCCAGGCTGCGCGTGCACGGCGTCACCGGCCTGCGGGTCATCGACGCATCGGTCATGCCGACCGTCACCACCGGCAACACCAACGCGCCGACGATCATGATCGCGGAAAAGGGTGCTGCGATGATCCACGAGGATGCAAAAGCGTGATTATCGCCGGATTTGACCGATACCGTGCCGGTACATTACGATTTGGCGGCAACGATAACGGGACCGGAAAGGCAGTTCGATGACGGCAATCATGGAACACCTGCTTGCAAGCCCGATGACCTGGGCCGCGCAGACGTTATTCGAAAATGATGGGCTTATTACGCTCGACGGCGATTGCATCGCCGAGCTGGATAGGACGGCGGCTGAAATCGAAGCCAATCCGCTGGCAACCGAAGCGCTTCATCCGCGCCATTTCGAGATGCCGGCTTGCCAGGCCGCCATGGCGCGGGTGCGCGAACAGGTCGATAACGGCATCGGCTTCGCCATCATCGACCGCCTGCCGGTCGAGCGCCTGGAAACCGAACCGGCGAAGAAGATGTACTGGTTGTTGATGTCGATGATCGACCGCCCGGTGGCCCAGAAATGGGACGGGACGATGATCTACGACGTTACCGATACGGGCAAAAAATCGCGCCCCGGCAGCGGCGTGCGGTCCTCGAAGACCAATGGCGGGCAGAGCTACCACACCGACAACGCCTTCAATCTGCCGCCCGATTTCGTCGCCCTGTTCTGCCTGCAAACCGCGCGCAAGGGCGGGGTCAGCGGCCTGGTCAGTCTGGAGACGGTGCATAATCTGATGCTGGCGGAATGCCCCGAAGTGCTGCCGCGTCTCTACGAACCATTCCACTTCGACCGGCAGATGGAACACGCGCCTAACGATGCGCGGCTCTCTTTCAAGCCGGTTTTCGAGTCGGACGGCGCCAGGGTCTATGCCAATTTCTCGCCGCGTCTGATCGAACACGCCTACGCAATGAACAATGAGGAAATGGATGCCACCGCCCGCGCCGCGATCAACGCCTTGATGCGAATTCCGGAACGCGCCGGTCTCGGCAAGATGTTCAAATTCGAGCGCGGGCAAATCCAGATCGTCAACAACCGGCGGCTCGGCCACCGGCGCACCGCGTTCCGGGACTGGGACGAACCCGAACGGCGCCGGCATCTCGTGCGCATCTGGCTGCGCAAGACGGGCCGGCCCTTCTATCAAGGATAAGGAACAACCCAATGGCCAAATTGCAGGCCGGCAAGCAAGAGACGCGCAAACCGATACTGTCCGCGTCGCCCAAATCCTATGCGCGGATGGCCGATACGGCTGCGGGCGTCATCGACCGGGAAATCTTTTCCTGCGGAAAGGTTTACGCCGATGAGCTCGAAAAGCTGTTCACGCGCGCCTGGCTGTTCATCGGCCATGAGAGCCAGATACCCAATCCGGGCGATTTCTTTGTTTCCAGGATGGGCGCGGAATCGGTAATTCTGTGCCGCGACAGACAAAAGAAAATTCACGTTCTGCTGAATTCCTGCCGCCATCGCGGCATGAAAGTGTGCCTTTACGACACCGGCAACACGGTCAACTTCACCTGCTCCTATCACGCGTGGAGCTATGCGACCGACGGCGCCCTGGTCGGCGTGCCGATGGAAAAAGCGCTGTATGAAGGCATGGACAAGTCGCAATGGTCGCTGATCGAGGTCGCCCAGATGGCCAATTACAAGGGCACGATCTGGGCGACCTGGGACCGCGACGCGCCGCCGTTTCTTGGTTATCTGGGCGACGTCAGGGAACATCTCGATCTGGTTCTCGATTGCCGCGATGGCCGCGAGGGCGGTTCCGAGCTGTTCGGCGGGGTGCAGAAATGGATCATCCCCTCGAACTGGAAACTGTCGGCGGAGAATTTCTGCGGCGACACCTATCACAATCCGAGCCACCAGTCGGTCGACATGGTGGGGCTGGGTGCCAGCGCTGCCAAGGGGGTCAAGGGCCGGCACGATAACGAGCTGGCCGACGCGCAACATCTATGGATCAGCTATCCCGGCGGACATGGCATTCACTGCGCCATGAAGCCGGCCGATTCACCCTATATTCCGTCCTTCGGCGACCAGAATATCATCGAGGATTATTTCCGCCATTGCCACCAAGAGCGGCTCGCGCGGCTTGGCGAAAAAGCGCGAATGCGGCCCTTTGTCGGCACGATTTTCCCCAACACGTCGTTCAACGGGCGGATTCCACGCTCGTTCAGCGTCTGGCATCCGCACGGCCCGACAACGACCGAGGTCTGGCGCTTCTATCTGGTCGACAAGGATGCGCCGGCAGAGGTCAAGACCTTTCTGCGGCGCTATTACATGCGTTATTCCGGACCGGCTGGCATGACCGAACAGGACGACATGGAGAACTGGAACTATGCGACCAATGGCGCCATGGGCACGATCGCCAAACGCTATCCCTTCAACTACCAGCAATCGATGAACAAGGCGCACCGCGGCGACCCGGTGCCGGGCCTGGTCAGCACCCAGGTCACCGAGGAAAATGCGCGCGGCTTCTATCGCGGCTGGTCGCGCTACATGATGGACCGGAACTGGCCGCAGATTTACGCCGCGGAGGACCGGGCGTGAACGGGCGCGGTCTGCCCTATTTCGAGTTGAAGCATCAGGCCGAGGAATTTCTCTATGAGGAAGCCGAGCTTCTGGACCAGCGCCGGTTCGACGAGTGGCTGGAACTGTTTACCGACGATTTGGTCTATTTCATGCCGATCCGCCGCAACGTGAAATTCGGCGAACATGCGGCGCACGAAAATACCCGCGAAGGCGAGGACATAAGCTGGTTCGAAGAAGACAAGGCGACCTTGTCCAAACGCGTCGCGCAGATCAACACCGGCGTTCACTGGGCCGAGGAACCCTTGTCCCGGGTCTGCCACATGGTCAGCAATGTCCAGCTCGTCGAGATCCGCCCAGCGGTCGAGGATGCGCGCGAAATTGTCGTGCGCAGCCGGTTTCTGATCTATCAGAACCGGGTCGAATACGAATCCTATTTCTTCGTCGGCAAACGAACCGATCTGCTGCGACGCGAAAATGGCCGCTGGAAAAACGCGCGGCGGGAAATTATTCTTGACCAGAACGTATTGCTGGCCAAGAACCTGACGGTATTCTTCTAGCCGGGGAGATTCTCCATGACGCTCGAACACAACTACAAACCACGCGACTGGAAGGTGCATCCGCCCGTAACCGACGCGGAACGGGACGCCGGCAACCCGCGCAAGCCGCGCCAACCGATGGTTCCGCTTTCCCACACCCTGTCCGAAATCACCGGGCCGGTCTATGGCCACGGCGCGCTGGCGAGCGGCGATGACGATCTGACCCGCAACGCGGTGCGCAACGGCGAGCCGCTGGGCGAACGCATAATTGTTTCCGGCCGGGTTCTGGACGAGGACGGCCGCCCGTTGCCGGACGCCTTGATCGAAATCTGGCAGGCCAACGCAGCCGGACGCTATGCGCATGACGGTGACGGGCACGATGCGCCGATCGACCCGAATTTCATGGGAACAGGACGCTGCGTGACCGACAAGGACGGCCGCTATCGCTTCACGACAATTTGTCCAGGCAGTTACCCGCTGCCGTTTGGCGACAATCTGTGGCGGCCGGCGCATATCCATTATTCGCTGTTTGGCCCCAGTTTCGTGTCGCGGCTGATTACGCAATCGTATTTTCCGGGCGACCCGTTGCTGGAATTCGACGCCATGTACAACAGTATTCCCGACCAGGGCGCGCGCGACCGCCTGATCGCCACCTTCGACCGCCATGCCGGGACGCCCGGCTTTGCGCTTGGCTACGTCTTCGATATCGTGCTGCGGGGCCGCAACGCGACTCCGCTTGAAAGTTAACCCATGACCAAACAGACCGCATCGCAGACCATCGGCCCGTTTTTTCATCACATCTTGATCCCGCGCGAGTACGGCCAGCCGGATTTTCCGGGCGCCACGATGGTGACGCTGCAAACGGCGGGCGAACATATTCGCATCCAGGGCCGGATTTGCGATGGCGACGGCCAGCCGGTCGACCCGGCATTGATCGAAATCTGGCAGGCCGACGCCAATGGCCGCTACGCACATTCCGCCGACACCCGCGCGGAAATCGAACAAGACAAGAATTTCACCGGATTCGGCCGCGCCGTCACCGATGTCGAGGGGCGCTTTGTGTTCGATACGGTGAAGCCGGGCGCGGTGCCGGACCCCGGCAACGCCTTGCAGGCGCCGCATATCAATGTGACCATCTTCGCGCGCGGCATGGATGTCCACCTGTTCACGCGGCTGTATTTCACCGACGAGAACGAAGCCAACGCCATCGACCCGGTGCTGAACTCGGTGGCGCAAACGCGCCGGCCGACCTTACTCGCGACCCGCTCAGAGGACGGCGGCCGCATCACCTATGCTTTTGAGATCACGATGCACGGTGAGAACGAAACGGTATTCTTCGACGCCTAAAACACACCCTTGTAGATAAGATTGACGCCCAGCACGAGTAGCAGGCTGAACACGATTTTGCGGAACAAGTCCTGCGACAGCCGCGCGCGCAACTGGTGCCCCGCCGCCATGCCAAGCAAGGTCGGGACCAGCGCCAGGGTTGAAATCGTCACCGACCGGCCATCCAGCGCGCCCTGATAGTAAAGCGCGCCCGCCCAGGCGACCGTGCCGATCAGCAGCGACAGACCGACCGCCTGCACGAAGCGGTCTTTCTCCAACCCCAGCGCCTGTAGATAGATGACGATTGGCAGCAGCAGCGACCCGGTGGTGCCGGTCAGCAGACCGGCTGCCAGTCCGATTCCCGGCGCCATGACGCCTTCGCGGCCGCGCGGCAGCCGTGGCCGGAACCCCGTCAGGTTCATGATCGCATAGAACGCAACCACGCTGCCCAGCAGCGCCGCCAGGATCGTCGGATCGATGTGGAACAGGATCATGGTCCCCAGCCAGACACCGACGCACGCCGTGGCGTTGAGCAGCCAGAACCGGCGCAGCAACGCAGGCAATTCGCCACCGCGCGTCACCTGCCAGATATTCGCCACCAGCGACGGTACGATCAGCAGCGGCACCGCATCGCGCAAGCCAAGCGCCAGGCCCAATATGGCGATCGATGTCGTCGGCAAGCCGACGCCCAGCGCGCCCTTTATCGTGCCGGCAAACAGAAAGGCGACGGCGACAATGGCGATAAAACAGGCATCCGTTGCCACGGCGTTCAATCCGCCGCGTCGTTTTCCTTGCGCTTCTGGTAGGTATCGATCTCGGTCTGTACCGCCTGCGCCGCCTGGCCGACAAAGACGTCGCGATTGGCGTGGCTGTAGTCATAGCTGAAATCGCGCTGACGGTTGCTGCCCTGGAAATGCGGGAAGACGTAGCGTGAAATTAGTTCGTAATTGCGTTTGGTCGCGTCGAAATCGGCCCAGTTATGGGCCAGTTGCATCAACGCACCGAAACCGCCAGCACCGTCCAGCAAGGTTTCGATATAGTCGATCGCATCGTCCGGCGTGCCGATCACCGCCATCTTGTTTTCGGTCAAAAACTCATAAGGGTTATCGATGCCCGGCGGCACGATAGGGAAGGTGGCGATTTCGCGGAAATATCTGGCCCAGTTTTCCAGCCCGAATTCGACGTTGTCGCGCGCCTTCTGCCGCGTCTCGGCGATATGCATCAAGGTGACGAGCCGCCATTTTTCGCGCTTCACGGTATGTCCGTTTTCGGCCGCGGCTTCTTCGCACATACGCCAGTTATCGGCATGCTTGGCCAGCGCCTCGTCATTGGTACCGCCGATCGACAGCATGCCAATGCCGTGCTTGCCCGCCGCCAGCGCGCCCGAGGGCGAGCGCGCGCAGGCCACCGCCATTTCGGTGCGCGGTTGCTGGAAGGGTGGGATTTGCAGATGCGCGTCGCACAGGTCGAACCAGTCGGTCTTCATGGTGACGGTCTCGCCGTCGAGCAGGCGAACCAGCACGTCGAGCGATTCATTCATCATCCGGCGCTGCGCCGCCGGGTCGATGCCCATGCGAAACGCATCCCCGACCAGCGCGCCGGGGCCGACCCCGAGCATCACCCGGCCCCGCGTCATGTGGTCGAGCTGGGTAATGCGGCCGGCCACGGTCAGCGGATTGTGATACGGCAGCGAGACGACCCCGGTGCCGAGCCGAATATGGCGCGTTCGTTCCGCCGCCGCGGCAATGAAAATTTCCGGGCAGGCGATGATCTCGAACCCGCCGGAATGATGTTCGCCGATCCAGGCTTCGTCATAGCCAAGCGCGTCGATATGTTCCAGCAGCGCCATGTCGCGGGCCATCGCCTGGGTCAGGTTCTCGTTCATGGCGTGGAACGGGGCCAGAAAGATGCCGAATTTCAAATAGTTGTTGGGAATCAGCGAAAGCGTGGAGGCGGCATCGGTCATAAATCATTCCTTGGCGTATGATAGTGTCGTCCAACGCATTGTATCGGGGAAGAACGCCTATGTCAGTGATGGTGGGGAGCGGCGACTATATCTACCGGGTCGATCCGCAGTGGGGCCGGCTGCCGGACGGCTGGGATTTACGCGACGTGGCGGCGGTGGCGGTCGACCGTAAGGACAACGTCTATGTCTTCAACCGCGGCGCACACCCGATGATCGTCTTCGACCGCGACGGCAATTTTCTGCGCGCCTGGGGTGAAAATATCTTCAGCCGCGCGCATGGGCTTCATATCGGTCCCGACGAAACCCTGTACTGCACCGATGACGGCGATCACACGATGCGCGCCTGCACCCTGGACGGCAAGGTTGTGATGACCATCGGAATCCCGGGCAAGCCCTCGCCCTTCATGGCCGGCGAGCCATTTCACCGCTGCACCCACACCGCTCTATCGCCGCAAGGCGACCTTTATATCTCGGATGGTTACGGCAATGCACGGGTGCATAAATACGCGCCGGACGGCCGCTTGCTGTTCTCCTGGGGCGAGCCCGGCACCGATCCCGGCCAGTTCAATATTCCCCATAACATCTGTTGCGACGCGGATGGCTGGGTCTATGTCGCCGACCGGGAAAACCACCGGGTGCAGGTGTTCGACGGCAATGGCCGTTTCGAGACCCAGTGGCACAACATGCACCGGCCCTGTGGCCTTTGCATGGCAACCGGCGCCGACCCGCTATGCTATATCGGCGAGCTGGGTCCCGGCATGAAGGTCAACCGGGAGACGCCCAATCTAGGCCCGCGGATTTCGATCATGAACAACAAGGGCGAATTGCTGGCCCGGATCGGCGACATCCACCGGGGCATGGCGCCGAACCAGTTTCTTGCGCCGCACGGGCTGGCCGTCGATAGCCATGGCGACATCTATGTCGGCGAAGTGTCCTATACCAACTGGCCCTCAATCAGCGACGAGCCCGTGCCAAACCATCTGCGGACCCTAAGAAAGCTCATCCGGGTCACCTGACTTTGCCTTAACCGGCCGGGATGATCGCGATCCGCGTCAGCCTGCCATCGTCGCCGATCCGCGCGTTCATGCGGTATCGGGCGATACCGCCTTCGCCCGACACCAAAAACCTAGACGTGATACGCCATGGCCGCGATTAAGCGCTCAGTCCAGCGGCATCCCCGGATGGACCGAGCGCGAACTGGCGATGTCATAGAACTGATTGGCCAGCGACGGCATGGCGACTTCCTTGATCGACTCCGGCGTCCAGCCGCCGTTCTGATGCACCATGCGGGTCGGTCTTGGATGGCTGTAGACCGACAATTCACCGGCGCGCTGGTGGAAAATCTGGCCGTTGACATAGCCCGCGTCTTCCGACGCCAGGAAAGTGATCAGCGGCGCAATTGCGTCGGCGCGGCTGCGCTTGAGGCGTTCCTCGCGTTCGGCCGCCACCGCCGGGTCCTTGGGCGTCGGCACCGAACGGGTCATGCGCGTATCCGCCGAGGGACAGATCACATTGCAGGTGATGCCCTTCGAGGTGCTCTCCATCGCCACGATCCGCGACAGCCCGGCGATGCCCATCTTGGCGGCGCCGTAATTCGCCTGCCCGATATTGCCCAGCAGGCCCGACGTCGAGCCAACCATGATAAGCCGGCCGTATTCCTGTTCGCGCATCAGGTTGATGCCGGCGCGGAAGAAGTTGAAATGGCCGTTGAGATGAACGTCCATTACCGCCTGCCAGTCGTCCGGCGACATCTTGTGGAACATCCGGTCGCGCAGGATTCCGGCCGGATTGAACATGATATGCATGCCGCCGAAGGTGTCGCGGGCCTGGGTCACCATGTCGAGGCAATCCTCGTATTTCGCCACCGAGCCGAAATTCGCCACCGCCTCGCCGCCGGCCGCGTTGATCTGCGCGGCGATTTCTTCCGCCGGGCCCTGCCCGCCGCCTTCGCCGCCGCTGCCGACGCCGGGATCGTTGACGACCACTTTCGCGCCGTTGGCGGCAAACATCTTGGCGACTTCCGCGCCGACGCCCCGGCCCGACCCCGTACAGATCGCGACGCGACCATCCAACATGCCCATTACGGTAACCCTCCAAAATTTTCGTTTGCGATTCTGAATTTCGGTTCCATCGTGGGGCCGTGTTCCAATACTGTCAACACCAGAGCAAATCCGGGAGTGCCGCCATGCCAATCGACTATGAAAAACGCGACGGCGTCGCCTATATCACGATCAACAACCCGCAAAAGGCCAATATCCTCGACAAGGTGACCGCCGATGATATTGCCGAAATCTGGATCGACTTCTGGGAAGACCGCGACATGCGCTGTGCGATCCTGACCGGCACCGGCGACCGGCATTTCTGCGGCGGCCACAATCTGGCGCCACGGCCCGATGTGAGCGATGCCGAGCGCGAACGGCTGCGCACCGAACAGATCTACTGGCCGCTTGCCGGCACGGTGTACGGCACCAAGACCGGCGTCGATGGCCGGATGGGCGACCATTACCCGCGCGTCTGGAAGCCGGTGATCGCCGCCGTCAACGGATGGGCCGCCGGGGCCGGGCTGTATATCCTGCTCGCCTCGACCGATATCCGCATCGCCAGCGCCGAAAACGCGCGGTTCAAATTCGCATTGCTCAGCCAGGGCTGGCTCGGCAACGGTCCGGGCGCAACATTGCTGACCAAACAGCTGCGCTATATCGACGCGATGAAAATATTGCTCACCGACGAGCCGTTCGACGCGGCCGAGGCGCTGCGCATCGGGCTGGTCAACGAAGTCGTGCCCCATGCCGATTTGATGGCGCGGGCCGAAGCGATCGCCCGGCATATCGTCACCTTGCCGCCGGTCGCGGTCCGCATGATGAAGGAATTCGTCGTCCGCTTCGGCGACCTGCCGACCGATCAGGCGTGGCATGTGCAGAATTTGATCAATTCCCTGCTCATCCAGACCACCGCCGACGGCGAGGAAGGCCGCCGCGCCTTCAACGAGAAACGCCCGCCCGACTTCACCGGCGCGCTGCGCCGGCGCGGTGAACCCTTCGACGATATTTCGCCGCAAGACGCCGCCCGGCTGGCCGAGATTTACCGCAGCGGCGATTTCTAACCGAACGCGCCGTTGCTGCGCAGCGCCTCGATTTCGTCGCCGCCAAGCCCCAATATATCGCCCAGCACCGCCTCTGTATCGGCGCCCAGCGCCGGCGCCGGGCCGGATTTGCACCCGAAACCGGCTTGCCATGGCAGGCCCGGAAGGCCCGCTTTCCAGAACCCGCGCGCGCGCAGATGGTCGCTTTCCACCAGATCCCGGAAGGTGGCGACGGGGGAGGCCGGGACGCCGGCGTCAATCAGGCGGCGCGCGGCATCGGCGGCGGTCTGGCCGCGAAGCCATTTGTCCAAACCCGCGCCGGCATCACCGCGCCGCGCCGCCAGGCCCGGAACCAGCGCGCAAAGCGAGCGCCATTGCGCGTCGCTGTCGGCCGAAATTCCAATCCAGCTATCGTCGCCAGCCATCGCGTGAATGCCGCCCGGAATCCGGGCCGGCGCACCAAGCTGCGCCGCCAGCAGCGGTTCGGCCATGGTCCACAGCATGGCTTCGATCATCGAAAAATCGACGCGGCAGCCGTGGCCGCTGGCCCGTTTGCGCCATAGCGCCGCCGCCGCGATGAAGGCAAGCTGGAGCCCGCACATCGGGTCGAGCCAGGCCATGCCAACCCGGGGCGCGTTACCGGCGTGGCTGTTCAGCCCGGCAAACCCGGCATAGCATTGCAACAGGGTGCCATAGGCGACCGCGTGCGATTCGGGGCCGCTACGGCCAAGCCCGGAAGCCGAGATATAGATCAATCCCGGATTTTCGGCCTGCAATGCTTCGGCACCCAGTCCAAAGCGCTGCATGACGCCGGAACCGAAATTTTCGATCACGATATCGCAACGCGCCGCCAGCGACTTGGCGATGCGCACGCCATCGCGCGATTTGAGGTTCAAGACGATGGCGCGCTTGGCCTGGCCCAGAACATTGTGCAATTCGGTGGCGCGGCCAGGGTCGCCGCGCCCCGGCGCTTCCACCTTGATGACATCCGCGCCCATCGCCGCCAGATAGCGGGTCGCGGTCGGGCCGGCGATGACCCAGCTAAAATCCAGCACCCGGACCCCATCCAGCGGCAATACGCCCGCCGAAGCGGCGGGCTTTGCCGCGCCCGCCGGCGTCTGGGTTGCGGCGAACGGCGAGCCCGGCGCCTTCAGTTTCACGCCGTTCACCGTCCGCGCACGAAAGAAACCGCGCCCTTCGAGCTGCGCCGAATCCAGCGATTCGCCCGGTTCGCGCAGCGGAAAGCTTGGCATATGGGCGGCTTGCGCCGCATCGGCGATCCATTGCTTGTCATGCGCGCGGCTCCATTGGGACATCAAGGCGTGCAGCGCATCCCAGTTTTCGACCCGGTCGGGTTTGCGGGCAAAACGCGGCTCGCGGCCCCAAGCCGGCGATCCCATCACGCCCAGCCAGGCCGCCCATTGCCGGTCTTCGCGCGGCGAGACCGCAACATAGCCGTCGCGCGCCGGCAAGATCGTCACCGTAGCACCATTGCCATCGGCCAGCCGCCGGCGCGGCCAGGCCGGCCGGCCAAGCCCGGCGCGGGCAAGCTCGGTTATCGCCAGGGTCGCCAGCGCTTCGTGGACCGATACATCGATCACCGCACCGCCCAACAACGCCGCGTGCATGCCGGCACAAGCGGCGGCGAGCCCGCCGATAAACGCCGCCTGTTCGCCGGCCGGCCGCATTGGCGCTTCGTCCAGATCATCGACCTGACCGGTGAGCAGGCGGGCGATGCCGCTGGTGCAGAACAACGAAAGGTCGCTTGCCGGCCAATCGGCCTGCGGCCCGCTCTGGCCGAACGGACCGATCAGAACGATTGTTGCATCGCGGTTGCGTTGGTGCAGCGCCGCTGCATCCCAACTGCTGGCGCGCAACGCGGCGGGCGTGCCTTCGGCAACGATCAGATCGGCGTTGCCAGCGTCCATTCGAGCGACCATCCGCTTGCCATGGTTCAGATGCGCCGCCAGCAATGTTTGGGTATCGGCGCCCAGACAGCGGATTTGCGCACCACTATCGGCGAGCAGGCGGCCGCACACGGCGGCGGCCAACCCGCCGCCCAGTTGCAGCACCCGAAATCCGTCCAGCAACGCCATGGTCGAAATTTATCCTTTTATCGTGCGCCATGCGCGGGCATTGTTGCATGAATAACCAGCGAGGGTACGCCATGCTTGCACGCATTGAACCGGAATCCCTGGGGCTGTCGGCCGACCGGCTGGCGCGGCTTGGCGGCTGGATGGACGGCTATGTTGGGTCCGGCAAACTGCCCGGATGCCTCACGGCGGTGATGCGGCGCGGCGCGCTGGTCTATTTCGAGTGCCGCGGCATGGCCGACCAGGAGGCCGGCCGCGCCGTCGCGCGCGATACGGTGTTTCGCATCTATTCGATGTCCAAGCCGATCGTCACCGTCGCGGCCATGACCTTGTTCGAGGAAGGGCGCTTTCAGCTCGACGATCCGGTCAGCCGGTTCCTGCCCGAATTCGCCGACACGACGGTCTGGGTTTCGGGCCAGGGCGGTGCGATGAAAACCGAACCGCCCGCCGAGGCGATGAAAATCTGGCATCTGATGTCGCATACCTCCGGGTTGGTCTATGGCGGCCGTTCGGAAGGGCCGGTCGGGGACGCCTATCTCAAGGCCGGTATCAATTTTGGCCAGCGCAACGACGGCGTGCTGGCCGACATGGTGCGCGCGGTCGCCAAATTGCCGCTCAACGCCCATCCGGGCGCCGCCTGGGAATACGGCGTGTCGACCGACGTGCTGGGCCGCCTGGTCGAGGCCGTCGCCGGCCAGCCGCTCGACCAGATATTGCAGCAGCGCATCTTCGACCCGCTGGGCATGACCGATACCGGATTCCAGGTCCGGCCGGATCAGCGCGCCCGGCTGGCAGCACTCTATAGCGCGCATGACGGCGGCATTGTCCTTGAAGAACGGCCGGATGAAGAGGCTTCCTTTGTGCGGCCGGTGACGCTGTTTTCAGGCGGCGGCGGGCTGGTATCGACCGCCGGCGATTATCTGCGGTTCGCCGAAGCGGTCCGGCGCAAGGGGGAGTTGGACGGCGCCCGCATTCTGGGCCGCCGCACGGTCGAACTGATGACAATGAAC
>Ga0066376_10002669_pt1 | contig 16509 bp, 17 predicted proteins | sample Knorr_S15_td_Bot_FD_77009 | JGI IMG/M metagenome (GOLD analysis project Ga0066376, IMG submission 77009) | Marine microbial communities from Southern Atlantic Ocean transect - Knorr_S15_td_Bottom_ad_5009_LV_A | ecosystem: Environmental > Aquatic > Marine > Oceanic | place: Southern Atlantic... | reverse complement strand
GTATTCGAATTCATTCCTGAAGACCACCCTCTTCGCGCATTCGAAGTGAGCGTGGAAGACAGCAAGGAGCACTGGGAATTGATCGATCTGCTCATGACGGCAGTCATCCCGACATCATCCGGGAGGACAGCATTGCGGCGGCATTCGTCCCGTTCAATCTGATTCCGATATTTGCAACGAAGGCATTTTCGGATCTGAAGGTGCTGGATCCCGACAACAGTTCCTTCACCACCGCAGTTGGCAAGATCGCTCAGGCGGATCTGGGAGTGCACAAAACGCTCGCCGCGTTCAACGTCATTCTTGAAACGTTCTACGGCGTTGGTAAGCACGTGGAGCATTCCTACGTAATCGAATCCTTGGATCCGGAAAACGGACTGGCTTGATTTCATCGCATCGCAATCGACACGCAGTTCGTACGCATCGTGCTGACGGGCGATAAACCTGAGCTCACCGCTGACGATCTCCAGCTTATCTCCGACAATCCGAGCGATCTAGACTTGCTGACAAGCAAACTGCCCACCGAATGCTTCGAATTCCAGGGATTCTCCATCCTGAGAGCGATCGATGTGACTCAGAGCAGTCAGCATGAGTACTGGCAGGGCATTATTTGCGGCCCGGATGCCTTTGCAGACCTCCATTCCGTCCATTCCCGGCAGCATCAGATCCAGTATAACGAGGTCAATATCCTGTTCCAGGGCCATTCGTAGCCCTTCTGTACCGCTTTCTGTCCTCGAAACGAGGTAATTTCGGTCGGTAAAGTGCAATTCGAGCAGGGAGGCAATTTCAGGGTCGTCCTCCACAATCAAGATATGTTTTTGCCCTTCGGTCATGCTTTATTTCTGCCTGGCACTATTTCATTTCTGGCTAGCGCTGGTCATTCGGTAATAATAACGGTTGTTTTCGCGCCTTTCATCACGTCAGGATCACATCGCGCTGTGTGGAGCGGCCAACTTTCGGGAAGATATTCGGTTCGCGAGGGCTAAAACTTCAGCCCGATCCGGATATTCAGCGTCCGGGGGGTCAATCTGGTGGGAATACGCTGCCAGATGCCGGATGCGTCGGGTACCCAGGAATAACTGACCGTATTGATCATATCAAACAGATTCAGGATCTCCGCGGTGAGTTCGATTGCGAACGGTGTTCCATTCTTTTCGGCTGATATTTCCTTCGTAGCACCGATGTCGAATCGAAAAAACCGGGTGTATCTGGCTGAAAAGCGATCTCCCGGCTCTTGAACGACGAGGTTACCCAACTGCTCGCCTGGAACGGGGGGAGTGTAGGGTAATCCCGAGCCGTACAAGGTTCGCAAGTGCAGTTTCCACGTGGGATCAGAAGGAATGTAGTCCTGGACAAAGATCGAAACGGTATGCCGCTGGTCCGTAGGCCGAGCTACCAACCCCGCATTGCGCTGGGTCTCGAAGTCATCGCTGAACTTTTCGCGGGCGACCAGGAAGGAATAATTGATCCAACTTTCCAGGCCAGGCACCATTTCGCCGCGAAGTTGGAGGTCGATTCCGTAGGCTCTTCCGCGAGCGTTATTTTCACCCGAATAGCGGACTCGCACGTTGTCGATATCGTAAGATATCAGATTCGATATTTTTTTGAAGTAGATCTCAGCCCTGAGGAATATTCTTTTTGAGGGGACGAAATACTCGCCGCCAAACACCATCTGAAGCGAGCGCTGCGATTTGAGATTCTTGTTGAGAGCACCCAAAATCGTCTCACCGACCTCGGGTTTTCCCCGCAGTTCACGGTACGTCGGAGCTTGATAGTAGAGGCCGACAGACCCGAAATAGGTCGTGATGGGATTGGCCAGATAAGTAAAGGAGGCCCTCGGCGAGATCGTCCACTCGTCGGTAAACGAGTAGTGGTCGGCTCGGAGTCCGGCGGTGATGAGTAGCTTTCCGGGCTCATCAGTGAACACATCGTACGAATCCTGCAGGAAGTACGCGGATTGCCAGGCGTTGAATGATGCGGCATCGTTCAGACTGTCCGCAACGATGCGGATCACGTCACCGGTCGTTGCGCGTCCCACGACGACTGATTTCTCTTCAAGTCGGTCATCGAACCTGAGGCGACGCACCGTCCAACCTGCCTCCACCGCGTGCCGGGAAGTTGTGTAGTACCATCGACCCTGACCGGAGATCGTTTGAACGTCGATGCGATTATCAGCGTTGTCTTCCTGTCGACTCGATCCGGTAGGGAAGAGTCCCTCTCCGTCCTGCGGGTTATCCGATCCGGGGTTCACCTGGAAGAGAACAGCGGTTCCAGAAAGTTCGAAACGTTCGGTCTCCCGGGTGTCGTAGAGCGATACATCGTGCTCGATGCGAAGCTTCGGGGTGAGTTGATCGCTCAGACGAAGTCCGGAAAAGATGGTCGTGTAAGCGTCGGTTTCATTATTACCTTCATCAAACCGTATCCAGAGTGACTGAAGATTTGACGGCGCAAGCAGCTCGTTCTGGCTCAATGTCCCGAAAAACGTCTTGCGAGAATTGGGATCCAGTTTGAATTCGTTCTGTGCGAACATCCCCAGAAACTCGAGCTCATGGCCCTTGGAGAGCTCGAGACCCAGATACCCCTGGATGTCCGTGAAATCAGGCTGATACTCGCCTTTGAGGTCCTGTGTCTCGAAAAAACGTCGGGCCTGGGCCTTTCTGACGCCCACGAGCCATCCCAGACGGCCTCCCAGCCCCGAGTTTCCTGCAGATGCGCCGTAATCCAGGAGAGAAGCGTAGGCGGTAACAAAGAGGGGATCACCAGTTCGCTGGGGCTTGCGATAGCGCGCGTCCACGGCCGCAGACAATTTCCCCCCGTATCGAACTGAAAATCCGCCGGTAAACAGGGTCAGGCGATCGGCGAGGTCGGCGTTGATGAGGGAAAGGCCCTCCTGTTCGCCCGTTCTCGGTCTGAACGGCAGAAATATTTCGAAACCGTTTACGAAGAACAGGTTTTCATTGAAGCCGCCGCCCCGGACTGAAAATTGATTGGACAACTCGTTGTTGGCTACCACGCCGGGCAGGACTTTGAGCGCTCGCAAAGCGTCGCGGATGGGCGTAGGAATATTCTGCACCAGCTCGGGGGAGATTTCGAACACCCCGGCCTGAACGGGCCTTCTTCCTTCGACGGTCACTTCACCAATTTCAATGGCCTGCGGATCAAGCGAGACATTCAGAAAAGTGGTCTTGCCCGAATCCACAAAAACCGTATCGAGGCGCGGAGCAAAACCGACGGATGAGTATCGCAGGACGAACCTGCCGATGGGAAGCCGAAGCGTGTACTTTCCGTCTACGTCCGCCGCAGTTCCGAAATTCGTCCCATAGACGAGTACCGTACCGCCCGGAACAGGAAAACGTGTATCTGAAGCCCGAATTTGTCCCGAAACAGAACCCCAATCCTGGGCCCCTACCAGGAGAGGGAGAGAACAAAGGCAAACGCAAATAAACTGCTTGAGCCGCATAAACAGGCGCACCGTGGAATCAATGGATAGAATCTTCGTGGTAGCAGTCTGAGCAGGGCGTCTCGGATAGGGAGCGTTTTCGCTCGTTTTCACGCGTTCTAGCTAGTTTTAGATCTGGTAGCGTGCGTACCGGAAGGAAATTGCTTCGTTCCATCGGGTCGGGTCAAAAAATGATGCCGAGTTCGTGCAGTCCAAGGAGTTCTAGAGGAGTCACCAGCGTTCCGAAGAGCATACCACTGGCGACCTCTTTCGCCGTATGTGCCTTTCCTGCCAGTCGGGCCCAGATAACGAGCGGGACGATGATTGCCGCGATCATCATCGTAACCCTGCCCCCAGGGATTTCTCTTTCGGAAAGGATCCGGATGGTAAGCAGGATGAAAAAGAACCCGGTAACAGCCGCAGCGTGGAGTGAGATCTTGAACCGGCGGGTGACAATGGCGAGTACGAGTGAGTTGAGCGCCGTGAATCCGGCGATGGACATCACGATCGGGCGAGATACTTCCGTCGCAAACCACAATGCAGGGAGGGCTAACACGAGAAAAAACACGCCTACAAACAGGGGCCTGGATCTTTTTGATCGATCTCGTGCTTCGAGTGATTCAATTTTCCCAAGCTTTTGCAGTGCAACAAGATAGCTGAATGGTATTACCAGAAAAAACATCGAAGAAACGATGACTACTAGCTGTATTTCATCGGGCGAAGCCCCGGCGTGTCCAGCCGAGAGCGATAACAGCAATGGCGGCAACACCAGTGGATTAATGGTCATGGCTACCAGCCAAGCCACTCTTTCGACTATTCCCTTCGAATGCGTCGCTGTCTGCACTTTTTAATATGTTAGGTCGCTGACTGAACTGATTAAGTACATGATACGAGCCGCAACATCTTCGAACGTTATCTCTGGGCTAGTGACGGTGGTTCTGCTGCTGTCGACGGGCTGCACGGAACCCCAAGGGCAGAGGAAGGGCGGGCCGAATGTCATCATCATCTTCGCGGACGACATGGGCTACACCGATCTGTCTTCGTTCGGTGCGGATCGCTGGGAGACACCGAATCTCGACCGAATGGCGTCCGAAGGAGTGCGTTTCACGAATTTTTATGTCCCGACACCGGCATGTTCGCCTTCTCGCGCCGCCATGCTCACGGGGCGGTATCCCCTGAAGGCCGGAGTCCGAGAGGTCATCAGTCCGCGAACGCTTCGGGGCTTACCAGAGGTGGAGGTAACGTCTGCTGAGCTGTTCAGGGAAGCCGGGTACGTCACAGCAGCGATCGGAAAGTGGCACCTGGGAACTCACCCGAATTTTCTGCCGACCAATCATGGGTTTGATTCCTGGTTCGGACTACCCTACTCGAACGACTACAGCCCTAAGTCGATCAATAATCCTCGGTCCTACGCGGCACAGTGGCCGCGTTTGCCGTTGTTCAGGGATACGACAATCGTTGAACGGGAGCCAGATCAGCGCCTCTTGACAGAGAGGTATACACAGGAAGCTCTGCAGTTTATCGATCGGTACCGGAGCGAGCCTTTCTTTCTGTACCTCGCCCATTCGATGCCGCACGTGCCGCTCTGGGTTTCGGATCCTTTTGAGGACGCAACCGGAGCCGGACTCTATGGCGACGTTATCTCCGAGGTGGACGCCTCCACGGGTCGCATCATGGATCAGCTCGCCCGGCTGGGTCTCGATGAGAGTACGATCGTTGTCTTTACATCGGACAACGGTCCGTGGCTTCTGATGGGTGACCACGGCGGAACGCGAGGCAATTTTCGCGAAGGAAAAGCGACTACGTTTGAAGGAGGAATAAGGATGCCGGCGATGATTCGGGCCCCGGGCCGAATCGAGCCGGGAAGGACGATCGAGGAGCCTGTTATTGTAATGGATGTGCTTCCTACCGTCCTGAGTTTAGCAGGAATAGACATTCCCGATAATCTGGATGGTCTGGATCTGGCGCCGGCACTGCAAAATCAGACTGAACTTGACCCCGAGCGTGCACTCTTTTTCTACCGGTCCGGCCAGCTACGCTCTATGCGAAAAGGAAAATGGAAGATGCACGTGCCCCACAGGTACCTATCCATGACGCCAGAGTTGGGTGGTGTACCGGGGAGTGGCGGCCATCCAGGAACGTACGGTCGCGGGGAAATAGGTGTAGCTCTTTATGACCTGGAGGTCGATCCCGGCGAAACGACCGACGTGAAAGATAAATATCCTGACGTCGTGCAGGATCTGATGATTCACATCGAATACGCCCGTGCTCACATTGGGGATGAGTTGACGGATCGCGTTGGAGACGAAGCGACTCCGCCACAGCTTATCGAGAGCGTATGGCCTACGCTGGAAGACGATCAGTAGGCGCGAGCATAGTAGACGCGGCCCTTCGAGGGTTTTCCGGACACGGGGTCGATTCCATCTTCATCATAGTCTTCCAGAGGAATGCACCGAATGGTGGCCTTCGTCTCCTCTTTGATCTGGGATTCGGTTTCTGCGGTCCCATCCCAGTGCATCCGTACGAAACCTCCTTTTTCGTCGAGAACGGTTTTGAATTCGTCGTAGGAGTCGACCTCCGTCGTTCTGGATTCTCGCTCGGCCAGCGCCTTGTCGAACAATCCTTGCTGGATTGTTTCGAGCAACTCTTGGATGTGGGCCGTCAGGTCCGACTGATTTACGGTTGTTTTTTCGCCGGTATCTCTGCGCGCGACCTCGACGGTAGCGCCCTCGACGTCCCGGGGGCCCAGAGCCAAGCGAACCGGTACGCCCTGAACCTCATACTCATTGAACTTCCAGCCTGGACGGAATGCGTCGCGATCATCGACGAAGACCCTGATGCCTGCTGCCTTCAATTCGGATTCAATACGAGAGGCGACTTCCAGGACCGAGACTCGTTCTTCGTCTTTTCGATAAATAGGTATCAGTGCGACCTGAGTGGGAGCCAGTTTTGGAGGCAGTACAAGCCCCTTATCATCCGAATGAACCATAATCAGGGCACCGATGAGTCTCGTTGAAACCCCCCACGATGTGGCCCAGACGTACTCCAGTTCGTTGTTCTTGTTCTGAAACTGGCAATCGAAGGCTTTGGCAAAATTTTGACCCAGGAAGTGGCTCGTTCCGGCCTGAAGAGACTTTCCGTCCTGCATGAGCGCTTCGATGCAGTAGGTATCGACCGCGCCTGCAAATCGCTCCGACGCCGTCTTGATGCCGCGGATCACAGGAACGGCCATGTACTCCTCAGCAAATTTCGAGTACACATCGAGAATGGTCAGCGTTTCTTCGACCGCTTCTTCTTCTGTTGCGTGAGCGGTGTGACCTTCCTGCCAGAGAAACTCCATGGTGCGAAGAAACAGGCGGGTGCGCATTTCCCATCGGACAACATTGGCCCACTGATTGAGGAGAATGGGTAGATCGCGCCAAGACTGAATCCAGCGGCTGTACGTGTGCCAGATGATGGTTTCAGATGTAGGGCGAACAATAAGATTTTCTTCCAGCTTCGAATCGGGATCCGGGATGAGGCCGTGCTCATCATCCAGCATCAAACGCGAGTGGGTAACGACGGCGCACTCCTTGGCAAATCCTTCAACATGCTCCGCTTCCTTCGCCAGGAACGACTGCGGAATAAAGATGGGGAAGTAGGCATTCTGGTGGCCGGTTTCCTTGAACATCCCATCGAGTCCGGCCTGCATGTTTTCCCACAGAGCATACCCATTCGGACGGATGATCATGCACCCACGAACCGGAGAATGATCAGCCAATTTTGCACTCTTGATGACGTCCAGATACCACTGCGAGTAGTCTTTGTCGCGCGGTGTTATTTTTTCAGCCATGGGGAGGAGTCGGTAGCTCTTCTGATGGGGTAAAAATGAGTGCTTGCCGGGTGGTTTAGGACCCTGAACCGGTGTTCACAGGGGGCGACACAATCAGTCTAAAATAGTACAGTAAAGACGTCGATTGCCCACAAAACAAGTCATCGTTCGGCTATATACACCGCGAATACGTGTCCGACACAACTCGGCAGGGTATTTGCCTCACTTTTCATCGAAGCGCCGAACTACGTGGGTGCAACGATCTCCACCGCCGGAGAATTCATTGCGCGAGGAAGCCACGAAGGTCCGGTGTGCCAATCTGACGACATGGTGCGGCTATACAACAGGGTGCGGCTATACCACTGAGGAAACTTTAAGTGAGTTCGCAGTTACCCGTCGAACCAGGGTCGGATTGTCACACTTATTCAATTAAGAGTGCAACACGGAGAGGACATAGCAATGCAGACGGATCAAATGCACAACAATTCGCTGGGCGAAACTTCGGGTACATCCCGAAAGATGAACAGCTTCCCGGTTCTGGCTTTTGCTTTAATCGCGATTCTTGGCCTAAGCGGGTGTTATACCCAGCTGGCCGTTCTCGAGAGAGAGCACGGCGGTCTGGAGCGAATCGAAGCTGACTATGTAGATGACGGCGATGTCCTCATGCGTCAGTACTACGAGGATGGCTACGTTGAAGAAGAGGTGTATGACGAATACGACTGGTACTATCACAGACCTTACACGTATGCCAGATACTTCGACAGTTTCTACGATCCGTTTTATACGAATTTCAGCTGCTTTAATCTCTACTACTGCAATCCATTCTTCCCCGGCCACTATTCGTCTGGATTTGGGCTGACGATCGGATTCGGTCACTACGGTTACGGAAATTCATATTGGGGACATCACTACGGCTATGGATATGGCCTGGGTGGTTACGGTAGTGGCTACGGCGGATATGGCTACGGCGGATATGGCTACGGCGGATATGGCTACGGCGGATATGGCTACGGCGGATACGGCTACAATGGATATGCTTACGGCTACGGCGGTGGTCTGGGTGGAGTATCTATAGCGAGAGGCAATTACGGACCCCGCGGGTCCACGATGGGACGAAGTGCATTGACAGGCCGGACGCGCGGTTCGCGCGGCGGGCGTGATCAGGCGACCATCACCGGCAATCGAAGCACACTGGGTGGATCTTCTACAAGCTCGGGTGACTTGGGCACGCGGACGATCGTCAACACCAGTCGTGGATCGACAAGCACCCGCAAGGGTGAGTCCTCTACGAGAACCACGAGGGGTGCCCTTACAACGACACGTGATTCACGAGGCAGTGATCGGACTACGAGAACTACCACGTCAACACGCCGGCCAGTAAGCCGGGCGACGACCACGCGTTCGGGTTCGACGACCCGAGACGCATCGAGAACCACTACCAGGTCGACAACTTCGCGATCAGGTACCAGGACCACGTCCCGGTCGAGCGGTACACGCTCTACGGGTTCATCGACCAGGTCAACGGGAACTCGTTCGACACGTTCGTCGAGCAGATCATCGGGCACGCGTTCTTCGGGTTCATCGACCAGATCATCGGGCACGCGTTCAACGCGTTCATCGACCAGATCATCGCTCACTCGCTGGTTGACCAACCAGATATCATCGGGCGCTCGTTCTTCGGGTTCGTCGAGTAGATCTTCCGGCGCTCGGTCTTCCGGTTCGTCGAGTAGATCTTCCGGCGCTCGGTCTTCCGGTTCGTCAAGTAGATCCTCAGGCGCTCGGTCTTCCGGTTCGTCCAGTAGATCTTCGGGTTCTCGCTCGTCGTCCAAACGCAGCAGCAGAAAAAAATAGCCTCAATTCAGTAGAAGGAGGGCGGTTGCTTGTCTGAGCAACATTCAAGGGCCCGTGTCGGGATGATGGTTGAAGCTGGGTACAGTCCACTTGAGACCATGAAACACACGGGCTCTTTTTGTGCCCGAAAATGACAATCTAAATACGCCATAAGTAACTGATATTGTTACCTTTACGAACATTATGATGACTCTCGTACTCAGAAACGAATCACAGACAATCAGGACGAGTAGTACCTGCGCAGTCGCACTTGCACTGCTCACTATGACTTTTCTCGCGGGGGCTTCGCAGCTCGCGAAAGGCCAAACGGGAGATGATGCGCTTCGCATTGCTCAACGCGCTCCCGGCCAGACCGCGAAGAATCTGGGCCTGGGCGGCACAGGCGTCGCCGGTGTCGTAGACGCGTCAGCGTTCTTCAGCAATCCCGCTGGTCTTGGCTGGTCCGACAAGTCCTGGTTCAGCGGTTCGGTTACCTCGATCATCGCAAAAGACGAGGGCGTGTTTCAGGCACCAGGCTCGATCGGATCTCGAGAAGAGGAGGTCACATCCGTGGGTCTGGGCAACCTGTCCTACCTGTTCAAGATTCCAACGATGCGGGGAGCCATGGTTGTAGGCGCCTCGATTTCGGAGGTGTCATCGTTTGAAAGGGGCCTCTTTTTTGACGGGGACAACAACGCAAATTCTATCACCGACTTTTTTATCCCATTCTCTGACGAGTTCTTTCTGGAAGATGATGGAGACGGTGGTGTATTCCCCAGTTTTGACAGGACTCTGTCGTTCATAGGGTTTGAGACCTTTGCCATCGACCTGGACCAGGATCTGGTGGACGCAGGAGATCCAGTTCCGTTTCGAGCCGCAGTCTCGGCAGGGACAATAGTTCAGACCGGATTCGTTGAAGAATCGGGACGTATGATGGAATTGAACGTGGGAGGTGCGATCGAAGTGTCGAAGGATGTGATGATCGGTGCATCAATCAACGTGCCGTTTGGTACGTACAAATTCCACCGTGTGCTCGAGGAAGACGACTTTCTCAATGACAATGATGGCACGGGTGGGACGACCGACTTTGCATTTCTCAGCTTTTCTGAGCGGTTCGAATCCGAAATAGTGGGCGCGAATCTGAGAGTTGGAATTTCAGCACAGGTGAACGAGAACCTGCGTCTGGGTGCAAGTGTCGAGACACCGACCTATTATTCGATTGAAGATAACTTCAGCACCCGGCTGCACACTGAGTTCGACAACGGAGATTTCTACTCCTACGGCGGTGACTCGTCCGAGAGGGCTGGCACGGGGACATTTGACTACAATGTGACCACCCCATGGAAGCTGAGCCTGGGCGCCTCGTACGAATCGGGTGATCTGAAGCTGCTCGCCGACGTGGATTGGATCGATTGGTCACAGCTCGAGCTTGATTCGGACGGATTCTCGTTTGATGACGAAAACCTGGCGATCAAACAGAGCCTTGATGCAGTCGTAAATGTCCGTGTTGGAGCGTCCTATGATTTCAATGCGTGGCAATTCAGGATCGGAGCCGGCGCCTATCAAGATCCACGCGGCAGCATTCTGGGTTCAGCGGCAGTAGCCACGGTGGATCGCGAACGCACGTATGCCTCCGGTGGTGTCGGGTACAAGATCAGTGACAAAATCAATGTCGATATCGGGTGGATGGCAGAAAAGTTCGATGATCGTTATGATCTGTATACTACTGAAGTCACGGACGCACCATTCGTGCTCGAAGAGGTGACTCGTCACACCGTGAAAATCGGATTGTCATTCAGTCTCTAGAGCTGGTTCGCGTCTGTCGGCTCTCTATATCCTGAGTGCTCATGTCCTAGTGATGCCTCAGTGTGAAGGCGGTGCGTTCGCGCGGCGACAGTTTCTTGAGCGTTCGCTCAATGTGCTGCCGGATATTCGCTCCGTCTGCATGGTCAAAGGGCGAAGGACCTTCCGAGGGAGATCGATCGGGCTCGTCATCATCACCGAAAAACCGCATCAAGGTGAGTGCTTTTTTTCGCTTCTTGTTGAGATACGTATTGATCGCGATGCGCCGAAGCCAGGTGTACATCTGGGCTTCTCCACGGAAATTGTGTAGTCCGCGATGAGCTTTGATGAACACCTCCTGCGACAGGTCTTCAGCATCATGATGATTTCCCGTAAGGTCCAGCGCGAGATAGTAGAGGGCACGTTTGTGTGTCTCCACAATCTCTCGGAACGAAAGGTCTGCGCTGCCGGTGGCCACGCTGGCTTGTGCGGGTTCAGTCATCAAATACATCAGGCACCTGATTTGTCGCTATAGACACGGGGGTACCCGAGGGGTTTACAAAGCAGGGTGTGGAACAGAAATAAACGACAAGAGCCGCCAGGAAACCCTTTCTAGCCGGACTCGGCGGCGGCCTGCTCTCTCCTGCGCTGATCCATTAGTCGGTAGTAGGACTGTGCATTTCTTCGGTGCTCTGACAGAGTGCGACTGAAGATGTGCTGTCCATCGCCTTTGGAGACGAAATAGAAATACCTGTGCTCTTCCGGAAAAAGCACAGCTTGAATAGACGTTTGACCTGGATTGGTTATCGGGCCGGGGGGCAAGCCGCGATACTTGTACGTGTTGAACGGATCATCGAGTTCGTAGTCCTTAAAACGCAGTCTCCTTTTTTCGCCCTCTGTAAGCATTAACGCGTACTGAATGGTCGGATCAGCCTGCAGCGCCCACCGATTTTGCAACCGATTTATGTACACCCCGGCGATCCTCGGCTTCTCCGGAACGTGCGCCGATTCCCACTCCACGATGCCCGCCAGACTAATGATCTCTTCCGGCGTCATGTTCATCGGAATGGCATCCAGCGAATCCATGGCAGATGCAATGATACTGTCGAAGTGATCTTTCACTCTGCGTATTACGTCTTCCGGTTCGGTCAACCAGTAGAACGAATACGTATCTGGGATCATGAACCCCCAGAGATGATTGGTATCGGTGGACAACTCACTTGCCAAACTATCATCCGACAGGGCGGACGCCAGGTCCTCTTCCGAAAACGCCATCTCGGACGCCATTGCTCTTATCAAGCGCTCTTTTCGGGTGCCCGCGGGTATTCTCACCCGGACGGGCTCTTGCAGGCCACGCCGAATCACATCCAGAATGTCTCTGTTTGACACCCCTTCAACGAACTCATAGTGACCGGCCTTGATTTGGTCTCCCCAGCCGGTAATTTTTCCCAGCAAGACGAAGCCGTTCTTTTTTTTCAGGATACCAGCGTCGACGAGGCCAGCTCCGACTGCATCCAGGCTCGAGCTTGGTCGAATGTTAATGAATCGAGTTTCCTCGAACGAAGGTGTGGCGCCCCTCAGAAACAGATCGTAGCCCGCCCATCCGATCAAGACAGCAAGCAAGAGCGTGATACCGCCGAGTTTGTAGAAATCTTTCTTCACTTATTGGGACCGCCTTTCTTCTGACGTTTCTGGGCTTGGAATTGTTGACGTTCCTGAGATCTGGTTTCGTCTATGATGCGTTCAAAAAGACGTCGGACTGCCTCATCATTCAGCGGTCCATCATTGCCACCCAGAACATTCAAGAGCACCTGTTTCTCTCTTTCGGGAACGTAGATGGGAAGTTGCGACTCGTTCTTTATGTGTCCAATTTTGTTCGCGGTCCTGCTGCGTTCGTTCAGCAGGGCAAGCAGGATCTGATCGATACCATCGATGCGGTCCCGCCATCCGGAGATTTCACCAGTTTGCTCATCGTCCGCCGACGAGGATTCCTTTCGGAGCTGTTCAAGCCGGGCAATTATATCATCTAGCCGTATCACTTAATGACCAATCCCGGTTCTGCGGTGATGGTGAGCGGACTGAATTCATTCGCCTGATACTGCTGATAGCCAGCCATGGCGATCATCGCGGCGTTATCCATGCAGTGCTCAAGAGACGGCACGAACAATTCTCCGCCGAAGGAATCGGTGAGTGCCTGCATTCGTTCCCGAAGCCGGGAATTTGCTGACACTCCGCCAACGAGGCCGACATGGTAAATACCGGTGTCTCGCATGGCCTTCTTGACTGGCGCGATCAGCATATCGACGACGGCTTCCTGAAATGATGCGCAAATATCGGCCAGATGTTCTTTAATGAGCATCTCTCGATCAACGACTGATAGAGCGTTGAGATAGTACAGAACGGAGGTTTTTATCCCCGAAAAGGAATAATCGAATCCCTTCAGGCGGGTTCTGGGAAACGCGTGAAACGCGGTATCGCCTTTTCGAGCCAATTCGTCGACACGCGGACCTCCTGGATAGGGGAGACCGAGCAGCTTCGCGACCTTATCAAAGGCCTCTCCCGCTGCATCGTCGCGGGTTTTTCCCATCAACTGGATCTTTCCCTGCCCTTCGATGCGCATGAGTTGGGTGTGGCCTCCGCTTACGATCAGGCACAGGTGGGGCAATGGTGGTCCCTCTCGTCCGAGGAATAGAGAAGCGAGGTGCCCTTCAAGGTGATTCACGCCCATCAAGGGCACATCAAGGCCCACTGAAAGAGCTTTGCAGAACGAAACGCCAACCAGCAGGGAGCCAATGAGACCTGGACCCACGGTAACAGCGAGGCCATCGATGTCCGTTTTTGCGAATCCAGAGTCCTTAATGGCAGATTCTACGACGGGTACGATCAGCCTCTCGTGCGCCCGGGACGCGAGTTCGGGGACAACCCCACCGTACGCCTCATGTTCGATCTGGGACGAAATGGTGCTTGAAAGCAGCTGTCCACCGGACACAATGGCTGCAGCCGTATCATCGCACGACGTTTCGATACCGAGTATTACGGGTCCCCGTGACATGACTGATTGAGGCTGGAAGGAGGCTTGAAGAGGGGGCCTTGAAAATGACCCCACATCATGTGGGGAGTGGACAAAATAAAAGGGCACGCGGAACGTTATTGACAAGGCCCGTATACTCCTATATTATACGACTTTCCCGCCGCTTACTGAGACAATTACAGAAACGCGTCCCCGGACGGAAACACGCATGCGTTCTTCTATCTTCGCCTTCTGCCTGATTGCGCTCCTCGCCTTCAGCACGCCAGCTCAAGCACAACTTCGATCTGCTGGTTCAGCTCACCAAACGAGCGTGAGACTATATGACCAGGGCAATGTGGGATTTTCTCTCAGTCGCTTTTTTACTCCCCAGCACTTTCAGATGAGCCACTCATTTGAAATGTCTTCGTCATCGTTCGGAGGGGGATCATCGCTGGCGATGTATACCAATTCGATGAAGTGGCAGTTCAACAATAAATTGGCCGCCAGACTGGACGTATCGATGGCATACTCTCCGCTCGGAGACAATCGACTGACGAGCGTGACGGGTAGCAACCAGGGTCAGGTATTTGTCCGCAATGCAGAGATTGCTTACAGGCCGTCAAAGAATGTCGAGATCTATCTGTCTATGCGCCGCAGCCCGTACGGCTCCTATATGAGCCCCTACGGAGCATATGGTGGTCGTGGATACGGCTATGATCGCTACAGCGGCAGCTCTTTTCAAGCGAATTTTGGCCCGAGCAGCCAGGATCTCTTCTGGAATGATCGTTTGCGCTAGAACCCGGCATCGCGCGAGAGTGACTTAACTGGCCCCGGATTCTGCTAAAAAACATCTTTTCGACATAACAATCGTTGTATTTTAAGGCGCGGCGGAGATGACTATCTCCGCCGCGCTTTCGTTAATGTGTCACTCATAGTCAGTTAGTTACTTTGTCCTCCCGGTTTGGAAACTGGATGCTGAACGTCGGATTGGTCGTCGTACTTGTTCTGGCGTCTGCATTGATATATGCGTTCGCTACTCGCGTGACCATTCCTATGCCTGATCCGAGGAGAATGGAGGCCAATCCAGACCTGCTCGGTGATTTCATCCAGCTACAGGTGCTTAATGGGACTGAAGTGGCGGGAGCTGCGGCACAACTGACAGAGCATCTGACAGATCTTGGATTCGACGTTATCGAGGTAGAGACCCATACAGATCAAACTATTCCGAAGACCGTGATCCTGGATCGCGTCGGTAACTACGATGCAGCGCAACAAGTAGCCCTTGCCATTGGCGTCGCAGATGATCGGATTTCAGAAGAATTAAGACCCGATTATTTTTTCGACGCAACAATCATCATCGGTGCTGACTATGCTTCGATCAAACCGTTCGTGGATATGCCGGGCGCAAGGTCCGAGTCCGAGGAGCAAGCGGAAGATTCGCCGGAAGAAAATGAACTATAATGATCGGGTGATATCCCGGAGAGTGAACAACTGAGCCAGAAGAAGACCAACATAGTAACGCCGGAATTAATTCCAACGCGAACCGAAGATAAAAAAAGGCTGTCTACGGCCCCCACGAGAATAATTGCAAGCCTGGCGGTCGACGCCATTCTTGAAAAGAAAGGGCGAGATATCCTTGTATTGGATGTCCACGAGATCAGTGGTATTGCCGATATCTTTATCCTGGTAACAGGTGATTCGGAGCTTCAAAATAAAGCGATTGTAGAATCAATCCGGGTCAGCCTGCGAGAGAATGCGGGTGAGCGCCCCTGGCACGTCGAAGGAATCGACCATCATCAGTGGGTGCTGATGGATTATGTGGACCTCGTTGTGCATGTTTTTATGCCGGAAAAAAGAGAATTTTACGGACTGGAGAGACTCTGGGGAGATGCTCCCCGAGAAGAGGTGACTGAAGAGATGACGGCTGCGGATGTAAAGATATTGGCGGACTGATCAGCGAGGAAAGATTATGATTGAGAGAGTGTTCCAAAAAATGGCATTCGTGGCCGGTGTGGGTGCCCTATGCATCGGGTTCGCCGCATGTGGCACTCTGTCGCCGGCGGGCACAGAAGAATCCAAATTTGGCCATCGGACTGCTCTAGGTCTCGATGGACGTACGACCATTGTTCTCACTGCGGCTGAAGAAGGTGTTGAATATCGCTTTTTCGCAGCGACGTATGAATCTGCAGATATTCGTCCGGATATGTTGAATCAGACTGCCTCGAGTACCGATGTAGCTGTAGAGGTCCTGATCAAAGGAGCCTTTCCGGACTCGTGCGCACAGTTGCACGATGTCGTACAGCAGCGTGCGGGGAATCTCGTTCTCGTCACACTCACCATGCGGCGGCCCCAGGGTGCTATCTGCGCGAGTGTGATGCGGCCGTACCGATTTTACCTGACTCTGAATGGGTCGTTTTCTCCTGGCCCATACTCACTCAAGTTGAATGATGTCTCTCATCCCTTCGTCGTACGAAATCTTCCAGAAAACTGAGGCTTGTTAACACAATCTGAAAGCGCGCTGTAGCTGACTGTAAATCGGCCAATCAAGGCGTGAGGAATAAAATTTGGTACAATCAAATGAATGACGAACAACACGGAGTGGCCGATTTACAGGCGCTACCCTACGGGCCGGGACTATTT
>Ga0066376_10002668_pt1 | contig 16514 bp, 15 predicted proteins | sample Knorr_S15_td_Bot_FD_77009 | JGI IMG/M metagenome (GOLD analysis project Ga0066376, IMG submission 77009) | Marine microbial communities from Southern Atlantic Ocean transect - Knorr_S15_td_Bottom_ad_5009_LV_A | ecosystem: Environmental > Aquatic > Marine > Oceanic | place: Southern Atlantic... | reverse complement strand
TGCGCGAGCGTATGATGCAAATGCGCAGTAATCCAAGAGGCGATGTTCTGCGGGGCGAATGGCGTCAACACGAACGAGAAAGGGATAGTTCTGAAGAACATCAATTCATGGAAGAACTCAACGTATTTGAAGCAGTTGCTGACCACCTCAACTTGGGTGAAGCGGTTTCATTGTTGGGTATTCATATGATTCGTGATGAACTAGAAGGCGAACTTCGACTCGAAGCACTAGAAACAATTATTGAGGAGGCTGCTTTGGGTAGTGCAGCACGAAACGCAGCAATCATCGTTGCTATTCGCACACATCAAGAAGAAGGAAACGAAGAAGAGGCCGCAGATCTTATGGTTGAACTCGTTCTTTCTAATTAAGCAGTTTTTGAAACTTCTTTAATCGTGTTTCTAAGCCACGGCGAAGTGTCGATGCTCGTGGCCTATCAAGATTGCGACAAATAATAGCCAGCATACTGACAAGTCCGTGATAATCCTTGACTGAAATAACTTCAGGAGCCGCTTTCGCGGGTTTGTTTTGTTGTAATACGCCATCAATGTCTCTCATGTTATGGTAATTGCCAAGAGCTAAACAAAGACAAGTGGAAAGATACCCGTACGCACAAAACGCAGTTGATTCACAAGTTCCGCCTGGCATCAGTTTTCTTTGCCAGAGGAAGTTTTTTTGGGAGCGCATGATATTCGCTGCTGCGTTTGTTAACTCTGGACCAAATACACTCGTTTTGTCACCAACGCGTAGTATGGGCCCCCCGCCAATTGGCGACTCTGGAAAACTACGAGACGTTTCCAAACAGAACAGCCGAGATGATTTTGGAACACTGCAGTCTTTTGCAGCAGCTATTGCACCAACAAATCCAATTTCCTCCGCTCGCGTTAACAAGACACCAACATGACCTAGTCCAGGCATAGATTTAATTTTGTCGAGGGCTGAGATGGCGGCTGCAACTCCCGCCAAATCATCGCAAGCGGGAGCATGAAGCAACCCATTTTTAATAACGGGTGGATTACATTTCCAGCGTGCAACATCGTCCTGAATAAGAATCCCAGCAACATTTTTTTGCAGTTTCACCACAACGCGCTTGAATGGTTTTGCCTTAGGATTGAGTGATTGGATGACGCCAATGTACCCATTGTCTTCATTGTCAAATACTTCGACTTTGGCTCCAACGAAGTATGCATCATTGACACCACCACGAAACTCCATTTCTAGGTGTTGATCATCTATTTGCTTTCGCACAACGAATGCAGGATGGTCGAGGTGGGCAGTGATATAAATCGGTTTTTTCGACGATTTTCGAGTTTGCGAAAGTACCACGTTCCCAAATCGGTCTCGTCTGAGGCGAACCCCTTTCTGTTTCTTAGCCCACCGCTCAATCCATGTGATGACCCGCCCCTCTTGCCCCGCGGCGGTTGGAATTGCCGTCAGTTCCATCAACCATTTCAAATGTTTCTTCATCTTCGTATTCTAGTGCCTCCATGGTGAATGACCCCAAGTGTCAGACACCTGTGGTCAGACACCTTAGAATACGTCGATGGCGTTAGCGACGATTGAAGAGATATTGGAAGATTTGCGTGTAGGCAAGATTATTGTGCTAATTGACGATGAGGACCGTGAAAATGAGGGTGATTTTGTTGTTGCCACTGAGCACATCAACATTGAACTTATTAATTTTCTCACTCGTGTTGGTGGTGGTTATCTCTGCATCGCAATGACTGGAGATGAATGCGATCGACTTGAACTTGGTCCGCAGGTCACCATAAACACAAGTGTTCGCGGAACGCCGTTTACAATCAGCGTTGATGGTCACCCAAGGCACAATATAAGCACCGGTATTTCGGCAGCCGATCGAGTAAAAACACTTGAGTTATTGGTTAATCCAGATGCTCGTCCAGATGACTTTGTACGACCAGGACATATCAATCCATTACGCGCTCGTGACGGAGGGGTTTTGGAACGAACAGGTCAAACCGAGGGTTCGGTGGACTTGTGCAAACTCGCAGGTCTGAAACCATCTGCTGTCATTATCGAAGTCGTTAAAGAAGATGGCGAAATGGCAAGGGTTCCTGATTTAGAAAGAATTTGTGAAGAGCATGATTTTAAAATGTGCTCAGTCGAACAAATTATCGAATATAGACTCGCACGAGAAAGTCTCGTAAATCGAATCGAGCCAAAGTGTGGTACACCCATCGAAACTCCCTACGGTATATTTAATTTAATCGCATATCACAGCGCAGTCGATGCGGTACCGCATCTAGCGTTAACGGTTGGTGGAGTTGGTGAACTTGATGAATACGGAAGTGCGAAACCGATTGAAGAACCAACACTCGTTCGAGTACACCGCCGTAATTTGTTGGGAGATATTTTTGATGCAACTAATCATCCCTCTGGAAAAGAACTTCGCGCTTCTCTTCGAATGATTACAGATGAGGGTCGCGGGGCTTTGGTATATTTACGACCAGAACAATACGGCGATGAATTTATTGATCGATTACAAAAAATTCAAAGACCTGAAGCCGATGTCAACGTACCTGACCTCACAAAACCTGAAAAGCCGATGGAGCGCCGCGATTATGGAGTTGGTGTTCAAATTATTCGAGATTTAGGATTGAAGAAATTAAAGTTGCTTACAAATCACCCAAAGCACCTCACTGCACTACACGGTTTTGGTGTTGATATTGAAAGCCAAATACCAATTGATGTGAGTGGCGAACGTTAATCTCGATTACCGAATAGTACCGCGAGTCTAAAGCACAACTCGAGGGCTTCTAGATATACCCACACCAGCGTGACCATTAAAATAAACGCACAAAACCATTCCATTTGTTTTGGTGCCCCAGCTTGCACTTGCTTTTCAATCATTCCAACATCAATAATCAGCCACATTGAAGCAACTCCTAAAATAAGCAGGTTAAGACCAATGCCAATCCAAGCAGTTTGCCCACCCCACCCGCAAGGAGCCCCTCTCACCACACCTCTTGATTTTTAAGGGCGGGGTTACCTGTCTCTAGTATGTTTTTCCAAGTCTCGTGGCAATCCTTAGTTGTTTGTACTCGTGTATTCTACTTATATTCAAAATGAAGACACAAGAACTCATCGATGCCATTGAATCATTTGCGCCAGTATATCTTGCCAACGATTGGGACAATGTTGGACTTCTAGTTGGAACTGCCCAATGGCCTGCAAATAATATTCTTCTAACCATCGATTTAACCGAGGCGGTACTCAAAGAAGCAATTTCGATGAATACAAATGTAATTGTTTCGTACCATCCACCAATTTTTGAACCATTGAAATCAGTTACAAATGGCACATATGCTGAGCGGGTGGTGCTTGATGCTATTACAAATCAGATTGCAATCTATTCACCCCACACATCTCTTGATGTTGCAAATGGTGGAGTCAATGATTGGATTGTCAGTGGCATTGGTTCAGGTGATGTCCGCGCACTACGCCCGTTTGGAAATTTGCCGCCGAGTGAAGAGTGCAAAATTGTCACCTTTTGCCCAGAGGACAATGTAGAAGAGTTACGTCTTGCACTTTCAAGTGTGGGTTGTGGTCGAATTGGTCAATATGAGCAATGCTCGTTTACAACGAGTGGAACCGGCACGTTTATTGGAATGGAGGGGACGAATCCAACTCACGGCGAACAGGGCGCGTTGCAACGAATCATCGAATGTAAGTTTGAGATGGTCGTCTCAAAAGACTTGCTTTCCCTCGCCATTAAAACACTTCGACAAGTCCACCCATACGAAGAACCCGCTCTTGAAGTGTATGAACTTGGCGAACGACCACGTAGAGAACTTGGAATTGGAAGACGGATTCATTTAGATGAACCAACCCCACTTGACGAACTTGCTCGGAAACTCAAGAAACATTTGGGCATCGGTTATGTACGAGTCGCGCCCGCAGTTGGAAAAGATGATCGTGGGATAGTACAAACAATCGGGCTGTGTGCTGGAGCAGGCGGTTCAGTCTGCGGACTCGCCATTGATGATGGGTGTGAAGTTTTTATTACTGGAGAAATGACCCACCACAATGTAGTCGCTGCAACTGCTCGGGGCTGCACAGTCATGTTGACTGGGCACACCAATAGTGAACGTGGGTATTTACCAACATTACAATCACAACTTGCAGCCCGCTTGCCAAACGCATCCATTTCTGTCAGCAAAGCCGACATACCGCTTTGGACATACTTTTAATTAAGAGTTTTGTACTGATTTATATTGCGGACAACCCACAACATGGTCGTTCACCATACCGATGGCCTGCATGAAGGCATAACAAATTGTTGGACCAACGAATTTAAAGTTCTGTTTTTTCAAATCTTTTGCCATTGCATCACTGATTGGAGTAGAAGTTGGAATTTCTGTATCGGATTTCCATGAATTGACGATGGTTTTGTGTTTGACATGCTTCCAAAGGAACGCATCAAATGAGTCCTCCCCACCCTCCATGACATCAAGCCAAGCTCTCGCATTTGCGATAGCACCATTAATTTTTGCTTGGCTTCGAATGATGCCCGCATCCTTGAGTAATCGACTGACTTGTCGCTTTCCATATCCAGCAACTTTTACTGGATCAAAATTGTCGAATGCGGCTCTGAAATTATCACGTTTCTTCAAGACGATAATCCAGGATAAACCTGCCTGAAAGCCATCAAGGCATAACTTTTCATACAACCTTTGATTGTCATGTTCTGGGACACCCCATTCGTCATCGTGATATGCGACATAGATTGGATCATCACCACACCAGATACATCTTGGCATTTAATGACCACCCAATAAATCTTCAAGTAGATCTAGTGGATTCGGCGCACCTCGATCACCTTCAAACATATCCCCTATCGCATCACCAATTGCGGTAATCGCAACACTTTGCAAGATTTTACTAAGGTCAAAATTCGGATCTACTTTTGAAACAGGGTGTTCAATGGTTCCAGTAATCAGAATAGGAACATTGATGTCGGTTGCAAGTCCCCGTAATTCTTTGATGCTATATCCAAGACCGGTGAGGGGAACTTCGGAGTGCAAACGTAACTCACGAGTGACGAAGTTGATTGTTCCTGAGTAAGGGATGACAAATTTATTTGCAAGCGTTAAGTTAAACTTCTTGTATGTTGCGATGCCATTGCGAATTTCAATTTGAATTGGTTCAAAGAACGCCGGGATGACCTCGATATGTTTCGTGTTAAACATAGGCAACAATTTCATTGTGAGTGAACCACTATCGAGCGCAACTTCGCCAATATCAATGAAAACATCAGCGTTCAAGGTAGACACATCACCGTCCAAAGATGTATGTACACGCGACACACGCATTTTGATTGGATGTTTGACGGAACGAATGTCAGAAAGTACTGGACCCAAATCGTGTAATAAATGGCGAGTTAGCGTCGATGATAATTGCAGTTCGCCGATAGTTGCAACGTCCGGAATCGTATAGAGTTTTCCATCGAGCAATCCAAAAGAGGTTTCAAAAACCGCATTTGGAGATGTTCCAGCAGCGACAATCACCGGTGTATCGAGGATGTTTGTTGCGAATATTTCCATCGCGATGGGTGAGCCAAGAGAATCTGCAAGTAAGCCATTGCAGTTCCAGATAGCATCAAGCAGTCGAGTGTCAATTCCAGTTGCTGTGACATGTGCATCGAGTTGACCACTTCGATCGCCTTCTGCTTGGCGAGTGGTGACACCTCGTACAAATGTATGTTGCTTCCCAACATCGAAGGTGGCATCGAAAGTCGAATTTCCTTGAACATCAAGCGATTCAATGTTGGCATGTATGATTGACGTTGTGTTGAACGGGATGCCAAATAGAGCACTAGCAGCATTTTTTGTAAGTTTCAGTTGAAGATGAGCATCTTGAATTGAATCGAATTCATTTTCGAGTAGTAGCACGGTGCCCATCGCTTCACCAGTAGCGCTGAAAGCTTCAACATGAAGATCATCGTCCACAGTAGCGACCGTGACTGAGATTGTTGAGCCAAAGAGGTTGAGTAATGAATGTTGCTCTTGAGGAGTAACAGACATGAGTACGCTCATTGGAAGTTTATCAACGTTAACCACTCCGCCACCCTTTGGAAACTGTTGGATTATTGTTTCATAGAGATCAGTGATTCCATGTAATTGATTCTTGTTTGTTGCAATTTGAGCGATCGCAAACGATGTTTCCTGTTCATCGAGCATTGCAGAGCCAACTACATTGATTCTTCTATCACTCAAATCTACTGCAAAATCTGATTGAAATGATCGAATTGTTGTGTTTGTAGAATCGTGTTGCAAAGCGCCAACAAGCTCAATATCTCCAATGCACTCTTCTGCGTCGTCATAACTAAATCCATATGGCACAAGGCGATCGAGGTGAATCGTTGCTGTTGTATCACCACTAAATTCGTTTTTCGTCATTGCCTGTATAAACTCAGTGTGCAACGCAACGACCAATTCAATGTCCGTGATGACCCCATGTTCGTAATCAACAATGCCAGATGCTTGTACTTTTTCTGAAGTAAACGTCGTTCGCAAGAGAGGTCCCTTTGTAGACCGTTGTGCGTGGAATTCCATCGTTTTTCCAAGGTCGCGGACTGGATCAATGTCATATTTGTGTAGAAGCGGCGCCAGCAATGTCGTTGGAACATCGACAATATCGATTGACCCAACAATTTCCCTGGCGTTGAACACAAACGCATTGTTCTCGGTTGTGGAAAGAAACTGAGTTTTAATGTTGAGTGTTCCATTTGGAACACCGTATTCAGCGAATTGACCACTCATCGAAACGTTAATGGCATCGCTGAGTTTTGGTGATGAAATGTCTCCTGTCATTTCAATGATGGACCATCCACCCTGCCCATTGATTGTTGGAATCGCTGCATCTTTAATTGTAAATGCAAGCGATGCAGTTGAATCCCAGTTGAGTGTTCCTTGCTTGGTGAGCAGGTCTGGAGCACTTCCCTCACATGTAATCGTTCCGCCCGTATCAGTTGTACCAGTGAGTTCTAAAAAGAACACCCTCCCCGGATCAGCAGACAATTCGAGTTTAATATCTGTAAACACCAACGAGTCGTCACCCTGCATTGTTAGCGTATGAATGTTTGCATGGAGCGTAATGGCTGGTACAGCATGACTGGAGGAGGGTTCTTCAGTTGTTTGTTTGCTCTCGCTTGTCGCCAACACATCTTCCGTTGTATGTTTGCTTGTAAAAATTGTGACATCACCCTCCACATTAATCTCGTAGGAATCTGTCGTGAGTAACGAAATCAAGCTGCTGTGTAGAACGACATCAATATTGGCAGTTCCAAATGAATCTACAAGATGAAGACCAGATACAGTTTGAGGACCGTTCCAAGAAACATTGATTGAGTCAAAAGTATTTTCTGGATTCGCAGTAATCTTCCCCTTGATGATTGTTGTTGCAATAAGAGGAGCACCGAAAAATGCCCCAATTGCGATGACAGCAACGCATATACACCCAACCAAGATGCCCTTCCGCTTCTTCATACGATATGCATGATACTCGTCTGGTATCCTGAGGCGAGATGGAACGCCCGACAGTCCACATTGAAGCATATGCAAAGGTCAACCTTTCGCTTACGGTTCATCCACCCTTACCGGGTGGTATGCACCCCATTACTTCTCAAATGGTACGAATTGCATTGTGTGATGATCTTGAGGTGATACGGCTTGATGACCACGCCTTATCTCGATATGCCATTGTTTGGCACAATGATGCTCCTAGGCACACAGAGATAGATTGGCCTGTAACCACCGATTTGGCTGTCCGAGCACATCGTCTTCTTGAAGTCAAGGCGGGTCATCCGCTTCCAGTCCAGATGAAATTAGAAAAGAGAATTCCTGTCGGTGGCGGTCTTGGCGGTGGTTCAGCAGATGCCGCTGCAATGCTTAAAGCAACAGCGGAGTTGTTTAATCTTAATCTTGATTTGAGTGAAATCGCTCTCGACCTCGGCTCTGATGTTCCATATCTGTTGCATGGCGGCGCCGCGAATGTTCAAGGTGTAGGAGAGGTTGTTGAGCCAGTACAACTTGAAACAATGTACTTGGTAATTATCATTCCAGAATACAGTTGCTCAACCGATTTGGTTTATAAAGCGTTTGACCAGAGCAGTGCTTCTGAATCCAGCGAACATCAAAACGACCTTCTGATTCCTGCTTGTATTGTTGAAACCAGACTCGGCACAGACTTAGAATCTCTACGTGCTGTTACTGAACAAAAAATTCATCTTTCTGGAAGTGGCTCAACAATGTTTGCAATCTGCGATAATGCTGAGCACGCGGTAATACTTGCGAAGAAGATTGAAGAACACACAGAACTTGTTGCGATTGCAACACAAACCCGCACATAAGAACTGGAGAAGAAATGACAACAATGATAATCACCGATTTTGTTCCTGCGGATATTGACGCATCAAGTTGGGAAACTGTAGAACCCTATTTTCAACAATTACTTGAACGGGAATTTTCTTGCGTAGGGTGTCTTGAACAATTTCTTCTTGATCGAAGTGAACTTGACGCAGCAGTTTCTGAGTCGGGTTCAAATTTGTATATTGCAATGACATGCGACACTGAAGACGAGGATGCTAAAAATGCGTTTTTGTCATTTGTCGAACATGTCGAACCAGCGTGGAAAAAAATTGGATTTGAATTAAATAAAAAAGTGGTTCAATCTCCTCAGGTTGGTGATTTGGATCCGCAACGTTACGGAGTACTCCTACGCGATTGGAAAGCAGATATCGAATTATTCCGTGAAGAAAACGTGCCACTGCAAACCGAAGATACAAAACTTGGTCAAGAATATGCAGAATTATGCGGTGCTATGATGGTGAACTTTGATGGCGAAGAACGAACGATGCCACAAATGGGTGTTTATCAGCAAGATCAAGATCGAAGTGTTCGTGAAGCATCGTGGCGTGCGGTTGCAGAGCGTCGCCTGCAGGATCGCGACCAACTAGATGGCATCTTTGATCAGATGGTAACCAATCGACATCAAGTCGCGAAGAATGCAGATTTTGAAGAGTATCGCGGGTATATGTTTGCAGTGAAACATCGATTTGATTACTCGCCAGAGGATTGCATTGCGTTTCACGATGCCATTGACGCAACATGTATGCCGATTGTTCGCAAACTTGCAATGGAGCGTCAAGAGTCGTTGGGTGTCGACACATTGCGACCATGGGACCTTGCAGTTGATCCACACGGGCACCCCCCATTAAAACCATTTGAGACAGCAGATGAGTTGATTGAAAAAACTTCAAAACTATTTCATCGAATGGACACAAGTCTCGGTGAGATGTTCGACTCAATGCAGGATGGTGGATTTTCTCTGGACCTTGCATCTCGGAAAGGCAAAGCGCCCGGTGGATATCAAGCGAGCCGTGATCGACAGAGAAAACCATTTATCTTTATGAATGCTGCGGGTTTACCCCGAGACCTTGACACGATGGTACACGAAGCGGGTCACGCATTCCATTACATGTTGTGCCGACATGATGATTTGTTGTGGCATCGAAGCGCTCCCCTTGAGTTTGCGGAAGTTGCTTCGATGAGCATGGAATCTCTTGCGTACCCTTTTCTTGACGAGTTCTATTCTCCAGAAGAAACAAGACGTGCAATTCGTAAGCACCTTGAAGGAATCGTGAGTGTTTTGCCGTGGGTTGCAACGATTGATGCATTCCAACACTGGATTTACCTGAATCCAGATCACTCGCGTCAGGAGAGAACCACGCATTGGCTTGCATTAGAAGAACGATTTGGTGGAGGTGTTGATTGGTCGGGTCTCGACGCTGAACACGAGGCAATGTGGCATCGCCAACTACATCCATTTGAAGTACCGTTCTATTACATCGAATATGGAATTGCACAACTTGGTGCCCTCCAAATGTGGTTGCAGTATCGCAATGACCCGCAAGCAGCCATGGCGGCGTATAAAGAGGGTCTGTCGCTAGGTGCGAGCAAACCCTTACCGAAACTTTTCGAAACTGCTGGTTTGAAGTTCGACTTTTCAGCAGAAATGGTTGGCACGTTGATGAAGATAGTCGAAGAAGAGTTGGACCATAACGCTTAACCACAATGACCCTTGGTGGATTCCATTCAATTTTCTATGTGCTCAAAAAAGCACGCAATTCAGGCGGATTGCGCGGTATGTGGAAAGCAATGCGGTCTCCGAATGCATGCAAAACATGTGCACTGGGTATGGGTGGTCAACGTGGCGGCATGGTGAACGAGGCGGGGAAATTCCCCGAGTTCTGCAAAAAATCTGTACAAGCGATGGCCGCAGATATGCAAGGTGCGATTACGAAAGAATTCTTTGAACAGTATTCCATTGCACAACTCGGTGCAATGTCACCACGAGAACTTGAATCGTGTGGACGAATCACCTTTCCCATAATCGCCGGACCGCTTGACGTCCATTACAAACCCATCTCTTGGGATGAAGCATTACAAATAGTTTCAACAAAAATAAAAGAAACAGAACCAGAACGCACCTTTTATTATTGCAGCGGTAGATCAAGCAATGAAGCGGGGTTCTTATTGCAACTTGCAGCGCGTGTTCGCGGTACGAATAACGTAAATAATTGTTCGTACTATTGTCATCAGGCAAGTAGTGTTGGGCTTGCAAGTGTGACAGGATCTGGAACAGCTACGGTTGAGTTAGATGATTTAAAAAAGTGTGACCTGATATTTTTGATTGGTTGTAATCCAGCATCTAATCACCCAAGATTATTGAAATCATTGATAGATTTGAGACGACGTGGTGGAAAAGTTATTGTTATTAATCCATTATTAGAAGAAGGATTATGTAAGTTTCGTGTTCCAAGTGATATGCGAAGTTTACTGTTTGGATCAAAAATATCTGATGAATATGTACAGCCCAACATTGGCAGTGACATGATACTTTTCATTGGTTTTATAAAATGGCTGATTGAGAATGATGGTTTGAATGAATCCTTTATTGAACAATATGCATGTGGTTTTGAAGAGGTGTTACAACAGGTAAATGCATCGTCTTGGGAATGGATTGTGCAACATTGTGGAGTAACACAAGAAAAAATTGCCGAAGTTGCAGCGATATACAAGCAATCTTCTTCAACAATATTTTGTTGGGCGATGGGCATCACACATGCTAAGGGTGGAGTGGACACTGTTCGAATGATTGCTAACCTTGCTATCTCACGAGGAATGATTGGTAGATATGGTGCTGGGCTACTTCCACTTCGCGGGCACTCAAACGTTCAGGGAATGGGCACCATTGGTGTAGCGCCGTTGTTGAAACCAGCGATGGCATCTGCAATTGAAAATAAACTGGGAATCACAATCCCCACGATGAAAGGCGGGGACACCATGGCGTGTATGGAGGCCTCTCACGAAGGTGCCATCGATTACGCTATGTGCCTAGGCGGCAATTTACTCGGATCGAATCCCGATACTCGTTTTGCAATAGATGCGATGTCAAACATACAACTTGTGTCATACATGTCAACAACCCTGAACCAAGGACATTTTTTGGGACGTGGCAGTGAAACAATTGTTTTCCCCGTGCTTGCACGTGATGAAGAAAATCAGGTTACAACCCAAGAATCAATGTTTAGTTATGTAAGGCGCAGTGAGGGTGGTGTATCTCGGCATGAAGGTCCACGAAGTGAAGTGAGTGTGATTGTAGACCTTGCAAAAAGGGGAGTTGGTATTATCGATTGGGAGCAGTACAAAGACCACGATAAGATTCGTCAATTGTTAGCAGACTGTGTCAAAGGTTTTGATGCAAATGAAGAACACCAACTTCCAGGTCGCATTTTCCACACCCCAGATTTTAAAACAGATTCGGGTAAAATACAAGCGAACGCCGTGCAGATTCAAACACCCGTTAGGGTTGAGCGAAACCAACTACGTTTGATGACGATACGTTCAGAAGGACAATTTAATACGGTGGTGTACGAAGAAGAAGACATCTATCGACATCAATCTCGACGAGACATCATCATGATGAATAAACAGGACGCGAACGAGATGAAGTTGAAGCAAGATGACACAGTTTCTGTGAAGGGAGCAACTGGGGATTTGCATGTTGTCGTCAGATATATTGATATTGCAAGAGGAAACTGTGCAATGTACTACCCTGAAGCGAATGTTTTACTTTCACACGAAGTCGATTCCGAATCTCGAACCCCCCTCTTTAACGGCGCGGTTGTCGAGATAGAACGACTTTAAATACCTTTACCTAGCAATCGTCTCAATCTGAATCTGATGTTTCGAATTGGAATGCGACGCATCTTCCCCCGCAGGATTTGATCCTCTTTTTCGCCAGTTAGCGGTAGTGTTGCATTGTTTGGAATGTACCAGTTATTCATTCGGGTTCGCTTGACTAATTGGTAGCGTTGACTGCGAATGAGTTTATGTGTTTTTGTATCAAGTAAGTGATCTTCAACAAGTAACAATCTAGGTTTCCATCGCTGAAGTTCAAAGCCTTTAATGACGTCGTATTGTGTGCCTTCAACATCAATTGAAACAAAATCAAGTTGTTCAACGTTTTCATCCTCAAGCATGTCGTTTAAGGGTTTTACATTGACTGTAATTTTTTTTGCTATACAGGATCGCTTATCTAGAAAATCAGGTGATAGTGTTGATTTACTATTATCTATCGCAACAGTAAAAATTGCGGTTGCATTAGCGTCCGGAGCGCCACATGCCGCTTCAATCACAATTGAATCTTTTCTATTATCCCTTAGTGCATCACACAACTCTGGAATTGGTTCAACCAGAATTCCTCTCCACCCTTCTTTTGCCAAATGCCAAGTTTGAGACAAGTCGAAAGGATTATTCGCTCCAATTTCAGCAAAGAAACCCGGAGTGCTTGCATTTAAATATTGACGAACAAGGAATTGTTCTGCGAGTTCTTCTCGAATCTTAATGTTCGGTTCGTCAGAAAATTGTATTTCGGCGACAGTTCGATAGTAATGCTTCATGGTGAGTCAATTATTTTAGAGACTTCCTCGGGTGAATTGATACTGTTGAAATATCTACGGTTCGATATGTGCATGTGTACTTTGGTGTGTGGTAACACATTAATGAACCCCTTAATCGATCGTTTTCCTGTATCTAAATACGTCGTACATGTTCGTAATGCTGAGGAACACAATAATATTGGTAGTGTTTGGATTTCGTCATCACACGTAATGACAGCATTCCCCCCACATTGCAACAATTCGTCAACATGTTCAGGTTGAAGGTTTGGCATGTCGCAACCAACAACAAGGTACTGTTCATCAATACCAGAAGCGAGCAACGCCTCAATTCCACCAACAGGCCCCTGTTGGTGCCGAAGGTCGTGTATAGATTCTAAACCCTCAACATCTCCCCCAACAATAATCGTTGATGTTGAGATTGCTGCAGCAAACTCAAGCATTGTGTCGAGCATTGTTTTTCCGTTGGAAAGTTCAACGTGATGTTTTGGACTTCCCATTCTGCGGCTTTTGCCACCAATTAAAATTGCAATAGTATGCGACCACATTTTCTCACCCTCTAGCAACCTTGATGACAGATATTGTTTCTCCTGGAGAAAATGTGCCCTCTGTAATCACTCGCGCTAAATATCCACACCGACCCACGATATCTTTTTTTAGATTAACTCCAAGCGGATCAAGCACAAAACATGGTTTGCGACCTTCAACCAATTCTAAGACAACTCCCCCCGAGAACGATAAATGATCACCGGGTTCCAATGATTGAACGTCCAACGCTTCAACCGTAACATTTTCTCCAACTGCTCCTGGACAAACATCATATCCTTCAGTTGTTAACTGATTCAGAATTTCGTTATCAATCAAACTTACAGCGCGGTTTCGGTCCCAGTGTTTATCATGCGAACGCCCATCTCCAGTAAGTCCGTCAACGGTGACACCACACGACTGCACCGGAAGTTTCGGAATTCCACCATTTGAGATGTTTATTGAAAGAACTTTTGCCATGAAGTGGACTATACTCAACCTGTCATGCCTTTCTATGTCAGCAAGTTTGGTTTCACTTGTTTATTGTTCGTAACTCTAGTATTTAGTTATGAATCACTGTTTGCCCACGAACCAATTGAGTTAATTCCAGTTGATGGCGGGGTTGTTGACCGTGGAGCATTGAATGCATCGTTATTTGTTCAACAAAGTACCTTCCGTCAAGACACTGACTTTGAGAAGTTGTATCGGGATTTTGGGAGCAATGATATTTATGTCCGAAAATCTGGAGGATTAATCGCGGTATTTAGAAATTCTGAATATAAACAAACCCCTGCTGGCGAAATTCCAATTGTCCCTGCTGGAACGGTATATTGCATAGGCGAAATCAGTCCACGCATGATTCGTCAAATTGGAGAATTGCAAGAACCCCATTCCACCGAAGTAATTCCAGATTCGATGATTCAAGCAGAACTGGTTACGGTCATCAAACCCAGCGTGGTGATGAGAAAACAACCGAAACAACCGAAACAACATACGTTTGAGTTTTTAGTAAATGAAGCATACCGAAGACAAAGATTGGCATCATTTGTTATAGAAATTGTACTATTAAACTGAGTTATGCGGCTGTGGGGGTGTCATCATCGATAATCAGCATGCCCATAATGGATGCAAGTTCTCGGAATCGCATTTCTGCTTCGTCAATTGTAAAGAACAAATCGTCATATCTCTTGCTTCGTTCAGAACCTAGGCGAGTGGCAGCTTCTATTGGAAATGGGAGCGTTTCGCGCGAAGAGAACCGAAGAGGGTCAACAAACACACCGTTGATATCGGTGGGTGAACAATGTGAAAGTGCAAGATACTCTTGATTCATGTCACCTCATCAATCGGGTCATTTGAATGCTAGGTTTTGTCGGAGGTTGGATATGGGTCCTTTTCAAGAATGAATAATCCGCACAAACCTCCTACATTGACATTGGAGAAGTGCTGTAAAATATGAGGTTATATGAGTACTGTTGCACAAAACCTTGAAATTTCATTCCAACCTTCTGACCAAGCCCTCTCGTGTGTCATTGAGAAAGTGACCAACGGAAAAGTGCTTACATTTGAAGACGGAATGGCGTTGTATGAAACTTCGGATTTGTGGACGGTATGTTCACTTGCTGATGCTGTACGAAAGAAGTTGCATGGAAACAAGACCTATTACAACATCAATCGGCATCTCAATTATTCAAATGTATGTGCACTGAGCTGTAAGTTTTGCGACTTCTATCGAAAGAAGGATCAAGAAGGTTCGTATGAACACTCTATTGAAGATATTCGGAAGGAAGCGACATTGGCAACAGATGCAGGCGCAACTGAGATGCACATTGTTGGTGGTTTACACCCCTGGTTACCCTTTTCGTATTACACAGAGATGTTAGCCGCTATCAAAGAAGTCGCACCAGATATTCATATAAAAGCATTTACTGCTGTGGAAATAGTTCACCTCGCAAAAATTTCAAAACGTGGTCGCGAAGGAAACGCAGGGATTTCCTCTGTAATAAGCGAACTAATAGAACACGGACTTGGATCCCTTCCGGGCGGTGGTGCCGAAGTGTTTGATGATCGTGTACACGATGAAGCATTTCGCGGAAAGATTCGCGGACAACAATGGATGGATGTCCACCGTACCGCACATGAATTAGGTTTAAATTCAAATGCAACAATGTTATACGGACACATAGAAGCTCGCGAAGATCGAATCCAACATATGTTGACAATTCGCGAGGAACAAGAACGCACGCTTGCATGTTATGCATCAGGTATATTCCAAGCGTTTATTCCACTACCGTTTATTCCGGGTGTAAGCGAACTATCACATTTGTCCGGACCAAGCGGGGTTGAAAATCTACGTACCATTGCAATTGCCAGGCTCATGCTTGATAACATTCCGCACATCAAAGCATTTTGGATTATGCAAACATTGCACATGGCTCAACACATGTTGCAATGCGGGGCTGATGATATTGATGGAACTGTGATGTGGTATGACATTACAAAAGTTGAATCGAATTCAACACATCAGGAGTGCACTACTGAAGACCTCTGTCGCGCAATCCGAGACGCTGGTTTTGAACCCGTGGAACGAGACACGTTGTATAGAGCAGTTGTCCGAGACGGAACGGATTGGCATATTGCAACGTCCGATAATGAATCAAGCTGCGTTCTTATTTAAGGTGTAATGTAGATTCAACTGGAGGGTGAATCGCTCTGAAGCACATCGAGTGAGAAGATCCGAAGCCCAGTTTGAAAGTATACGTCTGTATATTTGCTTTGAATGTGAAATCGCCGCTGTGGATTCCAGTTGACTTGGAATTGATAATCGCTGGTGGCAGGTCTTTGATGCAGACATGACCCCCCCATCGTCCTAATTGAAACTAGAGTTTTGTAAAGTTGAAAATATTATGACGTTGGTTTGAAATTGAATGTTTCTAAAATGCCTTCAAACTGTTCATTGTCATAAAATGAAATGGAGATTTTACCGCTCCCTTTCTTTTTACCAAGCGTAATG
>Ga0066376_10002667_pt1 | contig 16519 bp, 15 predicted proteins | sample Knorr_S15_td_Bot_FD_77009 | JGI IMG/M metagenome (GOLD analysis project Ga0066376, IMG submission 77009) | Marine microbial communities from Southern Atlantic Ocean transect - Knorr_S15_td_Bottom_ad_5009_LV_A | ecosystem: Environmental > Aquatic > Marine > Oceanic | place: Southern Atlantic... | reverse complement strand
GTCTCGACTGTGGCGACACCCTGGAAGTGGTGCTGCGCGATGAAGAATTTCTGTACGTATCGCCGGATTCCATGGTCGGCTATGCCTATAGTGCTTTTGGAGGTCCGCCCAGCCGACGCCCGTGGGCTTGAGCCGGCATGAACCTCTTCCGGTCGGAAGAGCCCGCGAGGAACTGGTCTAGTTACGACCACGCGACTGTGGACAACCTACAGCCATTAGCCGATTACTTGGACAGATTCAGCGCAGAGCGGTTCAGAGAGCGAGACAGAAGAGACTACATCTCATGGGTCTCCGCACAGCAGTAGGGCCAACTAGTTTAGAGGGCAGGCCGGCGCCTTTGGTTCGTTGCCGTCGCGGAACTCGGGGATGACATGGCGGCCGAACATCTCTATGGACTTCATCACGGCTGCGTGGTCCACAGTCTCGGTGGCCATCAGGAACTGGAGCTCATCCACGCCGGTGGCCTGGTGTAGCCTGGCCGCTTTGATGCAGGCCTCCGGGTCCCCGGCCACTATGACGCCACGCTCGGCCATGGTTGCGGCGTCGAACTCCTCCCAGATCTTCTGGGCCAACGCGCTGCCACCGGATAGGTCCAAGTTGGTGACGGTATCGCCGTCGGCGCTGGAGGGGGTTTCCGCAACGTCGATGTACCTAGCGAAATTCTGGACCAGATGCTCGGGTATGCCGCCCCATTGATCTAGCAGTTTCGCGTAGACATCCTTCTGGTCTTGGACGTAGGGCCGGCCCGGACCGAAGAAGGTCTTTAACGATTGGGCCGACAACTCCTGGGTAGCCTGGTTATCCTCGCCGCAGAGCCCGAACACCGAACTCAGCCACTGGTCGTTGGTGAAGGCGCCTACCGGGGTCGCGTTCTTGACCGCTTCCTTGTACTTCTTGATCTCCGGTTCCAAGACCGCCGGGGCGTTCACGCCCAACGCCATCACGCCGATTCCCTTCTGGGCGGCGATCTCGTAAGTCGACGGCTGTAGCGCGGCCACCCAGATCGGCGGGTGCGGTTTCTGGTAGGGCTTGGGTAAGATCTGTCGAGGGGGCACGTTCCAGAACTTGCCCTCAAACTCGAAATAGTCCGACCCCCAGATCTTGGGAATCATGCTCAGCGATTCTTCCCACATCTCCCGGGTGTTGCGGGGGTCGATGCCCATGCCCAGTTGCTCGTAGGGGGCGGACCGTCCGGTCCCGAACTCCACTCGCCCGTGGGAGAGTTGGTCGACCATCGCCACCCGCTCCGCCACGCGCACCGGGTGGTGGTAGGGCAGGACCGAGACTCCGAAGCCCAGGCGGATGCGCTTGGTCAACCGGCTGAGGGCCCCGAAGATGACCTCGGGGCAGGGAGAGTCGGAAAAAGTGGTCAGGAAATGGTGTTCCACGAACCAAACGGCGTCGAACCCCATCTCGTCCGCCAGGATGCACTGTTCGATGGTCTCTTCGATGACCGCATGGTCGTCGAGCATCGGCCGCTGCATCTCATAGGCCAGTGAGAATCTCATGGTATCGCCCTCGCAGTTATGTTAAAGGTGAAGGGGGTCGCGACAATTCTAATGGCAACACTGAGGTAGGGCAACCAGCGGTTGATGCTGGTGAGCGAGCGCACAATGTTATACTTAACCAATAAATCATACTTATATGGAAATTAAACATGTCTAATAAAGTAGGACAAAAAGGCCAAGTGGTAATTCCCAAGAAGATCAGGGACCAATTAGGCGTGGAGCCCGGTTCGTTGACCTATCAGACTGTCGTAGATGGCCACCTAGAGATACATTTTTTCCCGCCGGAGCACAATAGGTCTTTGCTTGGTATTTTGGCGCCATTCACCAACGTCGTGATTCAGCCGGGCGAGGAGTGGGCCAAAGCTAAAGAAGACGCCTGGGCCGCAGCGGCTAAAGAAAAGTTTGAACGGTTAGATCAGCAATCGTGAGCGGATTTCTCGATACCTCGATGGTGGTTAGGTATTTGGTCCGCGACATTCCACAGATGGCTAATCAGGCGGCCGAAGTAATAGATGGAGACAAGGATCTCTGGGTTACCGGAGTGGTGTTGGCTGAGGTCGGCCACGTGCTGAGATCTACTTATTTGCTTCCCCGGGAGAGTGTTATCGACTCTCTCTCTGAGCTCGTCAACCGGCAAAACGTTTCCTGCTATGGGATGGACAAGAGAACTGTTGCGGACGCATTGCTGATGTGCCGGCAATCAGGCCGTATTTCTATCTCCGATGCAACGATATGGGCGGCGGCTAGAAGTTCAGGAAAGAATGTCGTTTATTCCTTTGACCAACGGTTCCCCTCCGATGGAATCGAAGTGCGGACAGAGCTCTAACCGACCTTGATCAGCACGACCTCATGTTGGACTGGGGAGCTGGCGTAGGGGCCGTCGGCCGACATGAAAACGTCGATCTCCGAGCGGACTCCGAACTCGGGCAGGTAGATGCCCGGCTCGATGGAGAAGCAGATGCCGGGGATGATGCGGCGGGTGTCGTGAGTCTCGAAACCGTCCAGGTTTACCGCCTCGCTGTGCACCTCGAATCCGATACTGTGCCCCAGGCGGTGGGTGAAGTACTCGCCGTAGCCGCGGCTGGCGATGAAATCGCGGGCCACCTGGTCGGCCTGCCAGCCCATCACCGCAGCCCCGTGGTTGTGGGCGTCCTCCAGATAATAGAGCGCGGCGTCGCGGGCCCCGACGACGATGTCGAAAATCTCCTGCTGCCTTTCGGGCACGGTGGCGCCCACGTAGGCCACCCAGGTGATGTCGGCGTAGACGCTGCCCTCAGCGGTCCCCTTGGCCCAGAGGTCGATCAGCAGCCAGTCGCCTTGTTGGATGGCGCTGGTCCGGTCGGCGGAAGGCTCGTAGTGGGGGTCCGAGGCGTTGGCGTTGACCGCCACAATGGGGCCGTCGGGCGAGGCGATCTTCTCCTCGGCGAACCGCTCCCGGATGAATTCGGCCACCTGGAATTCGGTCACTCCCTCAGCTAGGCGCTCCCCGGCGTAGGTGAAGGCCTCGTTGACGATGAGGCCCAGTTTGTCGGCGGTGACCCGGTGGTCGGCAAGCTGTTCGGGCGTCCACTGGTGCGTCGCGTACTGCATCAGGTCGGCGGAAGAGACCACTTCTGGGCCCAGACTACGCACCAACTCCACGGTGCCGGCGTCGACCCTGGACACCCGTGGCAGGGAGTTCTCGGGGGAATATTCCATGGCTACCTTGCTCACTCCGGAGATCAGTTCCCGGAGCGCTGTCAGCATGGAATCGCGGCTGCTGTAGACCGTTACTTGCACCCCGGAATCCGCGAACTTTCCGGCATCGACGTGATGGACCAGCAGGGTCGGCTCGCCCTGGGCGGGGAGGTAGAAGTAGCAGGGGCGGGTAACGTGGCCCGACGCTGACACCACCAGCCAGAACACGGGGTTGGCCTGGCGGTAGTCGTAGACCAGCCAGCCGGGGATGCCCTCCTGGGAGAGGTATTCTTGGGCTGTGCTGTAGATGTCTTGTTGTTCCATGTGATTCCCGGCGGCTTTCTAGGTGATCGTCTGGCGCATGCCCCCGTCCAGCACCACGCTGGTGCCGGTCAGGAACGATGCCCGGTCCGAGGCCAAGAACGCTACCAAGTCGCCCACTTCCGCGGGTTTGCCCAGCCGTCCCATGGGGATGGCGGTGACGGTGTCCCGCATCAGGTCGTCGAACGCCTTGCCCGACTCCTGGGCTTCTGACTCAACTGAAGAGGTGAAGTAGTCGGTTTCCACCGGCCCGGACATCAGGTTGTTGACGGTGATATTGAAGGGGGCCAGTTCGTTGGCCAGCATCTTGGAATACCCAACCAGGGCCAATTGCGAGGTGGCGGATAGGGCCGCCCCGTTGGCCGACCTCCGGCCCAAAGACGGCAGCAGATGGACGATGCGCCCCCAGCGCTGTTGCTTCATGTAAGGGATGACTTCCCTGGCGAACCTGACTGAACTCAGGAAATTCTCCTCCAGGGCGGTCATGATCGTTTCGTCGTTGAATTCCGAGGGGCGTCCCGGGGGGCCGTAACCCATGTGGGTGACCAGGATGCCGATCTGGCCGAACCGGTTGAACGTATCGCGGACCACGCGCCGGATGTCCCGTGCGACGGACAGGTCGGCGGGTATCGCTAGGACGTGCTGTTGGGAGCCCACGCGGGCAAGCTCGATCTCCGTGCGCCGGAGGTCGGCTTCCGTGCGGGCGCTGATGGCCACGTTGGCCCCTTCCTGGGCAAATGCCAGGGCGATGGCCCGGCCCATGCCCCTGCTGGAGCCTCCAACTATGGCAACCCGGTCTTTAAGTCCCAAGTCCATGGACGGTCAACCTCCTGGGTCTAGGCCTTGGCGAGCCCCTGATCGATCGGAGCATTTCGGTTTAAGACCCTGGAACACCGGCCAGACTATCACGCGGAATCCTCTCGCACAATTCCCCAAATGGGGCTAGTCTGGGCGATTGGATATACGTTTAGCGCCGGAATTTAGATAACTTCTTGAGCTTTCAGTTCCTCGATCTCCGCGGAGGAGAAGCCCAAGCCCTGGAGCACTTCCTGGTTGTGCTCGCCCAGAAGCGGCGGGTGCCGGTCCAATCCTCCCGGAGTGCGGGAAAATTTGATCGGCAGGCCAAGCTGTTTGACCGTGCCCAGAGTGGGGTGGGGTATCTCCTGGAGCATGTCTCTGGAGAGCAGTTGCGGGTCCGCGAAAACGTCCGCAAGATCGTTGATCGGCCCGCAGGGCACGCTGAATCTTTGAAGTTTCTCCACCCAGAAGGCAACCGGCTCTTTGATGAATATCTCTTGCAGAAACGGGACTATCTTTGACCGGTTCTGCGCCCGCTCCACGTTGGTCTTGTAATCAGGGTCGTCCTTCATCTCGGGCATCTCCATGCCCTCGCAGAACCGATCCCAGATACGCTCCGAGCCAACCGCTAGGTTGAGGTATTTGTTGTCTTGGCACATGAACGCCTGGTATGGGACGAGATTGGGATGGGCCGCGCCCAATCGCTTGGGGGCCTCGCCGCTGGCGAAGAAGTTTGCCGCCTGATAGGTGAGCCAAGCCACCTGGGCGTCCATCATCGAGATGTCTATGTACTGTCCTTGGCCCTCGCCTTCGTGCGTCCGGTTGTGAATGGCGGTCATGATCGCGAATGCAGCCCACATCCCGGCGCCGATATCGGCCACGGCTATTCCCACCTTCTGGGGGTCGCCGTCGGGCTCGCCGGTGATGCTCATCAGACCGCTGATGCCCTGCATGATCTGGTCGTAGGCGGGCCGGCTCTTGTAGGGACCAGTCTGGCCGAACCCCGAGATGGAACAGACGACTATGCCAGGGTTGACCGCTTTCAACGCATCGTAGCCCAGGCCGAACCGGTCCATCACGCCTGGGGTGAAATTCTCCACCACAACGTCGGCGTCCTTGACCAGCTTCAGAAATATCTCTTTGGCCTTGTCCTCTTTGAAGTTGAGGGTCAGGCTCCGTTTGTTGCGGTTGATGGATAGGAAATAGGCGCTCTCTTCGCCGATGAATGGCGGACCCCAGGTGCGGGTGTCGTCGCCGGAGCCGGGAATCTCTATCTTGATGACATCGGCGCCGTAGTCTCCCAGCATCAGTGTGCAGAACGGACCGGCCAGGGCCCGGGTCAGGTCCAAGACCCTGATCCCTTCAAGTGGTTTCATGCCTTTATGGTCTCCTTTGATTCAAGGGCTGGGTGAAGCCGTTCGATCATTTTCCCAAGGCGGCCTCATCGCAGGGCAAATGTTACCACAGGGCCAAAGGGATGGTAGCCGCCGGAAGTAATCGGCCCTGAATCGCGACCTCTTACGAGATTCCTGCACATTGAGCCTGGATATAGCCACGGAAAAACTTGAAGGGAGTTACCGGAAACATTAGAAAGTAACCGGTCTTAGCCGTCACGATTCGGATGAATGCCAACCAAATACGGAGGTTCGTTGAGATCTTTTAGTAAGGGATTAAAGCCAACTGTTCTAGGTCTGGCCGTGGCTATTGGGGCGTTGGCCCTCGCCGCTTGCGGATCGGACCCAACAGCTCCGGCCACTGCTGTTCCTTAAGCAGCGACATCCGTGCCGCCAGCGGCTACTTCGGCCTCTCCGACGGCGAGTTCTTCTACGAGCCTCCATCCGGAGATTTCGTCTTTGAGCCACCGCCCGGCGACTATTATCCAGGGGATTCCGACCCTGCTGGCTATCCCGACGGCTCACCTTATCCGGATGGCGGGGAGTTCTTCGGCCCAGCCCCTGACCCTGGCTTTGAGGGAACATTCTCCTTCGACTCGAGGGGTGACTTCGTATTCGATGGCATCCCCACGTTCGATGGGGGTTTCGGATTTGAGGGCCCATGCGGCCCTGAGTTCGGTCCCGGTTTCGACGGAGGCCCGGACTATTTCCCGGACGGAGATTTCTACGATTTCTTCAACCCCGGAGACTTCGCGCCCGACCTGTTTGTAGACACCTTTAGGCCCGACGAGTTCAAGGGCGACTTTGGTGACTTCTTCGTGGGTCAGGACTTCCAGCCCGGCGCCTTCGACCAACTGTTCGACCCGGGCGAGTTCCGGCCGGATGAGTTCGGCAGCTTCTTCGTAGTTGACGATTTCAAGCCGGGTGACTCTGGCGAGTTCGCCGCCGTCGGTGACACCTTTGTCGACTTTGGCGGGCACTTCGACCAGTTCTGGGGCGAGAGAGGCGTGGACGCCGAGCAGGCCACTGATTTCTTCAACGGTTTTCAGCCTGGCGACTTCAACTTCGTTCCCCCTGAGGACCTGATAAGTGAGTTGTATAACCTGGACTACCAAGGTTTCCAGAGCATGGATTCCAACTTTGTTGCCGACCTATTCCAGAACGGCCTGAAGGGCCAGGAGCTCGACCTTAGAGGCGATCAATGGGCCGGCGCCTTCAGTAAGTTCGACGTGGAAGACATCCGCGGGTTCGACCAGGACTTCATCGCCGGCGCGGTCCACGACTTCGCCCCCGAAGACTTCCTGGGCATCCCCGACGACCAGACCTTCGCCATGTTCGAGGCCACCTTCCTGGGCGGGCCTCCTCCCGGAGCGCCATTCGAGGGAGAACCTCTGCCTGACGGAACGTTTACCGGCGGACCAGCGGGGGGGGCTTCCCCGTTCTTTGACCCCGGGTTCTTCGAACAGCGCCTGGACGAGTTCCAAGGCCAGATCAGCGGTTTCCTGGGCGCCATGGGCCCGGAGAACTTCGACAAGATTGAAGACGGCCAACTGGTCGACATGTTCGGCCGCATCGACTTCGCAGCCCCGGACTTTGACCGCACGATATTGGGCGGACAAGACCTGGGAGGCATCTTCGGTTCGCTGGAGCATGAGTCGATAGCCGCTATGGGCCGGGACCAGATCTTTGGAGCCATCGGCGGTCTGGGAGTCAACGACTTCAAAGGTTGGGACCCCAGCGCCGCCTTCAATGTCTTCGACACCATCGGTTTCGACCAGGCCACCGGCATGGAAAACATGGGCGGTCTGATCGGCGCCATGGGCCCGGACCAATTCCAAAATATGGAAGGCGGCCAACTGCTGGGTCTGTTTGACACGTTCGCCTTTGGCGGCGCCGAGTTCGACCTGGCTGCGTCCGGCATGGACCGCGACGATATCGCCGGGATGATGGGCGCCATGGACTTCGGCCAAATGGCGGAATTGGGCGACGAAGGCATGATCGGCGCACTCCAGCACCTGGACGACAAGGCCATGGGCGCTTGGGACGGCGGCACCGCCTTCGATGTCTTCTCCAGCCTCGGCTTCGAGGCGGCCCTCGGTATCGACCAGATTGAAGGCATCGTAGCCAACTTCGGCGCGGAGCACATTCAACAGATGGGCGAAAACCTGGGCGGCCTGCTGAGCGGCCTGGACTTCCAGAACAATGGCGAGATCCTGAAAGACTTCTCCTTTGACACCCTTGGCGTCCTATCCCCAGAGGATTTCCGGGACCTGGGAGTTCAGCAATTGGTCAACCTGGCCAATACCACCGGTGGTGATGGGATCGTCGGCCTGGAAGCCGAACAGCTCCGCACCATGATAGAGAACATCAACTCTGATCAATTCGGTGATTTCGACCCCTCAGTGGTGGGTGGCATGTTCGCCGGACTGGACAATGACCAGATCGGCGGTTTCAGCCGCGAAGCCATGGAGGCTGCCTTGGAGGCCGTCGGCGCCAACCTTCTGGGTGGCTTGGGCGACTTCAACGCGATCTCCGGCGCCAGCACCGCATTCGATGAACTGGCCAACATCGCCAGCATCGAAACAGCGCTGGAGCACGACGGAGCCGCAATCATCCAGAACGGAGCATTCGGCTTCTTCGGAGGTGACCTCTTCAGCTCCAATTAGCTCCAAAACAGCATAGGACTGATACCGGCGGAGGTGGATAACCAGAGACCTCCGGCCGGCACGGTCAAAGGGGCGTCCCGATTTATCGGGACGCCCCTTTTTCGTTTTTGCGGCATCCTAGAAACGGGTTAACCATGTCGTTGCCCTTGCCAACGGCGTCGTAGGATGCCTGGCATCGAACTTTATGGCACAATCAGACCGGATGGGGATTCCGGTGGCACAGGCGCGGCCGGTCGATCTCCATGTGAATCTCGTGAGTGAAAGAATAATGCTGAGAGTAATGGTCCTTCCTGCCGTGATGGTTGCGGTCACCGTTTTGGCGGCTTGCGGCGGAACGGCCGACACACCGGTCCCGGCCGCGGATGCGCCCACCGAGACTCCAGCCGCCACGCGCAGGCCCACCCTTACCCTGGCCCCCCGGCAGCTACAAGCAGAGCTGGAGGGCGACGGCTCTGATGTGCTAGGCCCTTATGAAATGGGGCGCGGCGTGATCATCGCTTTCGTTCGCTATGAGGGCGATGGCCCCTTCTCGATGACATTCGTCGATGAAGAAAAGGGCCTGGTGAAGTCGGTGGAGTCCACACCGGGACCGTATAACGGCGAGCGGGTCCACAGCGTATTCATCGGCAATGACGGCGGGCTGGCCCCAGGCGACTACACGGTGGAGGTTGAGGCCGCCGGCCCCTGGCGAATACGGCTGTTTCAGACGAGGGCAACAAGGGGTCAACAGCCTGAGATTACCCTGGTGGGTAGCGGCGACGGCGGCGGCGGTTGGCTGCAGCTTGATGAGGGCGAGTACACCATGACGACCAGTCACACTGGGACGACAGATTTTACCGTTGAGTTGTTCGATGCAAAGGGCCTGTTGCCGTATCAGATCGTCAAGGCCACCGGCGATCACGAGGGCGCGACCAAGTTCACCGTGGGCGGTGGAGCTCCCGGCGAGAACTCCCAGGCGGGGATCTATGCGATGGGCGTGCTGTCCTGGGGCGATTGGAGCGTGACGATCACGAATGATGATGCTCCCTAGCGCCCTGGCACTCCGGTCCTTGAACTCATGGTGAATCCTACTCCGGGGATACACCGGTGGTTGTTCATAAACGCCAGCCCAGCGACGGTGTTCGCCTACCTGACCGACTTGCCACGCCACGCGGAATGGGATGACCAAACGGGGTTCGCGGTGGTGCGGACATCGGATGGGCCGGTGATCGAGGGCTCGTTCTGCGATAGGGAGCGGCTTGAGATATTCCAGGCGCCCATCCTTCGGGGCGGTGTCACCTCCAGCCAAGTCTCGTGGATCAAGCGCCTTACCGTCATGGGCTTCGAGCCCAACCAGGCCCTGGATTTCGAGACCAAGAATCTCTATAACGGCCTGTCTGTAGGCTCGGAGTACGTTTCTTTCCGGTTGTTTCCGGAAGATGCCGGCACCGTCCTGGTGATGACCGACAAGAAGAACCCACATCTGCCAGGACCGTTTCATCTACTGATGATGGGCATGGAGCTGATCAAATCGGTTATCTCGAAGCCCATCGTCGGGTTCTTGTTCCGGGTGTTCCCCGGACTGCGCTCGAATAAAGAACTCTCGCGAATCAAGCAGGCGCTCGAACAGTCCTGATCTTCGGCGGCCCTTGATTAGCTCCAGATTCACGCCTACACTGCCCCCTGACCCGTGCGGCGCACTTAGCCTGCATGGTTCACTTAACCCAAAGCCAGTTTGAACTAGGAGCGACTTCATGGACCTGGAACTAAAAGGCAAGACAGCGATCATCACCGGCGGCAGCCGCGGCATCGGCAAGGCGGTGGGCCGGGAGTTTGGGCTGGAGGGAATGAAAGTCGCCCTGGTGGCCCGCGGGCAGGAAGCACTGGAAGAATGCGCCCGTGAATTGGCTGAGGAGACCGGCGGCGATTACATCACCATCGTGGCCGACACTGGGAAGCCCGAGTCGGTGCAGGCGATGGTCAAAGAGGCGGGCGAGAGGCTGGGCCGTATCGATATCCTGGTGAATTCGGCGGCCAGGGTCGGCGGCGCCTACACCCCCAAGTTGGCGGAGATCACCGAAGAGGATTTCTGGGACGATATGAACGTCAAGGTCATGGGCTATCTGCGCTGCGCCCAGGCTGTCGCTCCCTACATGATTGACCAGGGCTGGGGCCGGATCATCAACCTCAGCGGGATGGCCGCCCGCCAGGCTGGGTACGCCGTTGGCAGCATGCGGAACGTGTCAGTCTCCGCCCTCACCAAGAATCTGGCCGATGAGCTGGGTCCCCAGGGCATCAACGTGACCACCGTGCATCCGGGGATGACCTTCACCGAACGCATCCCGGCGATGCTGGAAGAACGGGCCCAGGCCCAGGGCATCACCGTGGAAGAGGCAGAGCGCCAGATGGCCGAGGGCAACACCATCCACCACATAGTAGACGCCAAAGAAGTGGCCTACGTGATCGCCTTCCTAGCCTCCCCCAAGTCCATCTCCATCAACGGAGACGCCATAGCCGCCGGCGGCGGTATTCCAAGGGCGATTCACTATTAGACTGCGATTCGAACTTTAGACAAGCATGAAAAATCAGCTGATTTGATATTTGGAAATCGCGTCGAAATCTAATTCGATTATTTGAGTTTTAGATGGTTCGTCTCTCTGAAACTTAATCATTCCGATTTCGGCCAACCTGGTCAAATCCCGATGGAATGTACGCGGCGTCACATTCCTGTAGATCGATTTGATCAGCGGATATTCTCCAAGTTCTGAAATAGTTATTTTTCTGGACGGGCTCGCGGAGAACGGGTCCAGCGGCTCCGTGGCATTCAATAAGAAATCCAGCAATTGATATTCTCGGACATTCAATAACCTGCGGCGAACACCGGTGCGCGTGTTGTAATTCCGCACCAGCATTTGACGGTAGACAACTCGATTCAATTTGGTCTTCACGAAGTTGTTGATGCCAATAAGTTCGTTTCTAAAGCCGATCGCTCCAAACTTGATGAATCCGGAAACGTTTAGCGGCCTACCTCTCCGGCACTCTTGGAGTAACGATTTGTACTCTTGTTCATTGGCGTAAAAATGATTGGATAATCCATAAAATCCGTGCACATTGTATTCTCCCTGAAACAGAATTCCAGCCTCTAGGAGTCGAGACACCCTGCCATTTCCGTCCCCAAACGGATGGATCGTCACAAGAAAGAAATGAGCGAGGAGGGCTCGTATCGCTGGGTGGTGTGAGTTGAACTTTTTAGCGTTCAAGAAACTCACAAAGTCTTCCATCATTTCAGGTAAAGACTCATGTGGGGATCCTTTATGGACTCCACCCATATCATTGGATCCCACTTGAACAGGAAATGTGCGTAATACGCCCGGGACGTTATGGTCCTCATCGGACCCTTCTGTGACCAATTTGTGCATAGCCAATACGTCGCCCAGCCCTACAGGAGGACTTCCAGGTTGAAACCGCCTTCTTACCCACTCCTGAGCCCTTGCGGAATTTCTGATTTGTAGCTGTTCTTTCGTGATCTTGGTCTCGTCTGCGGAGTCGCCCTCCTGGTCGATGATTTCAATCTGCCTTTCAACCTCCGCCTCTGATAGGGGATTTCCCTCAAGCGCAGTTGTCCCATGGACTGCTCGGACCCTGTTCAGCCGGTCCAGTTGGCTACGCCATTCTGGGGGCAAGATCAAATTTAGCGCCGCTTGTTTGTTGCCTTCGATCGACACCATTTCTGAGAATACGTCTAGGGAATCGAAAGTGTAATCAAATTCGAAATCTTCCCAAAACGTTTCTGAATTCATTATTGGCACCTTAATTGGCTCATTATTTGACACATAATTTGACAATCAATAACCGGGATTTATAGTCTATATTACGCCATAACTGAAATGCAGTCAAAGTGAAATTGACACTATTTGACTCCCTATTTGGCAAGCTATTTGACACGATGTTTGGTAGGGATTTGATTACTGAGTCCAATCTCGGCTCCCTGCGTTCCGCCGCAACACCCACTTTACACAACTGGTCCCATCGGCCCCGCCTTCATGGCGTGTGACAGTTACGTCATGGCTTTATTGATCTGCGATGGAGCGGTTTACACGGCTAGAGAGTTGGAATTCTTGTTTCAGACTAGCTGGGTGCCGGTGGAGGCGCTCTTGAATTGTGTCGTGTCTTGGCTGACCTGACCGCTCTTTGAGATAACTTAGTAGGCGGCCAGTTCCCGGGCTGTGCGGACGATGTCGGCCGGGCCGGGCAACAGGGCGTCTTCCAGGGTTGGACTGTAGGGGAATGACGGCACATCCGGCGCCGCCACCCGCTGCACCGGGGCGTCCAGGTACTCAAAGGCGTCCTTGGCGATGATGGCCGCTACCTCTGCCCCCACACCGCCGGTCAGGTTGTCCTCGTGCACTATGCAGGCCCGCCCCGTCTTCTTCACCGACTCCAGCAGGGTGGCGGTGTCCAGGGGCCTCACCGTGCGCAGGTCGACCACCTCGCAGCTTATCCCCTCAGCCGACATGGTCTCCGCCGCCTCCAGGCAGTGGTGCACCGACAGCCCGTAGGAGATCAGGGACAGATGCTGCCCCTCCCGGCGGACGACGGCCTCTCCGATGGGCACCGTGTAATCTCCGTCAGGCACCTCGCCCCGCACCGTGTTGTAGGCGAGTTTGTGCTCGAAGAACAGCACCGGGTTATCGTCGCGGATGGCCGCCTTCAAGAGGCCCTTGGCGTCGTAGGGATTGGACGGCACAACCACCTTCAGCCCCGGCACATGGGCGAAATAGGCCTCAACGCTCTGGGAGTGGTACAGCCCGCCCCGGACCCCACCTCCACACGGCGCGCGGATGACCAGGGGCACGGAGTACTCGCCGTTGGTGCGGTAGTACATGCGCGCCGCTTCGCTCACCACCTGGTTGAAGGCCGGGAAGATGAAGTCGGCGAACTGTATCTCCACCACCGGGCGCATGCCGTTCATGGCCGCCCCGATGGCCACGCCGACCATGCCCGACTCGGCCAGCGGGGAGTCGATGACCCGGCTGGGACCAAACTCCTCCAGCAAGCCCTCAGTAACCCGGAACACGCCGCCGTTCACGCCGATATCCTGGCCGATGAGAAACACGCCGGAGTCCGCCGCAAGTTCCTCACGGAGGGCGTCCCGTACAGCGTCGATCAACCGCATCTCACCCATTACGGCGCGTAGACCCCGTTTCGGGCTGTTGCTGGGTCGGGAGACGGCGCGGCGTCGCCGTAGCTGATCGCGTCTTCAACCTCTTGGTCCACGGCCTCGCGCAGGGTCTGGTCGGATTCTTCATCCAGCAGGCCGGCGGAGACCAGGAAATCCCTGAAGCGAGGCAGTGGGTCAAGTTGCCGCTCGGCATCGAGGTCTTCCTGAGTCCGGTAGCGCAGATGATCATCGGAGCTGGAATGGGGCATCATGCGGATGGTGTTGGTCTCCACCAGAGTGGGCCCATCCCCGGACCGGGCCCGGTCCACCGCCGTTCTCACAGCCTGGTAGACCGGCAGCGGGTCCAAACCGTCCACCGTGACTCCGGGGAAGCCGTATCCCTGGGCCCGCTTGGCTATCTGAGTCTCGGCGCTCTGGAGTTCGACGGGGACCGAGGTCGCCCAGCCGTTGTTGTTGCAGAGGAACACCACCGGCAGCCGGTGAACACCCGCGAAGGCCAGTCCCTCGTGGAAATCGCCCTCGCTGGCTGAGCCCTCGCCGAAGTAGACCATCGTCACGGCGTTTTCGCCGCGGAGCTTGGTTGCTAAAGCGATTCCAGAAGCTCTGGGGATGGTCGTGCCCACCGAGCTACCCATGGAGATGATTCCAAGCTTTTTGTGGCCCCAATGCATGGGCATCTGGCGGCCGCCGCTGTTGGGGTCCGCGGCTTTGCCGAACATATTCAGCATGACCTCTTGGCTGGTCATGCCCTTGACCAGCATCGCGCCCAGGCTCCGGGCGTAAGGGACTATGAAGTCGATTGCGGCGTCCAGGGCGTAGGCGCTGGCGACGTCGGCGGCTTCCTGACCGTCGCAGGGCATGGAGAACAGCACGCGGCCCTGCCGGGTGAGGAGCCAACTCTTCTCCGAGATGGCCCGCGCCAGCAGCATGTGCCGGTATATCTGCTGGGCGTCGTGGGCGTCCAGTCCAGAGTCGCGGAGACGGTCGATACCGCCGTTATCCGGCATTTTCTCTCCCTTGGGCGCGGGGGCTTACTGCTCAGTCTAACGAAACAGGCAGGCGTTTAACTGATCGGAAGGTCAGGCTCTCCTGGTATTCCGGCTCCTGGATCTTCGAATGCAAGTTGGGATACCGCTCGGCCAGTGCGCTGAACACCTCTTGCCCCTCGACCCTAGCGATGGTCGCTCCCAGGCAGTGGTGGACGCCGGCGCCGAAGGCCACGTGGGAGTTGGGCCACCGGGTTATGTCCATAGTGTCCGGGTCGTCGAACTTGTTGGGGTCCCGGTTGGCCGCCGACACGAACCAGCGGATTCGGTCGTCCTTCTTGATCAGCCTGCCCCGGACCTCCACGTCCTCGGTGGCGATACGGGCGATGGACTTGACCGGCGGGTCGTAACGCAGGGCTTCTTCAGTGGCGCGGACCATCAACCCTTGGGGGTCGGTCTTCAGCAGGTCCCATTGGCCGCGGTTGTTCATCAGGGCTAGGGCGCCGTTACAGATCAGGTTGATGGTCGTTTCATGGCCGGCCACCAACAACAGCGAGGTGTTGACCAGCACCTGTTGACGGGTGAACACGCCAGACTTCTCCCCGCTGGCCAGGACTGAGATGAAATCATCTTTCGGGTTGGCGATCCGCTCATCGACTATCGGGTCCACGTAATCCAGCATGCCCTGTAGACCCTCGGCCACGATGCGCATCCGGTCCGGCTCGCCCCGTCCGGCGTGCAGCAGCTTCTCAGCCAGCATCCTGATGTGCGGGCGTTCCGACTCGGGCACGCCCATCATCTCGGCGATGACGAGCACCGGCAGAGGCACGGCCAGGTCACGCATCAGGTCAACGTCGCCACTGTTCTCGGCGGCGTCCAGAAGGTCTTTGATGGCCGAGCGCACCAGCGGCCGCCATTCCTCCATGGACTTGGGAGTGAAGTAGGAGTGCACGACCTTTCGCATGGCCAGGTGCTCGGGCCGGTCGAATTGGATGAGCTGATTGCCCCGGAAGTCCCGCATGAAGTCGTAGAGTTCTTTGTCCGACTCCAAGATGGCCGGGTAGGCCGGGCGTGGGTCGTTCACCCAGACCGAGTTGGAGAACTGCTCGTGGTTCCGGGCCAGCCAGACCAGGTCGTCGTGCCGGGTTATCACCCAGAGTTCGTAGAGCTCGTTCCAGTGGACCGGGTCTTCATCCCGTATCTGCCCGTAGTAGCGGTAGGGGTCTTGGATGACATCCGGGGCGAACATGTCGTCGTTGATAGTCGATACCATAACAGGGTCAATCATACTCGATTTGAGACTGAGTGAGAATGTGGAGACATTAGTCCTACGACCGGAAGAATTTGCGCCGTCAATAGTTGATTCGCGAAATAACCAGTCCTATAATCTAGGCATGGCACAAGACGCGATCTCAGAGGCGGACCAGCAGACCCACCTACAGATGTGGCGGTCTTTCCTGGAGGCCCACTCCACCGTGGTCAAACACCTGGAGCGCCGAATGCACGAGCAACACGGCCTGCCCCTGGCCTGGTGGGACGTTCTGATTCAATTGGCCGATGGTCCAGAAGGGCGGCTGCGCATGGGTGAACTCGCGGAGTCGGTGCTGCTGACCCGCAGTGGCATCACCCGCCTGGTCGACCGGATGATCGGGGAGGGTCTGGTGGAACGGGAACCCTGTCCCGGAGACCGGCGCGGGTACTTCGCCGTCATCACCCAGAAGGGCAAAGACACCATCGAGAAAATAGGCCCAGACCACTCCAAAGACGCCTGGGAAGTGTTTCTGGGACATATAACCCAGGAAGAGGCGGAATTGTTGGAGCAGGTATTTAACCGGGTGTTGAGCGCCGGCAAGTAGCCGGCCGCTCTCCCGCAGCCACCACCCACCCGTCATTCCGGCGAAGGCCGGGAGGTGGATTCACATTTGAAGTGCAACACTTGATCCCGGAATACCTCGGCGGGAGTGAGGAATCCGAGGCACTTACGTGGGGTATTATCATACGCCCGCAT
>Ga0066376_10002666_pt1 | contig 16524 bp, 14 predicted proteins | sample Knorr_S15_td_Bot_FD_77009 | JGI IMG/M metagenome (GOLD analysis project Ga0066376, IMG submission 77009) | Marine microbial communities from Southern Atlantic Ocean transect - Knorr_S15_td_Bottom_ad_5009_LV_A | ecosystem: Environmental > Aquatic > Marine > Oceanic | place: Southern Atlantic... | reverse complement strand
GCCGTTGGTGACACGAGCATAGCCGTCGCCTATGCCAACGCCGACACGCTCCTGCCTGCATATGATGGGCCGAATACCTATCTCGGCAGCGGCTTCAATAACTGGTGTCGTTGGGAAGGCGCTCAGGTACTCTATGCCTTCTTTTTTCATGATCTGAGCTATGGCGTCAATGACCCTCATTGCTTGTCCTCCCTGTTAGTGGCGATTTAGGTCTGGATACGAAGAATATAGCATATGGGCTCGTAAGGGTCATCACAGGGAGGAAAGTTCAATCCCTGATAAATAAGTTTAATTTGGCAACAAACGAGGTTCTTCAATCGAGAGGCCCCTAGACTAACCCAGACTAATCAAAGCCACCACTGGAGTTGAACTTTGCAAGCAGCTGACGGCACTACAAATGACGCCGAATCAGACCAAGGCAACCAGGAGTCCGACCGCACCGGAAGTGGCTCTGACGATATAGGGAAGGTCGCTCCGAATCTCATCCCCATCAAGCGGTTAGTGCTGATGACGGTCGCATCAGGCGGCCTCTACTTCTTCTACTGGTTTTACCTAACGTGGAAGCAGTATCGAGATCACACCAACGAAGAGGTCTACCCGTTCTGGCATACCATGACGCAGTCTGTACCAGTCTACGGACTCTTCAGAGTCCACGCCCGCATGCGAGCATTTGCCGAACTCATGGGCAAACACGGCACACCCTCCACCATCAGGCCAAAGTGGGCCGTCGCTGTCGTACTGATAGGCACACTGCTGAGCCTGGCGTCCTGCCTGATAACACTACAAGATCAGCTTTCACAGGAGCAGGCTCTGATGGCGCTTGCTCTGGCGATTGTACAAACGGCAATGACAGCGTGGCTGTTGGTAGGCGTTCAATCTAACCTGAACAGCTATTGGAATTCGATCTCAACCGGAGCAAATCGTGCAAAGGTTGGCGGAGGAGAGGTTGTCCTGGCGATTCTAGGCAGCATATCCTGGCTCCTCACGCTGGCTGCGGTTGCCAGTGAGTCGTTCAGATCGCTGTGATTGAGGCCCCTACTCTTCTGAGACCTTCACCAGCAGCTTGCCAAAGTTCTCGCCTCGCATCATGCCAATAAATGCAGCAGGTGCGTTCTCGATGCCTTCGACAACATCCTCTTTGTACTTGATCTTGCCCTCTCGTATCCAGCCAGCAATGCGCCGCCGACCCTGGTCATGCCTCGCCGCGAACTGGAATACAAGGAAGCCTTCCATCCGCGCCTGATGCGTGGTCAGCAGCCGAACATTGCGCGGGCCTAGAGCAGGCTCCGCCAGGTTATATTGCGATATCTGCCCACAGATGGCTATGCGAGCGAAGTCAGCCAGGTTCTCCATTGCGGCGTCAGAAATCTCCCCGCCGACGTTGTCGAAGTACACATCGATGCCCAGCGGACAGGCCAACGCCAACTCAGACATCACGTCCTGCGTCTTGTAATTGATTCCCACATCGAAGCCAAGCTCGTCGACTATGTAGTCGATCTTCTCCTGTGTGCCCGCGATGCCGATGACTCGGCAGCCCATGATCTTGGCAATCTGCCCAACCACCTGACCCACCGCGCCTGAAGCCGCCGACACCACGACAGTATCGCCGGGCTTGGGCTCGCATACATCCAGCAGGCCGAAGTAGGCCGTCATACCTGGCATTCCAAGAATGCCCAGCGCCGTCGATAGCGGTCCCAACGCCGTGTCCACCCGAAGTAGGTTGCGCCCATCTGACGTGGCGTACTGCTGCCACCCCAGCGGGCCTACCACCAGGTCGCCCACAGCGAAGGCAGGCGTTCGCGCCTCAACCACCCGGCCAACCACGCCGCCAACGATTACACTGCCTAGCTGCACCGAGGGCGCGTATGACTCCACGTCCCGCATGCGACCGCGCATATAGGGGTCCAGCGAGAGCCAAATTGCCTTTATCAGCACCTCGCCCTCTCGCGGCTGAGGTATGGGCTCTTCGACCAACTCAAAGTCTGACGGTTGCGGATAGCCATCCGGACGCGATTTCAAAGTTATTCTTGTGTTAGATTCCTGATTCATTTCCCCACTCTTTTTTCGAATAATAAGCTTTGCAATATTTCTAAAGACGAATCTTATCCCCCGCAAAGCCGCTTGTCGAACAATTGAGGCTTCCAAAATTCAAAACTTCTTGACGAGGGTGGCAGTCGGCAATACCATGCCGCCATCTGACCGCTTAGCCCTGGTTCATATCACAGGCAAACGTCACACCTCTCAAGCAAGGAGATTCGGTATGCCCGACTACCAGCCATTGGACCTATCTTCACTCTGCAACGCCGGACCTGAAATCCTGGGCAGTCGAGAAAGACCCCCTTTAGGAGCGCAGGAGTTTCATGGACTGCCCTTTCTCGTCGGCCACGAAGGGACGACCTCTGATGAGCAAAACTTCATACTGCTGAACGGGAGCTCCGGCAGCCTGACGATTCCCGTTAACGACAACGCCAACAACGTCATATTCGCCCACCGAGTCCTGGACACAGAGATTCCGGAGGGTGGGCCCGTTGGTAATGATGTCGCAGACTACGTAATCCATTACGCCAATGGCCAGGAGTCGCGATCGCCAATTCGAGAGCGGTTCGAGATCGGTCTGATGCCAGCGGACGAGGACGGCATGCGGGTCAACATCGCTCTGCGAAGTGTGCCCTTTCTAGCCTTAGGCAACGTGAAGGACGCTTTACCCGGGCGATACGAAGGGCCTTGGGAGGAGACGGGACGACGGCAGACGGAGCTATCTACCCTGGGCGCTTCCGAACGCAGCTATTTTCTGTGGGCTTGGGCAAATCCCCAGCCTGACGACGAGATTCAGTCCATTGAAATAGTCCCCAAGGGACCGTCTTTCCTGATTGCGGCCATAACCCTGGGCAAGCTGGACGAACGACCATTCGTCACACAGGGCAGGCGGGAGGCCCGCATCACGCTCACCAGTCCCGATCAGGCAGATCGTCGATTCGACCTGAAGGTTGAGATCGACCGTGGGGTGGCCACTTTTGTGCACGGCCTGCCCCACGCCTCCGCCGACGAGTTCGTGGCCGATCCTATGAAGGGCTTCGGCGAACCACCGAACCTGCGATCAAGCCCGGCGTACGTGGAGATAGCAGCTACGCCATCTGCGACGGTCAAGGTCACACAAAACGACGAGATAATTGGAGAGGTCGCCTGGAGCGAAGTGGAACAAAGGGGTTCTGCCTCCACGCCATCCATGCGGGTCGACCTGCTGGACAGGGGCCGTAACTGGATCCACGTAACCGTCCTGGACGACGATACGAACCAGCCTGTCCCGTGTCGTGTGCACTTCCGTTCGCCAGAGGGCGTGCCTTACCAGCCCCACGGACACCACAACCAGGTGAACTCCAACCTGGGCACTTGGCACATCGACGTTGGCGGCGACGTACGCCTGGGGCAGATCACATACGCCTACATCGACGGCAAGTGCCAGGGCTGGCTGCCGCGCGGAGAGGTCATAGTAGACGTAGCCCGGGGATTCGAGTACGAGCCTTTGCGCGAGAAGATCACCATCAAGCCCGGCCAGCAGCAACTAACGCTACGCCTAAAGCGCTGGACCAATATGAACGCCAAGCGCTGGTACAGCGGCGACTCCCACGTGCACTTCCTGTCGACCCAGGGCAGCCACCTTGAGTCGCAGGGCGAGGACCTGAACATCGTGAACCTTTTGCAGTCCCAGTGGGGCAGCCTCTATACCAACACCGAGGAGTTCATTGGCAGGCCCAGCGTCTCCAGGGACGGCAGCAACATCGTCTACACATCTCAGGAGAATCGGCAGCACTTCTTGGGCCACATGATTCTGTGGGGACTCAAGGAGCCGGTTATGCCGTGGTGCAGCGATGGACCCAACGAGGGCGAGTTGGGCGGCATTATGCAGACGACCATGAGCCACTGGGCAGACGCCGCGCACGCCCAGGGGGCCCACGTAGTCATACCGCACTTTCCTCATCCCAATGGCGAGCCAGCAACGCTTGTCGCCACCGGTCGTGTGGATGCCGTGGAGATGATCCGTCACGAGCGATTCAATCACGTGGAGTACTACCGGTACCTGAACTGCGGCTACCGTCTACCTCTTGTGGGCGGCACTGACAAGATGAGTAACGAGGTTCCTGTGGGCCTCTACAGGACCTACGCGCACCTGCCCGAAGACCAGGAATTCAATTACGAAAACTGGTGCGCCGCTGTGACCGCAGGCCGTACATTCTTGAGCGGCGGACCGCTGCTGGAGTTCTCGGTGGACGGCCACCAGGTAGGCGATACGATTAGCATGTCCAGCGCAGGCACAGTGGAGGTGCAGGCCTCCGCCGAAAGCATATTGCCCATTCATACGCTTCAGATCATCCAGAACGGTCGTGTGGTCGCGTCGACGGAGAGCTCTTCCGGCGCTCGCAGGTTGGAGCTAAGCGAGTCGGTGAAGATCGACGCCAACTCCTGGCTGGCCGTGCGCTGTGGTGGCCCCAACTACATCGACGGCACGTCGCACTACGACATCTGGAACCGGGGAATCTTTGCTCACACGTCCCCGATATACATGGCTGTTGGTGGCGAATATGAGATGTACGACCAGAACGCCGCCCAGTACATGCTCACTATGATTGAGGGCGGCATGTCCTTCATCAGGAACACATCCCATCAGTATGCGCCGGGCTCCGTGACTCACCACCACGGCGAGGATGACCACATGGCGTATCTACTGCGGCCATTCCTGGAGGCCCAAGAGGCTGTGTTGGCACGAATGCAAAGACAGCGCTGACTTAGTCCTTTCAGCAACTTTGAACGGCTGCAACCGAAAACGTAAAAAGAAGAGAGGTCCGGTGTTCCGGACCTATCTTCGCCTTATTCAATTCTCTGTCCCTTGGCCACACTAACCCGGTAATCAGTACCGGATGAGCTCGTCCTACTAATTTATCTTCGGACTGTATAGCTTTAGTTTTCTACTGCCGTGAGCCTCCGGGGGTGGACTCCCCTGCTGGCTTGACTAAACTTGCTTACCCCTCAAGCTTGCCAACAGGGGTGCGCATAGGATATTTCCACGCATGATTCTTAATTATCAATCTCTCCAAATGCACCTCCTCTCTGGCTCTGTGCCGGATTCCCCAGGGGATTTTCATTCGCCTTCGTCATCTCTGATTTACGCCCGCTGATAGGTACGGTCAATAAGGTTTGCGTGAGGAATGTGTGAGGATGAAGCCTTCACTAATAGCAGCCCATCACGGTGGCAATAGACTGCTAAGAGCCTGATTCTACTCTGGCTTTCAGGGCCCGATTCATGTCACTAAACCCTTTGGCAACCTTATTGAGCATGCTACCCATAAAGGGCAACATAATGCCTCCAAAGTTCTCGCCATGAACGAAGATCACTTGGTCATCGCCCTGGGGTTCTATCATGAAGCAGTGGTGACCGGAGAATAGAATTTTGTGCAAGAAGACGCCCTGCCATCTCAGCTCCTGATTGGGTTCAACCTTCAATATTGTGGTCTTGAATCCCATTGCCTTACCACCGGGCGGTTCCATGTAAATGTCTAGTTGCCCGCCTTGTCGCAGGTCGCCACTTGCCCTGGTGATTAGCGGGTTCCAGTCCGGGAACTTCTCCAGGTCGGAAAACACGCTCCAGACCCTTTCGGCAGAGGCGTTAATAGTGATCTCAGTTCTGATCTGCTTCATGTCGAAGTTTCCTCCAGTCTCACGACTTCATCCGCTACAAAGCCGATTCTACACCCTTGCGCAGTCTACGGATCCACCAGGTCAACACTCTGTTTGAGCGCCCAACCAGCATGGAGAAGAGCAACACCTTGTAGATCCATCCCCTGGTTACTTTTGAGATTGAGTCCGGGCTGAGCCACTGGCGATTATCGGCCAACTGGGCCAGCGTTCCCAGACCGATGACCACCGGCCACAGCGCAGCCAGCCGTAGCCTCAGGTTACGTCGAGGAATGGCCAGAATGTACTGCTTGGCAGCCGCGTAGTGGTCCAGCGCAAGATTTATGCCGTCCACCAGAGCAGGCCGAGCCTTGTCGCTATTGTCTGCGTTCAGCAAGTCAGATGGATTCAGGCCCAGTTCTGATAACGCCTCCGCAGTGAGATAACAGCGGCCCATGCGTAGGTCCTTGGGAACGTCGCGGAGCACGTTGGTCATTTGTAGTGCCTTCCCGAAACGCACCCCCAGAGCGGACATCGCAGCCTTGTCCCAATGTCTCAGCGATGCGGTGTGGGACAATGATACAGCTGTCCAGAACTCGCCCACACACCCGGCGACGTAGTAGATGTAATCGTCCAGTGCTTGCGGGCTATCCAAAGCGACAACTTGCCCAGAATCTTCAGTGGGAAATGTTGTGAGGTCCGTCTCCATGCCCCGCATCAGTGTGACGACGACAGCCCGCACAGCCTGTTGATCGTCTGAAGGCAAGCCATCCAATATGCCAAATACGGCAGGCAGCGACCGAAGAAGCTCTGCTTCCTTGCTGATCTCCTGCAGATCATTTAAGGCATTGCCGATGTTCTGTAGCGCATCAAAATCAGCCGGCCCGACCACCTGCGCCCGGAACTCCAGGAGATGCTTTAGCCGGTCCTGAGAAGGCAGCACCCTGGTATCAGAGATGGTGTCGGCGGAGCGCGCCAGAAGGTAGGCCAGGCCCACAGGCTCACGCACTCCCGATGGAAGAACCTTAAGGGTGAGGTAAAAGGACCGGGAAACGCCTTTGAGCAGGTCTGTGAGCAGGCGACGCCGTTCTGCAGAGGAAACGGCCGGTAGCCCGCCTGAAGATGGCTGCGCTCCTGACATACGAGAACTCCTACTTACCCAAGCCGCGCTGAAGACCCCGCACGTAGGAGATCTGACCCAGATGCTGGTCTTCCTCCCCGATCAGTTGGCGATACATCCTGGCCAGGGAGAACTCTCGAAAGCGACTTGCTGTGCCTGGCGCTTCCGGAAAGGGCGCTCTGCCGGGTACCGTATCAAAATCGGCTTCTTGGAGGCCGCCTATAAAGTCCAACGTTTCCTTGCGAACAGAGGCAAAGTAAGCCTGTAAGAGGTCCTTGGGCAGGTTCGGGAAATTGGCGACCTGCTCGGCTGAGTAACCAAACCCACTGCCCAGGTCAGACAGGCCAAGCTTGTCGCCCCAGCCTTCGCGAAGCCATAGGCTATCTTCGCCCTTGGCAAAGGCACTGGTCCAGCCATCCTCGACCCTGGACACGTGCCAGTAGATGAAGGCGATAGAATTAGCCACGGGGTCAGGCTTCCAACCCATCTCCTCACTGGTCAGAGGTTCGATGGCCGCATTGACCCGAATGTTGTAGTCTTCCAGGGTCTGCACTATGAAGTCGCGTAGCAGCATAACAGGTCCGCAGAACAGCATTGTCTTTGGAGGCGATTATCTCACGTTTGCAACATCAGCGACAGGAACTGCGGCCCATTAGAGAAGAGGAGTTAGTCAACAGGTATCGAATGGAAATGGATACTTCACTCAGTGACACTGAGCAAGACCGGGCAAGAAAAAGAAAAGGCTAATTGACCGTTAGCCTACCAGACACCACTCGCGTATCTATTATATTGCCATCATCATCGTCCACGCTTAGGATTTCGACGAGCAGTTCGCTAGTTCCTGCTTTTAGTAGCTCGATATCAACGGTAGCAAGGCGGACTTCTTTGATGTCGCCCTCCAACAAGCCCAGTAGGTCTACGGCAGTGATGTCGACGGATGCGGCAGGCAAGTCCCCGACCACATTTAGACCAAAATCCGGCAGGCTCACGTTGGTGATCTGTCCCACCGTGGGGTCAGCCACCGATACGGCAATGGAGTAACCTGAAATGCCTGTTCTGGCATCAAAGACAGTGATCTGTACGGATTGAATCTGCCCCACACTACCGGATGTATCAGATATCTCAATACGCGATCCCGAAATTATCACCGCAGCCGATGTGGTCGGCACAGATGCAGGTACGGCTACAGTGGGTGGAGGCGGAGGCGAGGCTATTGCTTCTGGCGCTTCGTAGCTACCAGAGCAGGCGATGCCGACGATCATTACCGTCGCTGCAATAAATATGAGCAGAGTGCGTGTTGCCATAAACTAATCTAGCCCTGTCGCTCTGAATTATTCCATAGCCATGCGACTAAATTAGAGGTAGACTCTACCGTCATAGGAATAACGATTGTCCTTGTTCCATTTGCGTCCCCTCATTAAAAAAACCTGAGCGTAACAAGACGAAACGATAGCATGGAAAAACCTGAATAAAAATGAACAATATAGTCATTAATATCGAAACAAAGAGCAACATTCGGGCCAGCGAGACGATGGCTGACCTGAGAAACGTCGTGGAAAACATGTACTTCCCTTTACGAGTTGCAGGTTTTTGGGACTCTCAGGCGAATGTTCACCTTTGCCCTCAGGAGGAGCGCCGACAGGAGTGTCCGCACAAGTCGGAGGACGGCGAAGTTAGCAAGCCCGCCTATGTCGAAACCTTGCAAAAGGAGCGGAAGGTAAGCACAGAAGTCTACTTCCCGCACGCAGACCTCACCTTCTACCTAAGTTGATTACTGTATTTTGAATTGCAGGCATTGGCGATTTATGTTCGGCAAATCGCTACATGTTCATTGAGTTAATAACTGCGTCATGCATGGGAACCAAAGCCAGCCAAGCAGGTAACCTAGATAGGAGGTATCAAATATGCCTATTCCTACACCGGTTCGAAAGTCCACAGCCCCCTATGAGGCACACCCGCTTCAGGACTTCCTGAGCAGGACTGCGGAACGATTGCCTGACAAGGTCGCCATCATCGACGGCGATCGGAAGGTGACCTACCGAGAGCTCCAGACCTATAGCGACCAGCTTGCGTCAGCCCTGGCTAGCATGGGCATAGGCAAGGGCGACCGGATTGGCCTTCTGGCACCTAACTGCATCGAATTCGAGGTGGCTTTTTACGGCATCGTGAAGGCCGGGGCCATTGCCAGCACGCTCAACTCCGGTTACAGGGAACGGGAGATCGCGCACCAGCTTAACAACAGCCAGGCAGAAGTTCTGATTGTGCATCAGGCCTTGCTGGAAATGGCAGAGGCTGCCAAAAGCGATATCCCCGCCCTAAAGCAGATGATCGTGATTAAGGAAGACTCCACGGATGCTGACTCATTTTGGGGGCTTATCGAGGCTTCACCGGCCAGCCCTCCGGATATTACTGTCGATCCAATGAAGGACCTGGTCGCTCTTCCCTACTCCAGCGGCACCACTGGACTTCCGAAAGGGGTGATGCTCACCCACCACAACCTCACAAGCAATACGGAACAGCTAATCAGAAGGCCAGGCGAGGCCTTCACCTGCATGGAGGATGATGTGGTACTTATCCACCTGCCTCTGTTCCACATCTACGGTATGAACGTCCTGATGAACCCATTCATCGCCGTCGGCGCGACCCAGGTAATGATGGGCCGATTCGATATGGAGGATTTTCTCAAGCTGCTATCCAGCCACAAGGTTACGGCCCTGTTCTCCGTGCCACCAGTTGGGTTGGGACTGAGCCAGTATCCCGGCGTATCGAATTACGACCTCAGCTCTATCAAGGTCGGGCTCTTTGGTGCTGCACCACTGTCCACTGACCTACAGACCAGGATACAAAACAGGCTCGGCTTCCCTATCATTCAAGGATACGGTATGACCGAGGCGTCCCCGTTAACCAACCTGGATTTCATTGAGCCGGACCAAAAGAGGCCAGGCTCCATTGGCCCGGCTACAGCCGACACAGAACAGAAGGTCGTAGATGTAGAAGACCCAACTAAGGACATGCCGTACGGCGAGTCCGGCGAGCTAATGATCCGCGGGCCGCAGATAATGCAGGGCTACTACAACGATCCCGTAGCCACCGCAGAGACCCTGACGCCCGACGGCTGGCTGCACACGGGCGACATAGTCCGCATGGACGAGGACGGCTACGTCTGGGTGTTGGACCGCAAGAAAGAGCTGATCAAGTACAAGGGTTTTCAGGTGCCGCCTGCTGAACTAGAGGGCCTCCTGTTGGAGCATCCCTCTGTCGCCGATGCAGCAGTCATTGGCAAGGCCGACGAGGAGTCTGGAGAGATTCCCAAGGCGTTCATCGTCTGCAAGGAAGGCCAGGAAGCATCCGCCGTAGACATCATGGAGTTCGTCGCTAGCAGAGTCTCCACCTTCAAGCACATACGAGAGGTTGAGTTCGTAGACTCCATTCCCAAGAACCCGTCGGGCAAGATACTGCGTCGAGTCCTTGTTGAGCAGGAACGGGCCAAGTCCGGCTAGCCAATCGCAAGGTGCTGGCGTAGACCAGACTTTAGCCGCAAGCCACCCTGCGTCTGCGTTTGCGTAGGGGCCTGGATTATTCCCGCTACAACCCCTACCTTTAATAATGTGTACTCAAATTTAAGTACACATGTAGCGCACATAAATACAACGCCGTACTGCTGATTAATGCGGTGTAGTATAATTTGCCGGTTTCCAGTGCCGGAGTATCTTCCGGCATCCGCGTTGAGGCTAGGGGGCCGCTCATAATGGACCGTGTGTTCAGAAGAACACTATTTTACCTGTTTTTCATGTTGCTGTTTGCCATTTCAGGCAGCGCACAGGCGCACGCTCCCTCATACTCATCATCCACCCAAATGGCTTCCCTGCTCACAGCGCCTTCCATGCCCAAAGTAGACCAAACGCTGGCTGCGTTGTACTCGCGCCATTCGTCACATCTACCCCTTGCCGAATCTTCTGCTTTACAGTGACTGCGGACGGCCTGATTGCTGTCGACGCCACGGCCAGCGGCGATCCTCTTCTCTTGCTGACGGATCTCGGAAAGCTGGGCCTGACGCGATCAGCCCACGCCGGAGTTATGGTATCCGGCCTACTTCCCATATCTGCCATTGAGGATGTTGCCCGATTGGAAAGCCTGCGGGCGATAAGGCCAGCATACGTCATCACGGCTTCCGCGCCGACCAGCAGCCAGGGCTTAGTGGTCAGCCAGGGCGCGCATTAATCGGCGCCGACGTTGCCCGCGCCGACTTTGGCGTGGACGGCTCTGGAGTCAACATCGGCATCATATCCGACAGCTTCGATTGCCAGGACGGGTACAGCACGGACGTGGAAAACGGCGAGCTACCAGACGACGTAAACGTATTCCTAGAAAATCACAATGGCTTTTGTGACCTTCCCGCCACCGACGAAGGCCGAGCAATTACTCAGGTAATTCACGATGTCGCTCCGGGTGCAGGACTGACGTTTTACTCTGGCTTCCAGGCCGGCAAGGCGGAGTTTGTGGAGGCCATTGACTGGCTAGCCAACAACGAGCAGGTCGACATTATAGTCAGCGACTACGCCCACCTAACGGCGCCCATGTTCCAGGACGGCCTGATAGCGCAGGCTGTTAGTTCGGCAGTGGCCAGTTCCAGCGTGGTCTATATAGCCAGCGCTGGCAACGGTGGGCTAAGTTCATTCCAGGCTGATTTCGACACAGGAAACGGAAACGATAATTTCTTCCCAGGCCTGACATTCCCGGGCGACCCCTCTTTCGATCCAGATTCCGATCCACCCATATTTTTCGGTGGAGTGGCCCACGACTTTGATGACGGTCCTGACAAGGATTACTTCCAGTAGATCACCGTCCCCAACGGAACCCGAGCGCTCATTTCTCTGCAGTGGGACTCGCCCTTCTTTTCCGCCACTGGCAGTGTAGGCACAGCAAACGATATCGATGTCTACATCTTGGACCAGCCAGTCGACGGCGATGGCAACCCCGTCGGCGACCCCACCAAGATTGTCGGAGGCAGTTCGGATGCAAATGTAGAGACCACTGGCGATGCCGTAGAGATAGTCGACTTCTTCAATCCCATAGACTCTGGCACAACCACTTTCAACATCATGGTTGTGCATTCCAGGTCCAAACAGATCGCCGATCCCAACGACCCAACTCTGATTGGTCCACCTCCAGGTCTGTTCAAATACGTGACGTTTCTAGGGCCCTTGACGATCGACGAGTACAATCAGCACACAGGCTCGATTTTCGGACAGGCCTCTGCAAATGGCGCGATGTCTGTAGGCGCCACCGACTACCGGACGCCCGGAGTTACTGAATATTTCTCGTCTTCAGGACCCGTTGAAATTCTCTTCGATGTAAACGGTACTCGTCCCGAAACGCCACTGTTACGTCAGAAGCCAGACCTGGTCGGCCCCGATGGTGTGAACATACCCGACACCACTCTTGTTGGGGTGCCGGACCCGATTGACGGCTTCCCCAACTATTTCGGCACTTCAGCCGCTGCGGCTCACGTCGCGGGAGTAGCAGCCCTGATCAAAGAGGCATCGCCTTCAATCTCGCCGGAGGCACTTCTAGAGGCCATGAGGTCTTCGGCCAAGGACATGCTTCCCGACGGATTTGACGACGATTCCGGACACGGACTGGTCCAGGCGCACGCGGCAATATCCACGTTGGGGGTGCTGCCTGTGACAGCGGACCTATCCGTCACCAAGCAGGCATCTGTAGAGAACGCTGAAGTCGGTGACACGGTGACCTTTGTCATCACGGTAAGCAACGGACGGACCCGCCACCTCTGCTAATATATTAATTGTGGACGATCTTCCAGATGAGTTAAGTCTTGTAAACACAGCGCCAGGACCCTTTGAGTGTGACGACGATGAAGGAGTCGTGAGCTGCGTCTTGCTGTCTCTGAGTGCCGGGCAGTCGGCGACAACAACTATCACAGCAATCGTGACGCAGGAAGGCACGATATCCAACGCGGCCTCAGTGTCAGGAGACCAGACGGATCCTGATATTTCAAATAACTCGGCAGCGGCTCAGATAGAGGCCAGCGAGGTCCAGCTGCCAGACCTGGTTCTAACGAAAACCGACATCCAGGACCCGATAACGTTAGGTGGCGAAATTACATACGTGATCTCTATTGCGAACCAGGGTCTTGGCGAAGCCACCGGCGTTACCCTGACTGACAGTCTTCCATCTGAGACGAACTTCGTATCAGCGTCGGCCACCCAGGGCACATGCAGCGACGCGGGGGGCGTGGTCACCTGCCAACTGGGCCTACTCAATGCCGGACAGAGCGCGACCAGCACGATAGTCGTCATCGCTGTGGCAACAGGCGTCAAGTCCAATACGGCGACTGCGACAAACAACGAGACTGACCTAAACGACACAGACAACAGCGACTCTGAAGATACGGCCGTGAATCCCGCGCAGCAGCAGCCTCAGCAAGATGATGATAGCCCCAAAAGGCGGCCTACGCCGGAGCCAACCGTCGTGCCCACGGCCATAGCAATCGAGACTCCGGTCCCGACTCCTGTGCCTACTGCAGTGCCGCCAACCCCAGTGGCTACCGCCACACCCGGCCCCGTAACGCCTCAGTCCATCGAGGCTGCAACGGTAGAGGAGGCCGCGCTCATCCTTCAGCAGTTGCCACCTGAAGAAGCCGCAGATGTTTTGGAAGAGGTGGACCTCGATCACGCCATCGAGATACTGCTGGCTGTCGATCGCGATTCAGCCGGAAACATCCTGGACAACATGTCGCTGGAAAGGCTGATCGAGATAATCGAGAGGGCAGACCAGGACACGTTGATCGCACTGCTGGTCGAGATGTCGCAGGAGAATTTCTTCCTGATGCCGCTGGATTTGCTGCTGGCCAATCTACCTGGTGTTTCCGTTGAGATACTTGCTAGGGAGCTAACCCCTCAGCCCGAAGCCAGCCTCTCGGGGCCAACCTCCCAGCAAATATCCGATGTGCTCGTGGAGTACCTGGTGCCCCGGACAATTGCAGATGCGTGGGCCAAGATAATAGGCAGCCCAGCGCCACTAGACGTCGTGCTGGCCAAGTTCACTAAAGACCTCACGCTGGTCCGTGTGGTTGTGGAGGACTTCACGGAGCCGCCGCCGAGCGCGCAACTGCTGCCCCCGGAAGACATCCTGAATTCCATATTCACCATTGAGCTTCCAGACGCTGACGCTGACGATATCTCGGTGGCCCACGTCACACTCTACGTGGAAAGGGAGTGGATTGAAGAAAACGAAATCCATCCGTGGACAATACGATTTAATCGACTGGACGAGGAGCAAGGCCAGTGGGCGCCCTACCCGGCCAAGAGGGTGCGGGAGGACAACGAGCGCGTCTTCTACTCGGTTGGCATACCGGGCTTCTCCCTATTTGCGGTTACGGAACGCAAAGAACTCAGGGAGCCTCAATTCGAGGTAACCAACCTCAGCATCGAACCATCGACTCCGGTTGCCGATGAGCCCATAATAGTTAAGGCTAATGTGACGAACCTTGGCCGAGAGCTGGCCACCTTCCCGGCAAGCCTCTGGATCGACAGCACTATCGAGGATAGCGAAGCCTTCCTTGTGCCTGCCGGTGGCACAACGGAGCTAGTATTCACTATCACCATGCCAGCTGGTAGTTACGAACTGAGGGTAGACCGCCTGCTTCAACAGCTGGAGGTGAGCCCCTTGCCAGCCCTGGTAGTCACGCCAACGCCGTCGCCAACACCGACGCCGACTCCCACGTCGACGCCTGTCCCAACGGCGACACCAACGCCAATTGCCCTGGCAGTCGTAATAGTGGAATCTACACCGACGCCCTTCGTGCCCACTCCCACGCCGTTGACCGAATTGACGGCAGGTGTTACGCCTCACGAGGGCGACGACGGCGGCGGACGAGGGCCGCTCTTCGTGGCACTGGCCGTTGTGGTTGGTGTGCTGGCTACGGCGATGGTGGTCGGTTTTGCCGGTAACGGCTTCAGAGGTCCAGGAACAGGAAATGCTTAAGGAGCCTAAAAATAAATGACCAAACTCTGGTGGATGTATGTCACCGCGTTTCTTGCCGGAATCGGCATTACTGTTATGGGTATGATTCAGGGCGACTTCCAGCTCGTCGTCGTTGGCGTTGTAATAGGCATCGGCCTCTACTTCAGCCGAAACCGACTCAATTGAATGAATTTTGTATAGTGGGCTTACGAATATTCCACAGGAGCCGAAGCACTGTAGTTCAAAAAGGCCAATACTCACTTAGGAGACAGCTATGGACATCGGATTTGCACTTCCCAATCTCATGGACAGCGATGAGATGCGACTGTTCGCCCAGTCAGTCGAGAACCTTGGTTTTGAGTCAGTGTGGGCAGCGGACCACATCATCCTTCCTATGGAGAAGACGGACCAGTACCCATATACGGAGGACGGCTCCTTCACTCGGCCTTCTACTGCGCCGTTCCTGGAAACGCTGACGATGCTCAGCTTCCTGGCGGCTTGCACCGAGCGGGTTCGAGTCGGCAGCACTGTCGTCATAGTGCCTTACCGCAACCCCGTGCTTCAGGCCAAGATGTTTGCCTCTGTGGACGTGCTCTCCAAAGGCCGGGTGGTGTGCGGCGTAGGCGTGGGCTGGCTAGAAAAAGAGTTCCAGACTCTGGACGTGCCTTATGCCGACCGAGGGCCCATGACCGACGAGTGGCTGACCATATTCAAGGACCTCTGGACTTCGGAGTTCCCGGAGCACAAGGGCAAGTTCTACCAGTACGACGCTGTGCAGTTCTACCCCAAGCCCATTCAAAAGCCACACATCCCTATCTGGGTCGGCGGTCACACTCGGCGCGCCATACGCAGGGTCGTAAAGTACGGCGATGCCTGGCATCCCACCCGCCAGACGCCGGAGTGGATGGAGTCACAGCTGCCTTACATGAGGGAGTTCGCAGGGGAGTTCGGTCGCGATCCCAACGAGATTACTCTCTCGCTAAAGCGCACACTTCATTTCACCGACACCGGCGCTGAGGAAGGCAATCAAGTGCGCTCCACCGGAAGCATGATCGGGACCACCCAGGAGGTCATAGACGACATCAAGCGCTGTCAGGAGATCGGCATCACGCAGCTCACGTACGACTTCCGCACGCCAGACGTACACGACTGCATTCGCACCATGCAGCACGTCGCTGAAAAGGTAGTGCCTGCAATCTAGCCAGCGCACGCATACCCCGGAGAGGCTCGGCCTGTGTATTCAGCACATCAGATAACGGCAAGCGTCCGTAGAAAGCTAATACTATTAGTGATCCTGACGCTTGCCGTTTCGTTTCAAATTGGCTGCGGTCAAACCGAGGCGCGGCCACAGGCCCAAGAGCCCTCTCCGACCGCAGTAGCCGATATCCCGGCAACGGCTATGCCTCCAACTGCGACACCAACGCTTGTGCCTGCCCCTACGACTAATGCGATCACAACACCAAAAGTCGCCAAGCTGAACGAGCCTGCTCCTGACTTCGAGCTTGAACTTTTCACCGGCGAGAAGATGCGACTGTCAGACCTCAAAGGCAAGGTTGTGGTACTGAATTTCTGGGCGTCGTGGTGTCCGCCATGCCGCAGAGAAATGCCCGGTTTTGAGAAGACCTGGCAAGAGTACGAGGAGCGAGGCGTCGTGTTCGTAGGCGTAGCTGTCCAGGACCACGAGCCCGACTCTCGAGCATTCGCCAAGGAAGTAGGCGTTACATACCCCATCGGGATTGACTGGGATG
>Ga0066376_10002664_pt1 | contig 16527 bp, 18 predicted proteins | sample Knorr_S15_td_Bot_FD_77009 | JGI IMG/M metagenome (GOLD analysis project Ga0066376, IMG submission 77009) | Marine microbial communities from Southern Atlantic Ocean transect - Knorr_S15_td_Bottom_ad_5009_LV_A | ecosystem: Environmental > Aquatic > Marine > Oceanic | place: Southern Atlantic... | reverse complement strand
TATCTGTGCAGACCGGGAGCTTCTGGAGCGGCGACAACACAGCGGTGAGCCTCGGTAGCGGACGCGTCGAAGTGACGCCGCAGCTGTCGGTCGAGCCCAGCATCTCCTTCAACTGGATCGACCTTCCGGAGGGCTCGTTTCGGACTCAACTGAGCAGAGCGAGGTTCACGTATACCGTGACGCCGCGCATGTTCGTCAGCGGACTAGTCCAGTACAGCTCCAGCGGCGACACGTTCAGCACCAATCTCAGGTTCCGCTGGCAGTACAGTCCGGGCAGCGAAATCTTCGTCGTCTATACGGAGGATCGCGATACGAATCCGCTGGTTCCGAATCGCAACACGGAACTCCGAAACCGGGGGCTCGTCATCAAGATCAATCGGCTGCTGAGGCTCTGATCTCGCCGGATCACGCTGATTCCGTTAACCTTTAAGGTTAGCGGGGCCCCGATCCTCGCAGCGACACCTGCGAGGATCGCTCCCGCCGGCGTCTTCTGTTTCCCGGGCCGAGGCAACGATGGCAAAGCAGGAAGCGATTGAAGTAGAAGGGCTGGTGACCGAGGTGCTGCCGGACCAAAAATTCCGAGTGAAGCTGCAGAACGACCATGTCGTTCTCGCCTATGCTGCGGGCAAGATGTCAAAGTTTCGCATTCGGGTGCTGGTGGGCGACATGGTGACCTTGGAGTTGTCTCCCTACGACTTGACCCGCGGCCGTATCACGTACCGACACAAGAAAGAAAGTTCTTCTCCGCCGCCCCGCCCGGGCCAACGAAGGAGGCGTTGAGTTATGCTGCCTAACAACATGGCCCGTGTGCCGCTGGAGAAGCTTCAGGTCGCTTCGCTGGAGAGGCCCGGCTGGTACTCCGGCTCGGAGCGCATGCCCTGCGTGGGCGAGAACGTTCAGTGCATCGAGGGCGAGGCCGAGGTCGTGAAGCTGCTGGGACGCACGGGCGATGGGAGCCGGCTCTTGGAGTTGCGACTTCCGGACCGACCGAAGCAGCCCTTCTTCGCCGCGTCTTCCAACGTGCTCGTGCAGGTCGACGCAGCCCAGGACTAGCGCCGACGAGGACATAGGGGACTGCGTTGCCCGACACGAGCGAATATCGGAGCACCAAGAACACGCAGGCCCCATTCCACACAGTGCAGTTCAAAGCGTCGCACAATTCGTACGAGATGCGTGAGCACATCGGCACGCAGCTTCGCTTCAACTCCGCTGACCCGGCGCGCTACGGATGCCGGCAGATCGAGTTCGACCTGCATCAGGATGCGGGCGGCTTCGAGTGGAGCGTAAAGCATCGCAGCGGGGACGCGGACGCCGACCTCACTCAGTTTCTGTCTGAGCTGCTCCGGTGGTCGGACGACCGCTCGCGCCACGACGTCATCGTGGTGATGCTCGACCTGAAGCGCGTGGACGACGACATCGCGGATTTCCCCGACAACTGGGACGCGTACCTACGCAGGAGCTTCGACGCCGGGCGGCTTGCTCTGCCCGTTGAAGTGCGTGTAGGCAATCCGGTGATGTGGCCTCGTCTGGTCGACCTGAGGGACAAGTTCATCTTCTGCCTCTCCGGTGACGAGGAGCACAAGTCGGAGTACGCGCGTCAACTTGATCGACTTTGCTTCGCCGATCGGGCGCTAGGGCCCGCCTCGATCCATCGCGCCGACTTCCCCAGCGATCCGCGCATCTTCGTCAACTTCAATGGCGGACACTGGAAGCACAGGACCCAAGGGCCCGTGCTTCCGCCCGGGTACATATCTCGTGTGTGTGGGATCGACAACGAGCGGCAGTGGCGGCTCTTCGCGTCCATGGGCTTCAACGCCCTCGCGACGGACAACGTCAGGAGTTCGTGGGGCGAATTCGACTCACTGCAGGCGTTTTCGGGAATAGGCTGACTGCCCTGAGCGGCCGGCCCTCGGCCGCGACTGTGCCCTAGAGCACTCCCGCTTCGCGCATCACCGCCTCGCACTTTTGGCGGATCTCGGTGGCGACCTCGAACGGATCGCCCCTCACGAGTTCTGCTCGGAACAACTCGACGGAAAGCGCTCCGTCGTATTGTTTTTCCGCCAGTTTCCGCAGAATCCGCACCAGGGGTGCGATTCCGTCGCCGGGAATCAGCCGCGAGTCGTTGTCGATCAACTCGCGGGGCCCTGCCAGCAGGTCCTGGAAGTGCGCGTGGCCGAGCTCGCCCGGCTCGAGTAGATCCAGATCCTCGAACTTGCTCAGCCCCGACCAGAAGTGGAAGAAGTCGAGCATCGGCCGCACGTTCGGGTGCGCGGCTTCTCGGATGACATCGAGCGCCGAGGTCAGCGTCGCCAGATGCGTCGACGTGCGCAGGAACTCGATCATGGTGGTGAGCTCGTATTCCGCCGCGATCTCACCGACTTCCCGAATACAGTCCGGGGTGGCCGCGAAGTCTTCGGCGGTTACGGCCCGGTTGGTGATGGACGGGCAGTAGACCTTCTGCAGGCCGAGGCCGGCGAATTGCTCACAGCGCCTGCGCCAGGTCTCGAGAGACGCGGCTCGAGCCGGGCCGGGGATCCAAAGGTCCCGCAGGACCGCGGCGGCGGACACCGGCGTCAGCCCCAGATCCGTCATCACGCGCCTCGCGGCGGGTAACGTGTCGTTCTCGAGGAAGCCGTCCAGCATGCGGTCGTTCAACTCGACGTACTCGATGCCAGCTCGCGCCCAACCCTCGAGCGAGGCGCGATAACCGGACGCGCGGGATGTGTTCTGGTGGATTGCGAGCAACATCTTACCGCGAGGGGCGGTCTGGGGGTTGTTACGCTGTGCGTGGTTCATGGGCGACCCAGCCGGCGGCGCCTCGGCCGTCGGGCCCTCGAGCAACGGTGCGAGCGGAGCAGCCAAGGCGGCTGCGAGGAAGGTTCGTCGAGTAGGCACGAGCCTACGGTATCGCCCGTGGCGTGCGGCCGCCACGCCGGGCACGCCACGGTACCGGTGGCTGGACTTGCATCCAGCGCAGTCGGCGTCTTTTTTGAGAGGATCCCCACTGCGTCGTATTCGAGAAGGGCCGAACCATGAGACTATTGCTGTCTGCCGCCGTCGCTCTGCTGGTCGCATCGCCGGCTCATGCCCAATTGGCCGCGCCGAACGCGTCTGGTGTGACCTTCGCTCACGTGCACCTCAACGTGGCCGACATGGAGTTCCACAAGAACCTCTGGGTCGAGCAATTCGGTGGCGTGCTCGTTCAGAAGGGCCCGCTCGTGACGGTACGCTTCCCCAACTTTCTCATCGCGCTGCAGGGGAGGGCACCGACTGGCGATTCGCAGGGCAGCATCATGGACCACTTCGGCTTCAAGGTCCGCAACATGGCGGTGGCGTTGGAGAAGTGGCGCGCCGCGGGCCTCCCGGTAGGGCGTGAGTTCATGGGCGCGGAGGGCCAGAAGAACGCCTATGTGATGGCGCCGGACGGTATCAGGGTCGAGCTCCAGGAAGACCCCGAGCTCGAGAACGAGGTCGAGGGCTACCACGTCCATTTCTTCACCGAGCAATTCGAGGAGCTATTGGACTGGTATGTCGACATGTTCTCTCTCCGGAAAGGCCCGCGGGGGAACATCGAGACCACGGCCTGGGCTCCGGGACAGAACCTCAGCTTCGCCGGCACCCAGACCGAACGGGCCGCCACGCAGGGCAGGGCGATCGATCACATCGGCTTCGAGGTAGAGGACCTGAAATCGTTCGTCGAGATGATGGAGAGTCGCGGCGTCACATTCGACCTCGGATACACCGAGATCGCCAGCATCGAGCTGAAGATCGCGTTCTTCACAGATCCGTCGGGCGTTCGCGTCGAGTTGACCGAAGGCTTCGACAAGTACTGAGGGCCTGGACCAGACCAACCAGACCTCAAGCAACCCAACCCCAGACACAATCAGGAGACACAGATGAGGCTCGACAGGATTCGGATGGGCGGAGCGCTGATCGCGGCGGCCGCCATCATGTTCGCCGGTGCGGAACAAGCCAGCGCCCAGGTGAGCATGACGGGCGCGTGGACCTTGGAGGTGACCACGGACAACGGCGTCACCATGCCCAAGCTCACGCTGGAACAGGACGGCATGACGCTCACCGGCCACTATTCGTCGGAAACACTGGGTGAGAACGATGTAACGGGCACAGTAGAAGGGAACGACGTCGTCGTCTCCTTCATCGCGTCCATCGAGGGTGTCGGGGAGGCCTCGATCATCTACGTCGGCACGGTCGACGACGAAGGCGTTTGGTCGGGTACGCTCGACATACTCGACGGCCAGCTCACCGGGACCTTTACGGCCAAGAAGGACATGTAGCGACTAGGTTCTGCGGGCGTCAGCGTATCGCTGGCGCGCGTGTCGCATCAGGGCCCCGGCCGGCTATTTCAGCTGGCTCGGGGCCCTTGTTGCGTTCTGGCCGCGTGCCGAGCTCTAGTTCCCGCCGCCCTTGCGACGCGGTAGCTCCAAGCTCGAGCGCGGATTGATGGTGAAGTCGAAGTCGACGGTGTGGGCCTCTTCGGCCTCACCCTTCTTGAAAGTCAGCACCGTCTGGTACGTGCCCGACTCCGTAAAGATGTGACGCGTTTGATAGCTGCCGGGCGTGCCACGGACACCGCGCACGGGGAACGTAGCCAGCTCTTCGCCGTCGAAGCTGATCGCCACCTCGCCCGACAGTTCCGTGTAGGCCTCCTGACTCTCCAGCGAGCTGACCCGCCAGCGTAAGAACTGCATCTCTTCCGTCAGTGCTGGTTCTGGCTCGGCGCCGAAGACGATGGAGAGGCCGGCGACTTCCTTGCGCTCGTGGAAGCGAAGCGCGGTTTCTGGCGCGACTGCGGCCATGAGCATCGAGCCGACGGCCGTTAGGGCGAAGGTAGTGGCTAGCCTGTTGCGTGTCCTCATTCCTGCCCTCCTGTTTGGTTGGCCTGGGTCATTATGCGGGTCGGCTCGAGGAGCCCGCAAGCGCTGATTCCTGCTGCTTCGTACATTGCCGGTCCACTCACCAGGAGTCCTCAATGGACAGGCGACATCTGCTCAAGGTGCTCGGCACCACGGCGGCCTTCGCGGGCTTGAGCCCCCTCAAACTCGCGGCACTGCTGACGCCGGGCGGGACGCAGCGCGCGGGCTGGGCGTTCTTCACCGAAGGCCAACGCGAAGCGATCACCGTGTTCAGCGACTTGATCATCCCCACCACGGACACGCCCGGCGCGGTGGAGGCCGGGGTCGTCGAGTACATCGAGTTGATCGTGTCCGAGTGGTACAACGAGGAAGAGCGCGAGCGCTTCATGCGCGGACTGGCTCACTTGGATTCGCACGCCGAGTCGACCACCGGTGTGCGTTTTGCATACGCCGGGGAGGCGAGGCAGACGTCGATCCTGAAGGGCATGGAAGCGGAGGGTAGGGCACTGGACGAGTCTGACCCCGAGGCCGAGGAGTCTTTCTTTCAACAAGCTCGAGGTCTCGTGCTTCACGGCTACTACACGTCCGAGAGCGGCATGGAAGAAGAGCTCTTGTTCGTGGGAATTCCGGGCTACTACGACGGTTACGCTCCGATCTCAGAGATCACGCTCGCCGGGGGGGATCGCTGATGGGCAAGCGTGAGGACTATGATGCCATCGTCGTCGGCTCGGGCATGAGCGGCGGATGGGCTGCCAAGGAGCTGACCGAGCGCGGTCTGCGCACGATCGTGCTGGAAGCCGGTGGGCCGATCACGCCGGACGACTACGTCATGGACGTGTACCCCTGGGATCTGCGCCATCGCGGCCGACGCGACCGCGCCAAGCAGTCCTTGCAACGTCCCATCCAGAGCACCTGCTACGCGTGCGACGCCTGGAGCGAGAAATTCTTCGTTCGCGACGACGAGAATCCGTATACCACCGGCCACGGCACGGACTTCTCCTGGATTCGCGGACGGCATGTCGGCGGGCGATCGCTCGTCTGGGCGCGGCACGTCTACCGCTGGAGCGACCTCGACTTCGAGGCCAATCTGAAAGACGGGCACGGCGTCGATTGGCCCATCCGATACGCGGACATCGAGCCCTGGTACGACCATGTCGAGCGCTTCATCGGCGTGACGGGGCAGGCCGAGGGGCTGCCGCAATTGCCCGACGCGCAGTTCCTTCCGCCGATGCAACTCAACTGCGCCGAGCAGCTCGCCAGGGATCGCCTCACGGAGGCGTACGGCGGCGAGCGCCTGATCACGATCGGTCGTTGCGCGGTCCTCACTCAGACGCACAACGGTCGCGTGGGCTGTCACTTTTGCGGGACTTGTGAGCGAGGGTGCTCGACGCACTCGTACTTCAGCTCGCTGGCGGCCACTCTTCCGGCGGCCGTTGATACCGGAAGACTCACGCTTCGGCCTTGGAGCGTCGCGCACTCGGTCATCTACGATCCCGGGACCGGCAAGGCATCCGGAGTGCGCGTCATCGATGCCGAGACGAACGAGACCATCGAGTACACCGCGCGTGTCGTCTTCCTCTGCGCATCCGCACTGGAGTCCACGCGCATCCTCTTCAACTCCAAGACGGAGCGCTGGCCGGAAGGGCTGGCCAACTCGTCGGGTCAGCTCGGCAAGAACCTGATGGACCACTGCATGGGCGGCGGGGCGCGCGCGATGTTGCCGGGCAACGAAGATCTCGGCGAGTTCGGACGCCGACCGCACGGCATCTATTTGCCGCGGTTCGTGAATCTGAGCGATGCGGACCAGCACCCCGACTTCCTGCGAGGATACGCGTATCAAGGCGGCGGCAGTCGCGAGGGTTGGTCGCGCGGTTATTCGATGGAGGGCTTCGGAGCCGACTTCAAACACGACCTGCGCACCCCGGGACCGTGGGGTTTCAGCCTGTATGGATTCGGGGAGTGCCTTCCCAGAGAGTCGAACTACATGGACCTGGACCCGGAGGTCGTGGACAAGTGGGGCATCCCCGTGGCTCGCTTCCATTGCGAGTGGAGTGACAACGAGCGCAGGGCGCTGCAGGAGATGTCGGTGCAGGCCGCACAAATGCTCGAGGCCGTGGGCGCTCGGGATATCGCTCGGTTCGTCGAGGACAATCCGCCGGGGCTCACCATCCATGAGATGGGCACCGCGCGTATGGGTCGAGACGCCGATACGTCCGTGCTCAACGGCTGGAACCAGGCGTGGGACGTTCCCAATCTCTTCATGACCGACGGGGCGTGCATGACCTCGAGCGCGAATCAGAACCCCAGTATTACATATATGGCGCTCACGGCGCGCGCTGCGAATCACGCCGTCGACTTGATGGACCGAGGAGAACTGTGATGCTCAGTCGTAGAGACGCTTTGAAGCGGATGGGCGCCATGGCGGCTGGAGCCGCGGTGGTGGGTTGTACGGGCGAGTCGGCCTCTGGGGGCGCAGTCGGCGAGGCGACGGCGGAAGCTGCGGCTTCGAGCGCCTCGCCGATCGGCCCCATTGGGGTGCAGCTCTACACCGTGCGCGCCGAGATGGCGAAGGGCGTCGAGGCGACGCTCGAAAGGGTCGCCGCGATCGGCTATGAGGAGGTCGAGTTCGCGGGCTACTTCGGACACGCTCCGGCCGAGATCCGCGACATGCTGGCTCGGACCGGGTTGCGCTCGCCGGCAACGCACATCGGGCCCGACTTCGAGGCCGACGCCTGGGCACGGATCCTGGACGACGCGAACGAGATCGGGCACCAGAACGTGGTCGTGGCTTCGATTCCGCAGGCCATGCGAAGCGACCTGGATTCTTGGCGTCAGACGGCCGCCGTGATGACGGACGCCGGAGAACGGGCTCGCGCCGCGGGACTCGCCTACGCCTACCACAACCACGACTTCGAGTTCGAGGAGATGGAGGGGCGGGTTGCCTTCGACGTGTTCTGCGAGGAGTCCGACGCGGACCTCGTGTCCATCGAGCTCGATCTGTTCTGGATCATCCACGGTGGCGCGGACCCGATCGAGTTCATCAACCGTTGGCCCGGCCGCATACCGATGGTGCACGTGAAGGGCCGGATGGCCGGAGGCGAGATGGTCGACGTCGGCGCGGGCGTCATCGACTGGGCGGGCATCTTCGAGCACGCCGAGCACGGGGGGATCCGGCACTTCTTCGTCGAGCATGACACTCCGGCGGACGCGTTCGCTTCCATCGAGAGCAGCTACGCCTATATGAGTGGGCTTCGCGATGGGGCCATCTAACGGGGCTCAGACCCGCGAGCGGTAGTCCCATCTAGACATCCAAGTGGCAGGGGCCGGCGCGGATCTTCCGTGTGCAAGATGACGCCGGCGTGGTGACGACGCCGCGAAACAATTACCCGCCGATCGGAGGCGAAGATGCTCTCGAGACGACTGCTTCTTTTGTCCTTGGTGACCGCAACCCTGTTGGGAGCGGAGGTGATGGAGGTGAAGGAGGGAGGCTCCGCTGATGCCGTTGCGGTGGTGGGGGTGGCACCGGCTCTGGGATACTTGCTCGCGAAGCACGACTATCCTGACAACGAGTTCGTCCAGATAGCGATGGCCGCGGTTGGGGCAAAGGCTGGCGAGATGATGGTGACGAGCGTCCTCAGGGGTATCAAGTTCGGGACCAGCACGGGCCGACTCTTCGGGGGCCTCGGACTGCTGGGCGGCGTCGCCGACGCTGACAAGGGCTCGATATTCGACAAGGGCGTTCAGGCCGGGAGCGGAGCGTCGCGGACCGGAACTTCCGGGCTCGGACTCACGTTCTGTCGTCTCGTCCTGGAGGCGCACGGCGGCTCGATCGACGTTGCCGACCGCGAAGGCGGCGGCGCGCCGTTCGTATTCCACCTTCCGCGCCACGCGAAGACCTCGGCGGCGCAGACCTGACCTCGGAGCTTACAGCGGGCGGTCGGGATTCATGATGGTCCGCCACATGTGGGACGACGGACTGTTGTCGAAACCGAGCCCCTCTTTCGGCTGCTTGAACTGGCGGCCGATGATGTCCACGAACGGGTCGAGGGAAACCACTTTGTCCCCATCGAAAGCGTACGTGTCGTTCAGCGTGATGAGCCGCGCTTCCATGTACCATGGGTGCTGTTTCGCGTGCTCGGCCGCACGCGCGATGTAGGGCTCCGGCACGTAATCCTCACCGAAGATGCGATTGTACATCTCCGGGTACTCATACCCCACGGTATCGTCGGGGTAGAAGCGGAGGGGCGCGTGAAAGCGAATGCCCCAACTGATGCGCTCGTCGACATAGGGCTCGATCAGCTGCGCGCCCCACCAACCGTGATCGACCTTGATCATGTTGAGCACCACGTCGTGCATCAGGCATGCGAAGATCGTGCGCTCGGACTGGCCGGTCTCCAGCGCATAGGTAGCGCTCTGCAGCACATGATTGGCCGGCGCGAAGCGTTTCTCGAAGTACTCGACCAGAGTCGGGTTCTTGGACATCGGCGCGAATTCGCCCGAACGAGGCATGAACAGCGTGCCCGTGCCTCGTGGAGACCGTGGCTCCTGCTGTAGCTCGGCGAGCGCGATGGCTTCTCCGTCGGGCATGTAGCGGACGGCCTCGCTTCCGTCGCGCAGCGCAATGGCGTCGTCGAGCATGTGCTCCATGTAGTGCTCGAGCTCCTCGGCTTTGTCCTCGGGGGACATCAGCTCGAGGGCGCCAATGCCCACGCTTGTCAGGAAAGCTCTGCGATCGACTTCCATGAGGCCTCCATCGGCTGGGGACGGCCTATCACCGCCCACAAATTACAGATTGCCGCCCAGACGGATCTTAGTCAAATCGTCCGGAGCTCGGACTATCGACGACTACGTGCCACGGCTTACGTTGGCGCCGCGTAGACCGGGACTTCGGCTCAGCCGAGGCCTGGCATCATTCGCTCCTCCTCCACGTCGACACCGCGCCAATGCCGCAACGGGTTCTCGTGACCGCAGGTGGATCCGGCGTCGGACTCGCCATCGCGGAGGCGTTCGCGGCTGCGGGTGACTCCGTTCTCGTGTGCGACATCGATCGATCTCGGCTCGATCAGCTCGCCGCATCGGGAGCGATTGCGGTCTTCGAGGCGGATGTGTCCGCCCCCGGCCAGGTGGCGCAACTCTTCGACCATGTGCAGCGGGAGCTTGGCGGCCTGGATGTGCTCGTCAACAACGCGGGCACTTCGGGGCCCACCGGGCCTGTCGAGTCCATGAGCTTCGATGACTGGCGCCAGACGTTGGCCGTAAACCTGGACAGTCAGTTTCTGTGTACGCGCCACGCCGTGCCGATGCTCAAGGAGGCGGGCGGTGGCTCGATCGTGAACATCTCCTCGACCGCGGGCCTTCACGGATATCCGCTGCGTGTTCCGTACGCGGCCGCCAAGTGGGGCGTCATCGGCTTCACCAAGACGCTCGCGATGGAGCTGGGCACGCACGGGATCAGGGTCAACGCGATCTGCCCGGGCAGCGTTGACGGGGAGCGCATGGACCGAGTGGTCGCTGCCGAGGCCCGCGCCCGAGGTGTTTCAGAGCGGGAGGTGCGCGACGGCTTCGTTCGACAGACGTCCATGAAGACCTTCGTCCGCGCCGAGGACGTGGCGGCCCTGGCCTTATTCGTCTGTTCGGATGCTGGGGCGACCATCTCTGGCCAAGCGCTTGCCGTCGACGGTCATACAGAGGGGCTGGGTATGTCGGACATGTCTTAACCCACGAGTGGAGAACTCTTGATGCGAGCAGCGTGGTACTCGGACTTCGGGTCCGCGGAAGAAGTACTCGAGGTAGGCGAAACGGATGCGCCCAACGCCGGCGAAGGTGAGGTGCGGGTCCGCTTGCACGCTTCGGGCATCAACCCCGTGGACGTGAAGCGCAGGGCCGGGGGACGGGGCACCTTGGAGGCCGCCCGGGTCATTCCTCACCTCGATGGAGCCGGGGTCATCGACACCGTGGGCGAGGGCGTCTCGGCCGACCGTTTGGGCCAGCGCGTCTGGGTGTACGAGGCGCCCGGTACTGCCTCCGACCTCGTTGCGATCGATGCACAGAGGGCGGTGCCGCTTCCGGACGGCGCGTCGTTCAATGATGGATCCTGTCTCGGGATTGCTGCGCTCACGGCGCATCGCTGCGTCTTCGCGGACGGTTCGGTGGAAGGGCAGACCCTGCTGGTCACCGGCGGGGCAGGAGCAGTGGGCCACTACGCCATCCAATTCGCCGCGCTCGACGGGGCCAGGGTGATCAGTACGGTGAGCGGGCCCGAGAAAGGCGAGCTAGCCACATCGGCGGGCGCGAGTGAGGTGATCAACTACCGCGAGCAGTCGGTCGCGGAACGGGTGCTCGAGCTCACCGACGGACACGGCGTCGACCGCTTGGTAGAGGTCGAATTCGGAGGCAATCTGACCGATGCTGTGGCGGCGACCAGAATCGGTGGGGTGATCGCGACCTACGCGTCGCAGAGTGAGCCCGAGCCGCGCATACCCTTTTATCAGCTCATGTACCGGAACCTCGTGGTGCGCTTCGAGATCGTCTTCTTCATGCCGGAAGAGGCGAAGTCGGCTGCGGTGTCCGACATCACCCGATTGCTGGGCGAGGGGCGCCTTCAGCACAACGTGGCCGAGGTGTTTTCGCTCGCTCAGGTCATCGAGGCCCACCAGGCGGTGGAAGCGGGGCCGGTCGGGAAGGTGATTCTCAACGTGGGCCCGGAGGCGTAGTGGGGCAGGGCGCGCCCCGCTACGAAGTCGATCGCTTCATCTTCGTCGCAACCGCAGTTCTTGTGCTGGCCGTGTCGGTGCCGCTCATGGTCGCGCCGGTGGCGGGTGAGGCGGCCGTCCAGGCCACGTTCGACTTCATCACGGGGAATTTCGGGGTCGTCTACATCTGGGCCGCCGTGATCAACCTCGGATTCCTCTCGTGGCTGGCCTTCGGTCGCTACGGGCACGTGCGGTTGTCCAGCGACGATTCACCGCCGGAATTCTCCACGTTCAGTTGGGTTTCGATGCTCTTTTGTGCCGGCATCGGTACCGGGATTCTCTACTGGGGCACCATCGAGTGGGCCTACTATTTCGAGGCGCCGCCCTTCGGCGTCGAGCCCCGTTCCGTCGAGGCGATCGAGTGGGCCACCAGCTATCCCATCTTCCACTGGGGCATCACCGGCTGGGCGTTCTACTGCCTCCCGACCCTGGCGATCGGCTACGCCTACTTCTGCAGGGGTGCGCCGTCGATGCGCTTGAGCGAGAACTGCCGAGCCGTCATCGGCGATCGCGCGGACGGCCCCCTCGGCAAGGTGATCGACCTGCTCTTCATGCTCGGCTTGTTGGGCGCGGCCGGGACCGGGATCGGACTCGCGGTGCCGCTGATCTCGAATGGGCTGAGTGAGCTCCTGGCGATACCCGACTCGTTCGGGCTCAGCGTAGCAGTCGTGCTCGTGGTGACCGCCGTCTTCGTCGCGAGCGTCTACGTCGGCCTGGAGCGTGGCATTCGGCGCCTCAGCAACTTGAACGTCGTTCTCACCCTCGCCCTGCTGGTCTTCGTATTGGTCGCGGGGCCTACTCTCTTCATCCTCAAGACCGGCACCAACAGCCTGGGTCACGTGCTGCAGAACTTCGTGCGCATGAACAGCTGGACCGATCCCATCGGCGAGACGGGCTTCGTGGAGACCTGGACGATCTTCTATTGGGCGTGGTGGATCGCTTTGGGACCCTACATGGGCATGTTCGTGGCGCGCATCTCGAGGGGGAGGAGCATACGGCAGATCACACTGGGAATGCTCGCTTTCGGCACGGCCGGCTGCGCACTGTTCTTCATCGTGTTCGGGAACTACGCGCTGCACCTGGAGCTCACCGAGGCGCTCTCCGTCACGTCGATCCTGCAGGACGAGGGCGCTCCACAGGCGATCATCGCGGTCGTGCAGTCACTCCCCTTGGCTCCGGTCGTCCTGGCGCTTTTCTGCCTGGTGTGCCTCGTCTTCATGGCCACGACCTACGATTCGGCCGCCTACACGCTGGCCTTGGGCGCGAGCCGTCGCCTGGAGGTAGGCCAGGATCCCCCGCGCTGGCACCGGCTTTTTTGGGCCTTCGCGATCGGAGTGCTGCCCATCACGCTGATGTTCTTGGGGGGGCTCACTCCGTTTCAGACCGCGTCGGTCGTGGTATCGCTCCCGCTCATCGCGGTCGCGGTCCTGATGGCGGTCTCCCTGGTGCGATCGCTGCGCGAGGACCAAGCTGAGACAACCCGATCCTGACCCGACCCAGGCTGCCATGAAACGCTTCGCCCTGCTCGCCCTCTTGCTCGGCGGAGCCCCCGACGCTTTTGCACAGCAGCCAGAGGCGCGTGCGCTGCCCGAGGGTGTCCGTCGGGAGCAGGGAGTGATGATGCCGATGCGGGATGGGGTGCGGCTCTCCACGGACCTCTACTTTCCGACAGACGCGGCGGCACCGTTCTCGACCATCATGATCCGCACGCCGTATGGGAAGACCCGTGAGTATCCGTATGGTGGGGTTGTGCCACTTCTGGTGCAGGCGGGCTATGTCGTGGCGTACCAAGATACCCGCGGCCGCGCCGAGTCCGAGGGCGAGTATACGGTTCGCTTCTCCGATCGCGAGGACGGGTACGACGCGGTTACGTGGCTCAGCGAGCAGCCCTGGTCCAACCAGAGGGTGGCGACGTTCGGCTGCTCGTACCGAGGCGAGACGCAGATCGTGTTGGCAGCGGAGCGACATCCCAATCACATCGCCGCGATCCCGGGTGCGCCGTCCGCGGCCTACGACATCGGCGGCCGCCCCTGGACCTCGTTCGATGGTGGGGCCTTCGAGCTCGCCCAGACCGCGGGGTGGTTCATGCCAGGGGATACTCAGAACCGACTGGAGCTGTATCGCACACTGCCGACTCGGGACATCGTGGAGAAGTCGGGGGCGTCCGGGACCGATTACGAGGACTATGTCTCGAACACCCCCGACTCTGAGTACTTCCGCTCGCTGGACTTCGTTCGAGCTTCGGACCGCTTCGACATCCCGGCGCTCTACATCGACTCCTGGTACGACTTCGGGGTCGCGGAGACGCTCCAGCTCTTCAATCAGATGAGGGAGAACGCTGTCAGCCAGGAGGCGCGCGACAATCAGTATGTGATCCTCACTCCCAGCACCCACTGCGCCTGGAGCCGCGCCAGGGTCCCCACGCGAGCGGGCGCCCGCGATGTCGGAGACTGGCAGCTCGACTTCAATGACATGTATGTGCGTTGGTACCAGCACTGGCTCGACGGAGCCCGCAACGGCATCACCGATATGCCCAGGGTGCAGTACTATCTGATGGGTGCGAACGAGTGGCGCAGCAGTGAGACGTGGCCCGTCGAGGGCACCACCTTCGAGAAGTTCTACCTGCACAGTGGGGGCGACGCTAATAGCCTTTCGGGCGACGGCTCACTCACGAGAACCGGACCCGGGCGGGAGCCGGCCGACGACTTCGTATACGACCCGGCCGACCCGGTTCCCTCGTTGGGCGGCCAGGCCTGTTGTACCGGCATGAACACGGGGGCGGGAGCGTACGACCAGTCTGAAATCGAGGCCCGTGAAGACGTGCTGGTCTACACCTCTCCCGTGCTTGAAGCGGGACTGGAGGTGACGGGACCGTTGGAGGCCGTGCTCTACGTCTCGTCGGACGCCCTCGACACCGATTTCACGATGAAGCTGGTGGACGTCCACCCCGACGGCACCGCCTACAACATCCAGGAGGCCGCTCGTCGCGTCCGATACCGAGAGGGGCTGACCAGCGCTGTGCTCATGGAACCGGGCGAGGTCTACGAGATTCGACTCGACCTGCATGCCACGAGCAACTACTTCGGGCCGGGGCACAGAATCCGGATCGAGGTCTCGAGCTCGAACTTCCCGCGGTGGAGTCGGAACCTGAATACCGGGGGCAACAACTTCGACGAGGTCGAGTGGCGGGTCGCGCGGAATACGGTTCATCACTCCGCGCGCTACCCGTCGCACGTGCTGCTACCCATCGTGCGCTAGGGGCTCCGCCAAAGGCCGCGTTAGGCGAGGTCCCGCAGTTCGTCCTCACCCCGATCGAACACCTCGGCGAGCCGAGCCATCCGGTCCTCGAGCACCGTGGGGGCGCTGCCGAGCTGTTGCGCCGTGATGTCCTGGAACTGCAGCAGGCTCATGAGCGTGTGCAACTCTTATCAGCTCACGCCACCGCATCGGTGAACAGGACGATCACCACGTACTTCAGCAATAGCCCACTGGAACTGATCGCAAACGCTTTCAGCCGATTGTACCGCAAGATCCCCGAAACCAGCATCATGTTGGGCGACGACAGCGGGAAGAGGTTGAACGTGAAGATTGCCCACCCACCCCACTTGTTGAAGGTGGCCTTGAACTTCTCGAACTTCTCCCGGCTGATCAGCGTGTCCACGACCCGTTCGCTGACCACATAACCGATCCCGTAGTCGATGGTCTGCGCGAGCAACGCGGTTGTGACACTCAGGCCGATCAGTACCGACGCCGAATCCCCGGCCGCGAGATAGTACGGAACGAGCGCTTCCACCGGCATGAGCAGGAAGAACAGGTAGCCCGCGAAGTGGATCAGCCCGAACGAAAGCAGACCGGGATGCTCGCCCTGCATGAGTTCTCGACCCAACGTGGACCCGACGATCGCGACGATGAGGATCAGCATGATCGACACTCCCATCACGCTTCTCTTCTTCAGTTTCATCGACGCCCTGGTGGTGAGAAGGTTCGATTGCTGCTTGGCGGGATCGCACAGCGGCGACACGAGCGCCTACACATGCGGCTCTTTCCAGCCCAACGGAACTCGGGCCGTGCTGGTTTCGCGAGCGACGTGTATAGAAGTTAGCCGGAAGTCTGGATAGTGGACGCGTCCGCCTCAGGGGTCGAGCTAGTGCGCCAGCGGGCTCGGGCGGATCTGAAACTTGACCATCTTGCTCCTTGTGCCGGGGCCACCCTCCAAGTGCCACGGGGTCAGCGTACCGAAGTCGGCCCACACGCCTCGCCCCTTCCATCCGGCATCCGGATCGTCGATGCGACCATCGAGCCCCCGGGAGTAGAAACCCATCGGGTAGGGGACCCGCATGCGAACCCACTCGCCGGATTCAGGATCCAGCGCCAGCAGGGCATCCGACGTGGTGCCGTCCGCGATGGGCACGTTCTCTCCCAGCCCCAGCGTGTTGAATTGGTCCACCCAGTTGTAGTAGTGGAAGTCCGCGCTTCCCGACGTGACCACGTTCTTCATCTGCGGTCCCGGCGTGGGATAGAGTGTCCACCCCTCGGGACAATGCTGTCCGGTGGCCTCCGGCCCGTTCAGTATCTTGCACTTGCTTCGGTCGAAGCTGGCCAAGTGGCCACTTCCCGAGAGCGCCGTCCAGATGATCCCGTCGCGGGTCACGTCCATGCCGCGCGGCGCGAATCCCCACTGATCCTGCGGCACGGCCGAGTTCTCGAAAGGCGGCTCGTATACTTCGGTTATGCAGCTCTCCGGTGGATTGTCGCCCAGCTCCAGCCGGAAGATGCGGCCCGGCATTCCGCCCGTCCTCGCGAACCAGACGGAGCCGTCCACCGGGTTAACGGCGATGCCGTACGCGAAGCCGCCGAGTTGGGTGTCCAGGGCAGCGTCCCTGGCGCCACGGCCCGAGTTC
>Ga0066376_10002663_pt1 | contig 16537 bp, 16 predicted proteins | sample Knorr_S15_td_Bot_FD_77009 | JGI IMG/M metagenome (GOLD analysis project Ga0066376, IMG submission 77009) | Marine microbial communities from Southern Atlantic Ocean transect - Knorr_S15_td_Bottom_ad_5009_LV_A | ecosystem: Environmental > Aquatic > Marine > Oceanic | place: Southern Atlantic... | reverse complement strand
TAATATTTCGTGAACCAAAGTAGATTTTCCGGACCCCGATACTCCTGTAATCACCGTTAAAATCCCCATTGGTATGGAAACATCAATATTTTTTAAATTATGTTGAATTGCACCTTTGATTTCTATATTTCCACTTGGCATTCTCCTCTTTTTGGGCATTGGTATTTTTTTCTCTCCCGAAAGATATTTTCCCGTCAGAGAATTTTTGCATTTCATAATTTGATCTACCGTTCCTTGTGCCACTACTTCTCCACCATTCCTCCCGGCACCTGGGCCTATATCCGCGATATAATCTGCTCGGAACATAGTCTCCTCGTCATGCTCTACGACTATGAGTGTATTTCCCATATCTCGTAATCCTTCAAGAGTGTTTAACAATCGATCATTATCTCTTTGATGGAGTCCAATAGATGGTTCATCCAATACATACAATACTCCTACCAATCCCGATCCAATTTGTGTTGCAAGCCTTATTCTTTGACTTTCTCCCCCCGAAAGCGTTCTCGCTTCCCGATCCAAAGTTAGATATTCTAACCCCACTTCACACATAAATTTCAAGCGAGAATGAATTCCCTTTATAATCTGTTCTGCAATTTGTTTCTCCTTGTCATTTAATTCTTGATCTAAATTTGTAAAGTAAACCAAAGCATCTCCTATTCCCATTTGATTAATTTTTGTTATACTATTCCCTGCAACTTTGACGGCCCTGCTTTCTGGTTTTAACCTGGTTCCCATACACGAAGCACAAGTAGTTATTGCCATATATTTCTCAATATGTTCTCTGGTCGATTGAGAATCTGTTTGAATATATCTTCTCTCTAAACTCGGAATTATCCCTTCAAATGGACCTTCTCTCCATCTCATCCCCCTTCTGGTCCATCTCCTTAATTTCACTTTTTCTTTCGTGCCCCGCATAAATGCATTTTGAACCTCCGGGTCCAGTTCCCCAAACGGAGTGTCAATCGAGACCCCGAAATGATCTGCTAGTGAGTCTATCCACCCTTTGTAAACTGGTGCTTTGTAATTCCACGGTCCAATTGCATCTTTCAGTGGGGACTTCTTGTTTCTTATCACTAATTCCTGAATCACCTCTTTCATGTGCCCAATACCTTCGCATTTTGGGCATGCACCATGCGGACTATTAAATGAAAAAGATCTGGTTTCTATTTCTGGCAAATCTATTTTGCAATTACTGCACGCGAATTCTTCGGAAAATTCCACAATTAATCTAGAATCCGTTTTACCTGAAAGATCTCCAGTTCTTCGAAATTGAGTTCCCAGCTTTATATTTTCAGAGGGATTTGGAACAATAATTTTTATCACACCTTTCGCTTCTGTTAACGCCGTTTCAACTGAGTCTGTGATCCTTGAGCGTGCATTTTCAGATATTTCTATCCTATCTACTATTATGTCAACTGAATGATCATACGTCTCTTCCAATTCTGGAACTTCTATGGCCAAATCATATTCATTCCCATCCACTTCCATTCTTGTATACCCCCTCGCAATCAAGTCTTTAAACAATTCTTTGAATGCTCCCTTTTGATCTCGAACTATTGGGGCTGCAATTTTTACTTTTGACATTTCCGGTAGTTCCAAAATACGATTTACCATTTGCTGGGCCGACTGTTTACCTACCTCTTCTCCACAAATTGGACAGTGTGGAACTCCTATTCTCGCATATAATAATCTCAAATAATCATGCAATTCTGTTACAGTTCCTACAGTTGATCTGGGGTTATTCGCTGCATTTTTTTGATCTATTGATATCGCGGGGGACAAACCTTCTATGGATTCTACTTCCGGCTTATCCATTTGACCGAGAAAATTTCTCGCATATGTACTCATAGATTCTATATATCTCCGCTGACCCTCTGCATAGATGGTATTGAATGCTAACGACGATTTCCCAGACCCCGATACTCCTGTAATAACTATCAATTTATCTCTTGGGAGTTTTATACTTAGATTTTTAAGATTATTTTCCGATGCCCCTCTCACTTCAATATACTCTTTCACCATTATTATCAACTATAATTCCAATACAAGTTTCACATCAATTCCTACTCATTCTCCCCCCCTACTACACTCTTTCTGGTAGCCACCCCCCATGAATTTCTAAATTCGCACCACTAATATATTCCGACCCATGACCAATGAAAAACAACATGGATTTTGCCACCTCTTCCAACTTAGCTGGCCTCCCCATCGGAATTTTTTCTGGAAAATTATCTGAATTTTCGACAACATAAGGGGATAATGAATTAACTGTAATCCCACTACCCGATGTATCCGACGCAAGCATGCGTGTAAACATCTGAACCCCTGCTTTGGAAACAAAATATGGATAATTCTTTGTGCTAACTAAACCCTTTTCACTCGAAGCATAACCTATATTTATTATCCTTCCCCACGCCTTTTCGCGCATTTTTGGAAGTACTCTTTTTGAACACAAATATGTACTAGTAAAGTTAGTTGCCATCACTCTTTCCCAAGTTTCAAAATCAATATCTTCCCAATGTTTTGGAGCCTGATCTCCTACATTATTAACCAATATGTCTACAGATCCCAGCTTGTTCTCTATTTCTTCAAATAGGTATTCTACCCTTTCTGGATCTCTTATATCCGATTTCACTTTTATCACCTCAACCCCTTTCAATTTAATTTCTTCCACCGTTTTTTCTGCTAGCTCTTCACTTTTTAAATAGTGTATTGCCACTTTTGCACCCCCTTCTGCTAATTCTAGCGCAAGTTCTTTTCCTATTCCTCTAGAACTACCTGTCACTAGTGCAATTTTACCCGAAAGATCTAGCAAATTACTCATCTCTTTCCCCTACGTTTCTCTATATACTATAGACTATCCATCTCCGTGCTCGTCAACAATTATTACCTTCCCTCCAACTACATCTATGTTTATCAATGTTTTAACTTGATATTCTCTGCCCTTTGTTTTATTTTCTCCCCCTACTTTATTTATCACTGCGATAACATCAACAACCTCTGCACCTATCTTCTCCAACGCCTCCATTATTGCAAATATAGTCCCCCCTGTAGAAATAACATCATCTAACAAAAGAACTCTATCCCCTTTTCTAATATCGTTTATATACATCTCACTTTTTGAATATCCCGTTTCTTGCATCAAAGATACTTCTCCCTCAAGTCCATATTGCCTCTTTCGGACAACTACCAGTGGTATGTCTGTAACTAGCGATAAAGCGGTTGAAATATGTATTCCCATGGCCGCCGGTGTAACTATTTTATCAATATTTTCTAAGTCCTCTCTCTTGATTTTATTAATTATTTTAATGACAATTTCTCTTAGTAGTCTAGGTTCTAGCATTGGAACCCCATCTGATATGGGGTGTACAAAATAATGATAGCCTTCTTTTTCTATTATTGGAGCATCTAAGAGTGACCTCTTCAACAAATCCATATTCTATTTGTCCCCCGCGTAGAAAAAAGATCTTCGGAATATATTTCTTCCCTTCTAAAACTTTCAATTTACTTCTTTTCGCAGCCGAACGAAGCCCTTAATTATCTTTTTACGAATTATGCCAAAGGATTGTCTGGGATAGGGCTTGGTTTAACATTCAAAACTCTTAATTAAGTTTAGAGTCAGAAACGTTTGATTGTGGAACTTAATTTCATTTCCATGGCTGTAATCATTTTCTTGCCCTTTCTTGCAGCTGCATTCACCTTCCTCATCTATCCGTTTTTAAAAGAAAAAACAGCCTACTTCGCAGCATTAATAGCTCTACTTTGCTCAATTTTAATTCTAAATCTCATTGGAACTACTGGGTCAGTTTCCATCCCTCTATTTTCTTCTTTGGATATCCATCTTCGTTTTTACGTTGATGGATTATCGATTCTTGTTGGTTTACTGGCATCTGGCATGGGAATATTGACCTTCATTTATTCTTTTGGATATATGCAAACAAAGGCACAAAGTCCGACCTATTATGCATCTTTGTTAGTATTTATGGGGTCCATGCTTGGTATAGCCTTCTCCGCAGATCTGATCATCCTTTTTGTTTTCTGGGAGTTAACATCACTCTCTTCTTATCTATTAATCGGATATTTCAATGATGAGTCCTCTTCCAGATCTGCCGCAAAGAAGGCACTAGTCATAACTTCTCTTGGAGGATTCTTCATGCTCCTCGGATTTTTACTCATCCATTCTATCACTGGTAGCTTCGATCTAACCTTTCTTCTCTCCCAACCCGAATCTATCCAATCTCTCCTCCGAACACACGGGGTTTTCTTGCCGATTCTTTTTGCTATCATCATCGCAGGAGCCTCTAAATCTGCACAAATACCCTTTCATATTTGGCTACCTAGTGCAATGGTCGCCCCGACTCCAGTATCTGCCTTTTTACATTCTGCAGCCATGGTCAAAGCGGGGGTCTATATCCTTGGTAGGTTCCACCCAATCCTAGCTGGAGATGAATGGTCTTTGATCCTCATTACCCTTGGAATAACCACAATGATTATCACTGCATTTTTCGCTGTTATCTCAACCACTATCAAGGAACTTCTTGCATACTCCACGGCATCCCATATCGGTTTAATCTTAATAGGTTTCGGCATACCCCTAACACTGAGCGGCGTACCTTCATCTCTCGGTTTTGTATCTGGATCGTTTCATCTATTCAATCACGCTCTATTTAAAGCAGCTCTATTCTTCATCGCAGGAATTGTAACTTGCCAAGTAGGGGTGAATGCCATTTCTGAAGTTAAAGGCCTGTGGAAGAAACTACCTTTAACCGCGGGTTTTGCCATTTTTGCTTCTCTATGTATGGCCGGAATTCCACTCACTAGCGGGTTTTATTCAAAAGAACTACTCTTTCAAGGTGTGTATGCAGTCGCTAGCAATTACGGTGGCATTTGGTGGCTTCTACCCATCCTAACAATCCTTGCTAGTGCCTTCGCAGTTGTCTATTCTCTTAGATTCATAATGATGTTTCTTGGTACTCCCTTTCCACACCAGCAAGATATTTCTCCCCCTCCACTTTCCATGATACTTCCAACTTTTGTTTTAATCTTATTTTCTCTTCTAACCATTATCTACCCATCTCTTGTAATAGACCTCATTTCCCAATCTGAATCTTTGTATTTTCAAAGAAATTCTATTTTACATGTCGGATTCCCCCGTCATGTAGGCCCCCCCCTATTAATGAGTTTCTTATCGATACTCATTGGTATTATACTATTCTCAAAAATTGAACAAATTCTAAAGAATATTTCTTCAATTTCATCCTTCAAACATTTTAATATAGATTCGATATATTCCTCCATCCTCTCCACACTATATAATTGGAGTTCATTCCTCACTTCTAAGACCGAACGAATTCTCATGAGAACTCATATAATCTGGCTACTTGGGACCATTGGAATATTGGCTTTGGCTAGCTTCCTATACTCGAGACCAAATTTCCTTATGATTTATGAGCCTCTTCTTCGATTTGATTTTTTAATAGTTCTCCTCATTATCTCTATAGGGGCCATGGCGGTAGTCCGAGCAAATTCTCATATTATGGGTGTTTTATTCCTTTCTCTTCTTGGGTTTATGATTGCAGTATTTTACCTACTTTCAAATGCACCAGATGTCGCATTAACCCAACTCGCAGTCGAGACTATCATTCTCGTAGTATTCCTAGTTATAATAGGAAAACTTCCTGCTTACTATGGAGCGACATCTTTTTCCCGCGTGATACGGGATATATTTTTATCTCTTTTTATCGGAATAACTATTTTCTTCACAGTTATCATTGCAACTACCTCTTCAGCTTCAAAAGACATAGCAACATTTTTCATCGATAGGGCTAGCTATCCTCCAATCTCTGCTGAAAACATTATAGTTGATTATGGTGGCGGAACTAATATCGTCAATGTGATCTTAGTAGACTTTCGTGCATTGGATACTCTGGGAGAGATATCAGTTGTGGCACTCGCCGCGCTTTCTATCTTGACTATATTGTCCTCACGAAAACCTGGAGATTCTCCATGACTACATTGATCACCCGGACTGTAGCAAGAATCGTCGCGCCTCTAATTTTTGTTACCGCTGCTGTACTCTTCATTCAAGGACATAATTCAATCGGAGGGGGATTCATATCTGCTGTTCTAATAGTATCTGCCATAGCTTTACTTTATATCGCGTATGGAACTTCTGATCTCACTCGATTATTGAATATTTCTCCATCCAACTTCAACAGAAAACTACTTGTATCCGGTTTGTTACTGATCCTTTTCACTGGTACTGTCCCCATCTTGTTTAACATGCCTTTCTTAACACAGGCATTTTTGATTCTCCCCCATCTTCCATTTCTAGGAGAACTAAAAATTTCAGGGACTATATTCTTCGACTTAGGTGTTCTTTTCACAGTTACTGGGTCTCTGCTTTCTATATTGTCGGGGGTAAGTCGCTAAAATGACTCAATTAATTTTGGCATTAATACTTGGTTCTATCTTCTCATTTGGAACCTTTCTACTTTTGAGAAGAGACCTTATCAAAGTGATTTTGGGTGTTATCATCCTCGGCCAAGCAGCAAATATTTATTTGATTACTATGGGGGGATTTTCTGGCACTGTCCCCGTTTTATCTAATAGTGACTCTTTAGTTTCTATAACTAATCCTCTCGTTCAAGCACTAGTCTTAACTGCAATAGTTATCAGTCTGGGGACTACGGCGTTTGTACTTGTACTTTTACTTCGGGTTCATGATGAACATGGGACATTAGACATAGATAGAATATGGGGGCAATTATGACTGCATCTTTATCTTTGATTAATCATGCACCCGTGGTGCCTCTTTTAATCGCGTTGTTAACCGCATCTGTAACTCTATTGTCAAGACGCTCGATTAAATTGACAATTTCATTGAGCTTGCTTGGCATGTTTGCTTATGTTGTATCTCTTCTACATCTCCTACGTTCTGTTCAACACGGACCTCTTGTATATCAATTTTCCGCGTGGCCCGCTCCTTATGGGATTTCATTTGTCGCAGATTCTTTCGCATCTCTTTTACTATGCATATCTGCTATAATCACTGCAGGAGTCTTACTTTACTCAATCACCACTATAGACGAATCAAAACAAAAATTTTCTTACCATTCCATTTTACATTTCATGCTTTTCGGTGTTACCGGTGCACTCCTAACAGGGGATTTATTCAACCTATTTGTTTGGTTTGAAGTAACTCTCATGACTAGCTATGTTCTCGTAGTCTTCCATTCAAATCCCAAACAAACTAAGGCAGGAATGACATATGTAATTCTCAATCTTATTGGCAGTGCATTCATGCTAGTTTCTATTGGTGGGATCTATGCAACTACCGGGACTCTTAATTTAGCAGATCTATCTCTTAGATTATCACAGCCAGATCTATACAATATCTCTGTCCCTTCTGTTCTCCTATTTTCCATGATTCTTTTTACTGTTTTTGCTCTTAAATCTGGTCTGGTACCTCTTCATTTTTGGGTCCCTCTAGTCTATCAAGCAGCACCATCTCCTGTATCCGCCCTTCTCTCTGGGGTGGTGAAAAAAGTAGGTCTTTATGCCATGATCCGGATATTTTTCACAGTATTTATCTCAAATGAATCTACATCCGTTGGGGAATTTTCAATTCTAACAATTTTTGGAATATCTCTCCTATTACTATCTTCTGCCAGTATGATCTTTGGTGGGATCTCTGCACTCAGTCAAGATAATATAGATAATCTACTGGCTTATTCTAGTATAAGTCAAATGGGTTTCATAATGCTGCCACTTTCTCTCGCAGCTCTATTTCCATCTATGAGACAAATGGCCCTAATGGCAACTATTATTCTTACTTTGAATCATTCTCTTGCCAAAGCCTCACTTTTCCTCGTTAGCGGTTGTATAAAAAATGCTATCGGATCTGCAAACCTTTCCGATTTGGGTGGCCTCTCCCGTCATTCTCCCATTCTTTCCTTTTCTGTATTTATTTCTATATTTTCTTTAGTAGGATTTCCACCCCTATTTGGGTTTTTCGGAAAATTACATCTTCTAATTCTGCCTCTAAACACAGAATCTGTTCCGACAACATATTCCATCCTCTTAGTTTTAATCATTTTGGTGGGGACGATTCTCTCCCTTTTGTATTCAGTTCGCTTGTGGAATCTTGGGTTCTGGGGGGAAATTTCTCCAAAAGTATCTGCTTCAACTTTCCCCCGTTCAAACCAGTATGTCATCTTACTCTTTTCTATCATGCTGATCTCATTTGGAATCGGTTTTGAGTTCATTTCCCCACTAATTGAATCAGCTTCCATTTCCGCGATAGATAGTTCTGGCTATATAGAGGCCGTTCTGTATCACAAGTAGACTTTCGCCATGTTCACCTTAGAAAAAACTAAAACTTGGATTCCTTTGGGAATTTTCCTAGCCTTAACTTGGATTTTTGTCCGTGGTGCCCAACCCCCTCTTTCTAATTTCCTCATCGAATTCATTTTCGGTCTTGTAATTTGCTTACCCATAGCATATGGATTCAGAAATTTCTTTCCAGAGTACATTTCGGTAAGAAATATAATCATATCATTTCCTTACATAGCTTTGTTTGTAATATTTTTCCTAAGAGCTATGGTGATCGCCAATATCGATGTAGCACTCCGTATTTTGAACCCCAATTTGCCCATAAAACCTGCGATTATTGTAGTCCCTCTCCGAGTAAAAAAACCTTTCTCCATTACAACTATAGCCAACAGTATTACTCTAACCCCTGGTACTCTTACTCTAGATTATGTGGAGGAATCTAATAGCCTAATAGTTCATACAATCGACGGAAGTGATGTCGAATCCATCCTCAAAACTATTCATATTTGGGAGGAATATGCACTCAATATTTTCCACGAATTACCCACAAATACCCCTTTGAAAAAAGTTTTTTTCGATTCCATTGGATGGTATCATGACTGAATTATTCTCTTATACTATTTTTTTAACTTCCGCTTTAATTCTAATCTGCATCCTCACTTTGTTTTGTGGATATCGTGCATTCATAGGCCCTACCATCCCCGACCGTGTAATCGGAATCGATGCCATTGGGACTAATATCACTGCAATTGCTGTACTGTTGGCCCTTCTAACCTCATTCGACCACTTCATTCTAGTAGGACTAGTACTAGCCATTATCGGATTTATAAGCACCATCGCTGCGGCAAATTACATTTCCGAAAACGAGGTTATCCAGTGACTAATATAAATATCATTTTTGTAGCTCTCAATTCGACATATTCGTTGCAGAATATATCGGTTATATTCTTTATCCTCTCAGGGTGTTTCTTCCTCTCCGTTGGAACGCTTGGTCTTTTGAGATTACCTGATGTCTATAATAGACTCCATGCCACTAGCAAATCCACCACTCTCGGCGCAGCTTCCATTTTCTTTTCTGGGTTTTTACATTATGGATTTCAAGGAATGGGGCTAACATCTCTAGTTGGGGTACTTTTCCTCTTTTTAACCGCACCCACTGGAAGTCATATGATTTCTCGTGCAGCTCAAAAGATGGGAGTTGAATTTTCTGGCGATGTCACATTTCCCTCTCTCTCAAATTCTCAAACCCCCCCAAATGTAGATGTACCACTAGATGAAACAGAGATTTAGTTTCTTTATTTCCCCACTACTTTGTTTTTATTTCTTTTGATACTTCTTCTGCTATTTTCAAACCAATTTCTCTTTTTGAACCCTCTAATTCAAGAGTTTCTTCCATTCGAATAATTTTCACCTTTGTATTATCCAAACCCATCACTCTCGCATCATTCGCAACAACAAATGCGAGTCCAACACGCTCTAAAAGTTCTTTCGATCGCTCAACAACCATTTTTTGATCTTCTTCTACCTCTACTTTGAAACCCACCATAACTAGATCTGGAAATTCCTTTCGGACCGTGTCCAATAATTTTGGTTTTTGGTGCAATTTCAATTGCATATTTTCAATTCCAGATCTCAATTTTTGTTCCAATGGATCTGCACCATAATCTGCAATAGCCGCAGCGGAAATCAATCCATCCGCTTCGCGTGAAAGATCTATTACTCGGTCAATCATTTCTTCCGCACTTTGTATTCGGTGCGTGTCAAGGTATGGGACATTTTTTCCCTTATGCACAAGACTCACTCTTGCCCCTTTTATATAACAACCTCTGGCAATACCCTCCCCCGTTTTACCCGAGGAAAGGTTTGTAATAATTCGTATAGGATCAATTTTCTCGTTGGTAGCCCCTGAAGTAACTATTATGTGCCTCCCTTCAAGTGGTTTTAAATCAATAGCTCTCTCTACCTCGACAACTATGGTCTCTATTTCTGCCATTTTTGCCTTTCCTTCTTCCACAACCGGATCTGCAAAACTCACCCCCCACGATTCAAGTCTCTCTTGCGCCTCAATAATTCCTGGGTGATTTGCCATCGGCTCATGCATTGCAGGGGCAACAACTATGGGTATGTTAGATCCTATTGCTGTAGTTACGCACGTGGTCACACAAGTATCATCAATAGCTGCTGCCATTTTTCCAATCGTATTCGCTGTTGCTGGGGCAATTAATAGTACATCCGCCCACCCATCTTTTCCACATAGTTCTATATGTTCTACTTTACCAGTTATACCTGTAACCACTGAGTTCCCTGTTGCAAACTCTACTGCCCATGGATGGATGATTTTTGTTGCATTCGATGTGATGATTCCTCTCACATTAGCTCCTCTTCGTTTGAATTCATGGGCAAGTTCTACAACCTTGACTGCAGCAATGCTACCTGTAATCCCTATTACTACATTCACTCCTTTAAGCATCTATTAATATAATCTGAATTCCCATTTTAATAACAGTGACGATGTTCATGGGGACTTTTATCAATTTACCCTTCTATTGATTTATTTCCACACTATTTTTTCTAACAAAAAACGATAGAGTGAGTCTCATTTTTTCTAAATATATTTAATCTCTTCCATATGCCACCTAAGCGCAAAGCACTTATACTTTCCTTGGCAATCGGGCGGATAGGTACACGCAAGTGCGAATTCTTATAATTGGCGCAGGACAGGTTGGCTACAGCATCGCAGAAAACCTATCTGATGCCCATCAAATAGTCGTTGCGGATATCGATCCAGATCGCGTCTCCGAGGTCACGTATTCACTTGATGTGTTGGCTGTATGTGGGGATGGAAATGATCTTAAAACTCTAGAAGATATAGGAGAAGTCGATATGATCATCGCTTGTACTAACGACGACGAAAAGAATCTCATCGCGTGTGAGTCCATCAAGTTGCTTGGAGATGCCTTCACCGTGGCCCGAGTAAAAAACTCTATTTTATTTGATTCTTGGTCTCGCTCTAAAGGCGCATTTGGAGTTGATTTCATGGCCTGTTCCGACAGGTTAACTGCAGAAGCAATTGTTAATATAGCAGGAATACCTGCAGCTCTCGATGCCGATTCTTTCGCAGAGGGCAATGTACAAATGGCAGAATTTGAAATCCATTCTGGCAGTTCACTCCTCGACCAAACTATAAGTGAGGCAGACCAGTTCGAGTCCCTAACATTTGCTGCTATTATTACAGACAATGAGATTATTATACCTAGTGGTTCTACCAAAATCCCTCTCGGATCTAGACTAGTGGTCATTGGGACTCCCGAAAGCGTCCAAGACTTTTCTTCCACGCTCGAACCAACTAACAATGATATTAAAAATATAGTTATTCTTGGAGGGAGTTCTATCGCGGCAGAAACCGCATCTATCTTTGCAGATCGTGACATGCCCTCGACATTGATGACACCTGATAAAAAGTTATCTCTCAAACTAGCGGAAAAATTACCTAAAACTGTGGTCATGTGCCACGATGTAACTGATCTCGACTTTCTTGAGTCGGAAAATATAACTCGATCAAATCTCGTAGTTGTGCATCTAGATTCCGATGAGGAAACCCTCCTAGTCTCTTTGCTAGTTAAACAATTAGACGTCCCTCGTATAGCTGCAGTTGTCAACTCTGGTGACTATATATCTTTGTTCAAAAGCGTTGGCATAGATGTAGCTATTAACCCCCGAGAAGTCACCGCAGAAGCGCTCATTCATTTCACACATAATGTAAATACAAAACATGTATCAATCCTAGATTCGAACAGGGTAGAAATTCTTGAAATAGAGATTGATTCCCATAGTAAATTATCTGGTAGGAATGTCCAAGAGATAACTTCTAAAATGCCTTCATCCATTGTCATAGGGGCTATCGTGAGAGACGGTCAAGTTCTTGCCCCTCGAGGTGATACAATGATACAATACAAAGATCACATTGTAGTTCTTATCGATGTAGCAGTATTAGATAAGATCCTTAAACAATTATGACTATTAGGGTAAATTGGAAAGCTGCACTTAGTCTATCAGGAACTATCACCAAGTGGCTAGCGATTGCGCTTTTACTACCTCTTGTGGTTGCAATCTACTACGGAGACCCCATTCTCCCATTCGTGATAACAATGGGCATCTCCTTATTCATCGGGTCAATCTTCGAAAGACTAGACCCTGATCCTCACATGAGCCTAAGAGATAGTTTTTTAATGCTAGTTCTTGTTTGGATCATCGTCGCTTGTATAGGTGCAATTCCCTACTTAATTGCATTAGCAGGAACTCCCTCCCCTCTAGTCCATCCGATAAATGCCTTATTTGAAAGTGTTAGTGGATTCACAACTACCGGCGCAACTGTTATAGACGATTTATCTGCTGATCATTATTCTCCATCCATCTTATTATGGCGCCAATTCACTCAATGGCTAGGTGGAATGGGAATCGTTGTTCTCGCTCTAGCCATCATACCTGAGCTATCTCCTGGTGGCGCACGTTTACTCGACGCAGAAGCACCCGGTCCTAGAATCAAAAAACTCACACCTCGTATAGCAGAAACCGCGCGTTTCTTCTGGATGGTATATCTTGGAATCACTTTTCTTGAAGTCTTCATACTATATGGACTTCACATAGTCGGACTCGCTCCAAATATGGATTTCTATAATGCACTTTGTCATGGATTCACAACACTAGCTTCTGGAGGTTTCTCGCCCGCAGTACGCAGCGTTGAAACATTTTCCGCAGCGGTCCAATGGGTAATCATCCCATTCATGATAGCTTCTGGAACCAATTTTGCTTTATTCTACCATTTCCTAAAAGGGGATCGGCGAATCTTTTTGAAAGATTCAGAATTCAAATACTATCTTATCTTAATGGGTATCATTGGGGTAATATTTGCTATCTTGTTTTTAAATAGCAACTTCTCCAATCCCGATTTCCAACAATCCACTCTTCTTACCACAGTTAGACATGCCCTTTTCCAAACTGTTTCTGTAATTACTACTACAGGTTATGTAAGTTTTGATTTCACAACATTGAGCATGTCCACCCAGTATTTATTACTCTTTTGTATGTTCATTGGGGGTAGTATCGGATCGACTAGTTGTTCTATTAAAATTCTACGTTGGATAATTATTTTAAAATCTTTCCGAAAAACTCTTTTTTCGCTCATCCATCCCGACGCGGTCTTGCCTCTCCGATTCAACGACAATGTCTATGACGAATCTGAAATCAAAAAAATTCATACATTCACTCTTCTGTTCCTCTTCATTTTTGCCATGTCCACCATTTTTGTAGTTCTTGACGCCTCCAGAGTCGGAATTAGTCTCTCTTTACTTGAAGCAATGGGGGCTGTAGCAGCAACTCTTGGAAATTTCGGTCCTTCTTTCGGATCATCTGGTCCTATGGGTAATTATCTCATGTTCCCTTGGACTTCAAAACTTTATATGTCACTTTTGATGATAGCAGGAAGGCTAGAAATTTTCCCCCTTATAGTTCTAATGACAAGGGCATTCTGGAAATCTTAGGCCCCTTTAACGTGGTAGAAACTCATCTTTTTCGCCCTACCCTGGAACTGATAACAGTGCCATTTCTATCAGTCTAAGAGAATTTGGCCCGTCTTTCCACCCCACCATGATATTTATTTTCCCATTCCCTATGCTTGCTTCTCTCACATGTATATCATTCATATGACAAACCAAGATCAAGTGGCTCAATATTTTTGCATCCACATCTCCTTCAATTAGGATTTTCATCCTCTGTTTAATTTCATCAGAACTGATCGTTATATTTGCATCAACACTTGATATTTTCAGTGGAGAAAGATCTTTGCTTAAACGTTGTAACGACACCGATATTGCTGTATCTTCTCCCTCTAAATCTAACATACGCGCAGCTGCAGAATAATTGACTATTCCTGCTCTAAGCGCATCATACAAATAAGGGGAGTTTTTTACTTTTTTTCGAGTACTGGCTGCAAGTGACATACTACTTTTAAGTAATGTCTTATAAAACAAAAACTATGCTGTGTTTAAGTTTTGATTAATTGATATGCGATATACGTTCCTGCTACTATCACAATCACTCCTATTACGATTATCCAATTTTGTATGATTGCAAGAGAAGTAGCCGCCATTGTAATCGCAACCATCATCAATGCTATCAATGGAAGTTTACTCGCAGGTATCAGTGGGTCTGTATCCACTACCTTTGGTTTCGGAATGGATAGTCTCTTATCAACCGTGATTTGAGTTCTAATCTCTTTAGGATCTTTAATTATAATCGTAGCATATGCTGTTTCAGATCCGTGCCCAGTTACTATTTTCACCCGCCCCTCTGTCGCGGGGGCACTTTCTCTCACATGAACTTCCAATCTAACATTTTCTTTTTCTTTTAGAAACCTGTTTGACACTCCCATATATGCAAACTCTGCAATCTCATCACTAAGCTGTAAGTAAACATGACACGGGCCTCCATGATTATACAATATCAATCCAAACGACCCGCCAACTTCTACTGGGGACTCTTCAATTTCAATTGAATTTGAAAAAGCTCTATTAATTTGGATTTCTACATCTGCAGACACAATCTGTATATGGCCGAGTAAGGTAAAAAGATATCTGGCAAATCCATTTGAGCTCTCTAACGCAAATCAGGAGGGAGCATATTTGGTATCTCTTCTTCAATAGGATACTTTTCTCCACACTTCACACATGTAAGGGTGCCAGTTACGATTCTATCTTCCCTCTCTTCAATTACCTCTAGTTCTAGTTCTTCCTTGCAAATTGGACAGCAAAGAATATCAAGAAGATCTTTTCTCATAACCTTTAAGAAAACACATAGTATTAAAAATGTGACGGGATTTCTACCAGTTAAATGGTCTTCTCTTTAAAACAGTCTCCGATCTACTCGGACCCACCCCAACTGCTATCACGTCAGCATCAACTTCAGAGGCTATATACTCTATATACTTCTGAGCTTCTTTTGGCAAGGAACTGTATCCACTTTCTGCTACTTTTGACCAATCACATTCAGGCCAGCCCGAAAAATTTCTATATTCGGCTTGACACTCCCCCCACAACTCCGTAGTAGGTGGTAAAACACGTATACTTTCTCCTCTAAATTCATATGAATCTGCTACTTTTATGTCCCCCATTCCTGCAAGTACATCTATATGGTTAATGACTATTCCCGTAAAACCATTCACCCGTGCAGCATGACGCAACATTGGCACATCTAACCATCCTACTCTCCTAGGACGGCCCGTTACTGTTCCATATTCTCCCCCTCGTTCTCTTAGATCCTCCGCAAAATCACCTTCTAATTCTGTAGGAAGTGGCCCCGTTCCTACTCGTGATAAATATGCTTTTACTATTCCTATGATTTCACCCTGTCCTATTATCTTAGGCGAGACGCCACTCCCTGTAGCAGCATATCCTGAAGAAGAGTTAGATGACGTAACGTGTGGATAGATTCCATGGTCTATGTCTAGTGATGTTCCTTGGGCACCTTCAAATATGACTTTGGCTCCCAATTTTATTTGTTCTGTGATAAATTCTCCCGAAACAATAGCCATGTTTCCCTTTTTAATTCTCTCTCCATATGCACAATATTCTCTATATATGGCTTCTAAGTCGAATGCTTCATCAACGATAGGTCCAGTCACTTCTGAAATCATCTCTCGCCTTTTCTGAGTTAAGTATTCAAGCTTTTTCCAAAAAAGATCTTTGTCAAGAAGGTCTCCTATTCTGATCCCTCTTCGGCCAGCTTTATCTTCATATGTGGGCCCAATACCTCTGCCCGTAGTACCTGCATCTAACTTCATTTTCTTTTTCGCAACTTCTTCTAAGTTATCTGCAACTTTATGAAATGGAAATATAACATGAGCCCTCTGAGAAATATATATCTCGGGATCGATCCCCCTCTTACGCAAACCATCAATTTCATTAAACAATGTCTTCGGATTGATAACACATCCATTTCCCAAAACTCCAATTTTTCCGCTAATCGCGCCACTCGGTACAAGTGATAATTGATATTTTTCCCCCTCTATCACCACTGTGTGACCTGCATTATCGCCCCCTTGGTATCTAACAACCATGTCCGCTTCATCACAAAATATATCTACGATGCGCCCTTTGCCTTCATCCCCAAATTGAGAACCAACAATTGTTACGCTCATTCCTTCTAC
>Ga0066376_10002662_pt1 | contig 16540 bp, 13 predicted proteins | sample Knorr_S15_td_Bot_FD_77009 | JGI IMG/M metagenome (GOLD analysis project Ga0066376, IMG submission 77009) | Marine microbial communities from Southern Atlantic Ocean transect - Knorr_S15_td_Bottom_ad_5009_LV_A | ecosystem: Environmental > Aquatic > Marine > Oceanic | place: Southern Atlantic... | reverse complement strand
GGCCCGTCCTCGGGTGCTAGGTACCACCTGACATTGTCCCACGTGAGCGCCACAATCACAAAGAAGACGATGACCGGGACAGCGTCCCGCAGGTGACGTGCCAATCTTGGACTCATGGCCCTTACCCTTACCCGGGAGCGACATCCCAATGCAGCAGGCGCGATCTACCAGTATTTCATAGCGTCCGCGAAGAGAGCGGAGAGCTCCTCTTCACCGGCCGGACGGGGAGACAGCTTGGTGACGCGGTGCTGGGGCAGAGTACCCGCTACCAGAGCCGGTATGTCGCCGCTGTCGTATCCCAGCGCGGCCAGGCCGCTGGGCATGTTGAGGCTCTGCATGAGCTCGATGATGGTGTCGGCCAGGACCGCGCCCGCATCCGCCTCCGAGGCTGAGCCGCGGGCGGATCCCAGGGCTTCGGCAACGGCCAGGTGACGCCGGGGAGAGGCCGGTGCGGTGAAGCGGAAAGCCGCCGGGGCGTTGACGATGACGGCGATGCCGTGAGGCACCATGGGGTGGTCACTGCCGTATCCTTCGGGCAGGAAGTCCCGCACCATCCCGGCTACGGGATAGGACATGCCGTGGGGCAGGTGAACGCCGGCATTGCCGAAGCCGATGCCGGCGAAGGACGCGGCCAGCAGCATCTGCCCACGCGCTTCGTCGTCATCGGGATCGGCAACCGCCCTCGGCAGATACTCCCGCACCATGCGCAGAGACTCCATTGCCCACAAGTCGCTGATCGGATTCGACCCCTGGTAGGCGGGCCTCAACACGGGCCGCTCGGGGTGTGGGCGCTCGAGGAAGGAGATGGCGGTGTACGACTCGACGGCGTGGCTGAGCACGTCCAGTCCCGCCGATGCGGCTACCGCGGGCGGCAGCGTGCGGGTGTTGTCCGGGTCGATCAGTCCCAGCACGGGTTTGAGTCGCCGGTGGGCGATGCCGGTCTTCGCCTTCATCTCCACCAGGTCGAAGATCGATACTCCGGTGGTCTCGCTGCCAGTCCCGGCGGTAGTGGGTATGGCGATGAGGGGTTTGAGTGGGCCCGGGACCGGTTCCCCCTTGCCGATGGGGGCGTTGACATAGGTGAGGAGGTCGGCGGGGTACGTGGCGTAGAGGTTGGCGGCCTTGGCGGTGTCTATGCTGGAGCCGCCGCCGATGGCGACGAAGCCGTCGAACTCTCCCTCCCGCGCAAAGGCGATGGCCTCCTGAAACGAGCTGTCGGTGGGCTCCACGCGCACCCGGTCGAAGAGCTCGTAGGCGACGCTGCTGTCGCGCAGCGATTCCAACAGGACGGCGACAGGCGGCAGCGCTGACATCGTCGGGTCGGTGACGACCATGACGCGGTTGACGCCCATCTCCGCCAGATCCATACCGGCTTCCCGCGTTACGCCGCACCCGAAGCGGATGTTGGAGGTGGCCATCTCAAAAGCGGTGTCGTTTTTCATTGGTGCTCTCCCGTGTGTGGGGCGGATAATCAGAGGCGTCGGCCGCCATCCCGCGACAGGGTCTCGGCGGGTCTCTCGCCACATCACTCTCCAGTCTCGCCTGCTGGAACGCGGCTCGATGCCAAAGGTGATAGATCGCCCGTCGCTGTCAACCTCATCGATCTCGCCGCCGAATTTCGGCGCGAAGTCAGGGCGCGGCGCGAATGGTGGCCAGAAATGAGGGTCACCGTGTCTGGGCGCTGGTCGGGAGCGGACGCGCTTGCGCAGGCGAAATGCTCTCGCTAAACTTTGCGGCTCGCGGTGAATTCCCCGAAGCGGCGCTGAACCGACGCTTTCGGGCTAGTTCGCCACTCGCTGGCGAGTCTCTGAGGAAAGCGGGAGGACGAGAGTATCCGACTAGAGCGCAAATCAGCCCTCGTTACCGGCGCAGGCAGCGGCATCGGCAGGCAGACCTGTCTCCTGTTCGCCCGGGAAGGGGCAGCGGTAACGGCCGTCGACATCGACGCGGAGAGCGCCAAGGAGACGGCGCACCAGATTGAGGAGAAGGGCGGGCGCGCTACGGCCGTGACCGCCGATGTGTCACGCGCCGCCGACTGCGCCCGGATGGTTGAGGTGGCGGAGCGCACATTCGGTGGGCTTCACGTGCTCTTCAACAACGCCGGAATTTCGCACATCGACGACGGCGACGCGGTGGATACGGAGGAGGCGGTTTGGGATCTGACCATAAATGTCAATCTCAAAGGCGTCTTTCTGGGATGCAAGTTCGGCATACCGGCGCTGCTGCGGTCAGGTGGGGGGTCCATCGTCAACACCGCCTCTTTTGTGGCCGTACTCGGAGCTGCCACACCCCAGATCGCCTATACCGCCAGCAAGGGAGGAGTCCTCGCCCTGAGCCGCGAGCTGGCGGTCGTACACGCCCGCGAGAACATCCGCGTAAATGCCCTCTGCCCGGGACCTCTGCGCACGGAACTGCTGATGAAGTATCTGGACACCGACGAAAAGCGACATCGCCGGCTCGTCCACATACCCATGGGCCGCTTCGGGGAAGCGGAGGAGATCGCCCGAACCGTGCTGTTCCTGGCCTCGGAAGAGTCCTCCTACGTCACTGGCACGACTTTCGTCGTCGATGGGGGCATCACCGCCGCCTATGTCACTGCGGAGTGAAAGCGCATTGAAGCACGCAGCCGTAATCTTCGACCTGGACGGCACCCTGTTGGACACCCTGGCGGACCTGGCCGACTCCATGAATGCGGTGCTGGCGAACAGCGACTTTCCCCAGCATCCGGTCGACGCCTACCGCTATTTCGTCGGTGAGGGGATGGAGATGCTGGTGCGGCGGGCCCTCCCCGGCGAAGCGGCCGCAAGCGAGGAGGCGGTGGCGCAGCATCTGGCGGCCATGAAGGAGGATTACGCCCGGCGTTGGGCCAACAAGACCAGGCCGTATGCGGGCGTGCCGGAGATGTTGGACGCACTCGTATCCCGAGGTCTCCCCCTGGCGGTGCTGTCCAACAAGCCCGAGGAGTTCACCGCAACCATGGTGGGTCAGCTACTGAGCAGGTGGGGTTTTCGAGAGGTTCGCGGCATGCGCCCGGGCGTGCCAGCCAAGCCCGACCCCACAGCGGCATGGGCGATCGCCACGAGCCTGAAGGTAGAGTCAGCGGCCTGTCTGTACGTCGGGGATACGGCTACGGATATGAAGACGGCCGTAGCGGCGGGTATGTTCGCGGTCGCGGTAACGTGGGGATTTCGCGAGCGCGACGAACTACTGGCCAACGGCGCTGACGCCGTAGTGGACGAGCCGGCCGAGTTGCTGGACCTCCTCTAGAGTGCATCGCCTTCTTTTCAAAGATCGTCCACATCGAGGCAACCGCGGAAAGGGACGTAGACGATGAAACAGTTCTTCAAAGGTATCCGCAAGATTCGTTACGAGGGCCCGGACTCCAAGAACCCACTGGCCTTCAAACACTATCACGCTTCCGAGAAGGTGGACGGCAAGAGCATGCAGGACCATTTGCGGTTTTCCGTCGTCTTCTGGCACACCTTCAAAGGCACTGGTTCGGATCCATTCGGGGGTGGAGTATACGACCGGCCCTGGGACGAAGCCGCCGATCCCATGGAGCGCGCCGAAGATGCCATGAGGGCCGCCTTCGAGTTCATCACCAAGCTCGGCGCGCCGTTTTACGCCTGGCACGACCGCGATATCGCGCCCGAGGCCGATGACCTCCGGGAGACCAACCGGCGTCTGGACAGGATCGTCAAGCTGGCTAAGAGCCTGCAACGCGATACCGGCGTCAAACTGCTCTGGGGTACATCCAACTGCTTTTCCCACCCGCGTTTCACCCACGGCGCCGGCACCAATCCGGACCCGCACGTATTCGCCTACGCCGCCGCGCAGATCAAGAAGGCGATGGAGTGCACCAAGGAGCTGGGCGGCGCCAACTACGTTTTCTGGGGCGGTCGCGAGGGCTACTCCAATCTGCTCAATACCGACATGAAGCAGGAACAGGACCAGATGGCTCGACTCCTGCAGATGGCGGTCGAGCACAAGAAAGAGATCGGCTTTCGCGGTACCCTGCTGGTGGAGCCAAAGCCGAAAGAGCCCACCAAGCACCAGTATGACTACGACGCCGCCACGGTCCTGGGCTTCTTGCGCAAGTACGGCCTCTACGACGATTTCAAGCTCAACATCGAAGCCAACCACGCCACCCTGGCGGGGCACTCCTATGAACACGATCTGAGCGTAGCTGCCAGCGAGGGGATGCTGGGCAGTATCGACGCCAATCGCGGCGACTATCTCCTCGGGTGGGACACCGATCAGTTCCCCACCGATCTGTACAGCGCGGCCTACGCCATGATGGTGATCCTCAAGCACGGCGGTCTGCGCCGGGGCGGGGTCAATTTCGACGCCAAGGTGCGCCGGGGATCCTTCGACCCGGTTGACCTGTTCCACGCTCACATCGGCGGCATGGACGCCTTTGCGCGGGGGTTGACGATCGCCTCACGCATGAGCCAGGACGGGCTACTCGAGGAGTTTGTAGCCGAGCGCTATGCCGGGTACAAAAAGGGGATCGGGCGTAGAATCATGAACGGCAAGGCGACTTTCGCCGAGCTCGAGCGCTATGTGCTGAAACAGGGAGAACCGGAAAAGCGCAGCGGCCGCGAGGAGATGCTGGAGAACATCGTCAACCGCTACATCTGAGCGAGGCGCACAAGTCGGTTCCCGGTCGGCCGCCGACGCATCCCGGAGATCTTTCGGATCTCATACGCCCGCCCTAGGGAACTTGAGGGCTACGTCCAGCAGGGCAAGCTGCGCACTCACGCGGTCCGCCAGCTTCCACTGCGTCGGGGTCTCGCTGGTGATGCCGTGATCGGTGAGTTCGTGCAAGCCGTAGGTGAGCAGGGACATCACGCCCTTGCGCTGGTAGTCGCGTTCCGCTTCCTCGGCACAGATGACGCCAGCGGTGATGGGGTAGCCGTCGAGGGTGGCGGCGCTGTAGACGGGGCCGAAGGTCGCGATCCGGCGCACGATTTCCGCCCCGATACCGGACACGCGGCCCGTCCCGCCGTTTGGGGCGCCCTCCCACAGATAGTAACCGGCGTGTTCCCAGTCCTCGTGCAAGTCGATGAGCAGATCGAAGGATTCGCCGACGACAAGCTCCTTGACGAGCGCGGACTCAGGGGTGCTGTCGCCAGCAAAGGACCGGTTGATGTCGCGGCCTTCGCGGTTTTCTCGAGTCTTGTGAGCGTAGCCGTACGGGTTGATGCAAGGCAGCACCAGACAGCGGGAGTCCCCCAGAGGCCACCGCCGGTTTTGCCGCAGAAACTGAAGCGCCGCCGCCGGGCTGGCGGGCTCGTCCCCATGGGTGCCGGCCGCAAGCAGGATTCGTCGGCGCGCATCGCCGCTCTCCAGGCGGTAGAGCAGACGGCAGCAGAGCAGGGGGTAGCCGTCCACATGTCCCACGGTTTCCACAACCAGGCCCGGGGGGTTCGACAGGGCTTCTACTGCTTCGACGAAGCGGCCATAGTTGCGAGTGGCCTCCTTCACTTAGTCAACCACTGACTCGTCCGCTCACCCAGATCGGACTGCTCCAGGCCATCTGTCCGTTCTCCTGGGTCACCCTCAGATAGTAAAATGAGTCCTCCCCGTTGGCGTTGAGAGCGTCGATGCCGTCGAGTGAGTGGGAGCCACGCATGGTGTAGAGGGACTCAGGCACGGCGCGGTGGGCGACCACCCAGGTGGGGAAGTCATCCAGTCGGTGTCCCTGCCGGCCGCGCAACAGGTCTCCCACGGTGACGGTGAGCTCCTTCGAACCCCCGTGTGTGCTGATGGGAAAGTCCGACGAGGTAGCCAGAAGACTCTTGTGCGATTCGCAGCGCATGTGAAGGGTCAACCGAGTGCGCTCGTCACCTACTATCTCCACGCAGAGGGCGTCGTTGGCGCTATTGGCCGTGGAGCCGTTGCGGGTGGTGAAGACGCCGCCACGGGAGGTGTGCGACTTCCAGGAACAGGCGGTTTCACCAGACAGGTTGGCGACCTTGCGGCGCTCCTCGTCGAACGGATCGGAGGTGAAGCAGGGTACCAGCTGCTCGATGCGGCCCCCCGACACCTCCAGCTCCCCCTCCCAGTCATAGACCTGATACCCCTTCATCGGACCCCAGCCCCACTCGAAGCGCAGGCGGTAACGCCGGTCGCCCGATCCGGTGGAGGGCGTCTCGCTGTTCTGGTAGAAGGCGCTAGAGCCGACGCCCTGGCTGGTGGTGTAGTCGGGAATCTGCACGTGCACGGGGACATTGTCGCGCACGAGTTCGATCTGTTTGATGAAGTCCCACCCGCGCACGCTGTAGGTGATCTCCCGCGCGTCCGCCGCCGATACGACGCTGCCCATGGGGCTCGCCCCGCAGTGGAACTCGACTTCGACGCGATCGCCGCTGCAGGCCACGGTGCGGCGGCTGCGCAGGGCTTCAAAGATGCTCTCGCGGTCGTTGGCCGTCGCCCACACGCCGGTGATGCCCAGCCCGTAGCCGCCCGGGTAGCCGTCGTGGTTGTCGGTGCCGGCGGTGAAGCCGAAGCGCTTGCCGAGGGCGAGACCGTGCTGCGCGGTGAACTGGTGTCCTCCGGGGCCCCCGCTGTGACCGAGCATGGGGTGCAGCCCGATGTCGCGTTCCGAACAACCGTGCTCGGAGAAAATCTCCACCAGCGGTGAGAGGGACTCGTCGAAGAGCTCCCAGTCTACGCCATTGACGTAGGCGGTGTGGTGGGGGACGAGGATGGCCTCAGCACCACGGAAGTGGGCCTGCAAGTCGGCCAGCGTCGGGGCGAAGTGTTGGTGCTGGCCGTCTTCCACCTGGATGACGTGGACGTGACCCCAGGCCGATGAGTGCCACTCGTAGCCCAGGAAGCAGGTGAAGATCCCCGGTGTGTTGTTCTTGGCCGCGGCACGCTGAATCCGCTCCCAGTTGTCGTTGACGACTGGATACCCGTCGGGGACGCCGCCGTCGGCGTACTGACCGTGGGGGGTGAAGGCATAGAAGTCCAGGTGGGAGCGAGCGATATCGTAGCTGCGTTCGAGAGATCCCTGGGCGTACCCGAGCTCGTTGTGATTGTGGATGTCGCCCCAGTACAGTCGGTAGTCGGACACGTCCATCTCCTCTGTATCAATCGCCCTGGCCAGTCTGTTGGCTAAACAAGGCGAACTCAGCCGCGGCGGACAAATTTCTGGAATCTGCCGTCCGTCTGCACCTCCGACACGTAGAGATCGCCCCGGGAATCGGTCCAGATGCCGTGGGGGCACCCGCGAAAGTGGCCGGGGGTCTCTCTGCGGACGCCATCTCCCCAACGCGCCAGAAGCTCGCCATCGAGGTTGAGGATACTGATCCGCTGGTCCAGTTCAGCGACGTAGACGATGTCGTTCGCGTCTATGTGGATGGTGTCGGGCTGGTTGAGGTCGCCCCATTCCTCCACGTACGCCCCGGAGGTGTCGAAGATCTGGATGCGGTTATTGGTGCGATCCGCGACCAGCACTCTGTCGTTGCGGTCGACGCGGACACAGTGGGGCAGGTCGAACTGGCCGGGTCCACTGCCCGGAGTGCCCCACGACAGGATGAGCTCGCCCGCCGGGGAGAACTTGTGAACTCGCGCGTTGCCATACCCGTCGGATACGTAGATGTTGCCCGCCGAGTCGAAGCCGATATCGGTGGGGAGTCGGAAGGGCTCGCCCTCTCTCCCCCCCTCCTGATCAGGCGTGCCGATGGTCATCAGCAGCTCGCCGTCGAGTGTCACCTTGCGCACGCAGTGGGTCTCGCGTTCGACGCACCAGAGCGTGTCGTCGGCTTCGATGTAGATGCCGTGGGCGTCCCGAAGCAGATCGCGTCCCCAGGTCTGGAGGAAGTTGCCGTCGCGATCGAAGACGATTACGGGATCATCGCTGCGGCTGTACACATAGACGCGGTCATGGGAATCGACAGCGACAGCGGCTACCCAACCCAGGCTGATCTCCTCCGGTAAGCTTCCCCAACCTTCTGCGAATTCGTAGACGAAATCTCCCGCACCAAACTGCATATGTTCCTCCGATCAATTGTTAGCAGCCAGTCGCCTCAATCGGGCTCTGGTGAATCCAGGACGGATCGTACCTCGTTCGCCAGGTCCGCGGGCGTGAAGGGCTTCTGCAGGATTCCGGCTACGCCCTCGGAGACCGTGGTCTCGGCGGAGTAGCCGGTGAAGAATATGACCTTCACCTCTGCGTCCAGTGCTCTCATTTCACTCAAGCACTCGCGTCCGGATTTTTCCGGCATTGACAGGTCGAGCAACACCAGGTCAATGGCCTCGAGCTCCCTTTCGAAGACCTCGAGGCCGTGGGGCCCGCCTTCGCCCTGGATCACCCTGTAGCCATACAGCTCGAGCATGCGAGTGGCGGTACGCCGCACCATCTCCTCATCGTCGATGACGAGAACTGTCTCGGTGCCCCCCTTCGGATCGGCCACCAGACTGGTCGACCCGACGGCCATCGGGGCCTCGACCTGTGGGACGTAAACGGTGAAGGTCGTGCCCTTTCCCGGCTCACTGTCGCATTCGATCCAGCCCCCGTGCTGCCTGGCGATGCCGTACACGGTGGACAGTCCCAGCCCCGTGCCCCGGTCCACTGCCTTGGTGGTGAAGAAGGGCTCGAAAATGCGCTCCAGGGTGCGCCCGTCCATGCCCACGCCGTTATCGCTGACGACAATTCGTCCATACGATCCCGGGCGTGCCTCCGGCTGTCCGCGCAGATCGCCCGTCTCCATGTCACAGGAGTCCAGAGAAATGCAGATACGCGGGTCGTCGAACGGCTTGGTCTCGAGGGCATCCCTGGCGTTCAGGCAGAGGTTGAGGAAGACCTGTTCGAGCTGGCCCGCGTCGCCCATGACGTGGATAGGCGCTGGAGGACCGTCGAAGTCTATGGCGATTCGGCGGTCAAATGTCCGTCCGACCACAGCCACGACATCGGCCAGAAGCGTGGTCAAGTCCTGGGATTCGTGCAGGGGTTGGATGCCCTTTCGCGAGAACACGAGCAGATGTCGGATCATTTCGGCGGCCTTGTGGGCGGAGCTCTCGGCGTCCTCGAGCAAGTCGCGGATGCCGGAGGGGGCTTGCCTCATCGCCATGCTGATGCTGCCGACAACGGTCTGTAGCATGTTGTTGAAATTGTGGGCCAGGCCTGCCGTGAGCTCACCCACGGCCTCCATCTTCTGGGCCTGCCGCAGCTGACCCTCCAGCTGCTTGCGCTCCGCCATTTCGCGTTCGAGATCACCCAGGCGGCGCTCCAGGTTGCGGAGATCCTGCAGCCGCCTGAAACCCTCGGACAAGACTTCGGCGAGCTCTCCCATGGCCTTCACATCGCCTTCGGCGAACGCCTCGGGCTCGGAGTTGTTGAGGCCCACGGTACCCTGTGAGAAGGGTACGTCGAGGACCGACCTGACCGGGTAACCCCACTGTTTCCGCAGGTAGCCACTGCCTGGAAGTCGTCCCGCTTTTGCAAGTCAGGACGACTCACCGCCACGCCTTCGCGCCACACCGCATCGCGGAGTCGCTGGCGGGCGAGGCGCATCGACTCCGCGCGCTTTTTGCCGGTGATGTCTTCGGCAATACCGTGAAAGAAGATGATCTCTCCCTCCCCGTCGCGCATGGCCCGAGTGGTGCCGCGAACCCAGACGGTGTGTCCGCTTTTGTGGCGCAGCTTGTGCTCGTAGGCATAGACGCCCTGCTCACGCAGGACGCGGAGGAATTTCCGCCAATCATCGGGGTCCTGGTAGAGGTCACCGGGCCGCAAACGGGACAGTTCGGCCGCGCTGTACCCGTGGATTTCCTCTGCGGCGGGATTCTGGTAGATGAGCTGACCGTCGGGCGTGGTGTGCGACAGGGCGATGGGCATGTTCTCAACGAGATCCCGGTAGCGGGCCTCGCTTTCCCTCAAGGTGCGTTGGGCGCGTTTGCGGCCGGCGACCTCTACCTCGAGGGCGCGGTTGCGCGTCTCCAGGTGGCGGAAATCCTCCATGCGGGTGAATCCAGCGGAGAGCATCCTCGCCATGGCCTCGAAGGCCTCGATGTCTTCGGCAGTGAAGGCGCCAGGGCGGGTGCTGTTGACAGCCAGGGTACCGCGCGAAAACGGTACGTCGACCACACAGCGGATGCGCTCGCCGAAGTCGCTCTGGATGTTTTCGGCCTCGGAGTACTCGTCCTCGACGTCGAGATCTGACCGATATTCAGTCTTGCCGCCTCCCCAGATGCGGACGACGATCTCCGCGCCGTGATCATCAGATTGGGGCCTCATCCAACGCCCACCTCCGGTCATGCTGTGCTGGAGCACACCCGGGGGGGCGCCATCTTCCACCAGGTTGACGCCGCAGTTGCTAAACTGCGGCGCGACCTGGTGCAGTCCGTCGCGGACGGCGATCAACACACGTTCCATGTCGTCGCTGCCCGTCATACAGTCGACCTCTTGCCGCACTTGGGCCAGGACGCGCCGAAGCTCCTGTCGGCGCACCTCCTCGGTGACATCCTCACGCAAGACGATGGCGCCCACGATTACGCCATCGGTGTTTCTGACGGGGTTGGCATTGATTTTGGCGTGGATCGCCCTGCCGTTTTCGTCTGAGAAACGCTCCTTCAGACGCGTGACGTTACGCCCCGACAGCACTTCGTCGACGAGGGCTAGGATCTGAGCGCGGTGTTCAACGGAGTTGGCGAAAGCCTCGAGCGGATGACCTAGACGCTCCTCGCGAGCTACCTCGTAGCCGAAGTCGCGAGCCCAGGCGACAAAGGCCGGATTGACATCGACGATGATACCCTCGGCCTCGATGAGGGTAGCCGGGACGGGGATCGCCGCGAAGACTTCTGCGTCGTCGAGCAGCGGGTTCAACGACCGCGAGGGAGGCGGCGTTATCCGCTCAGCCATCGCGGCGGATGTCGAGTTTTTTCATGCGCGATTCGAGGGTGCTGGGTTTGAGGCCCAGCAGTTCGGTGGCACCGTCCCTGCCGCTCACCTTCCCCTTGGTAGCGCGCAGGGCAGCACAGATGTGGTCGCGCTCTACGTCCTGCAGAGGGCGTAGGGCTCCCTCGATGGGGACGGTGCCGCTGGCCTGCACCTGCACGTGCTGACTGTCAAGAAGATCGCCGTCGCAGAGGATCACGGCTCTCTCGATGATATTTTCCAGCTCCCGGATGTTTCCGGGCCAGTTGTAGTCCCTCAGTTGCTCCATGGCGCGCTCGGAAAAATCGCAAGTCTCCCGGCCTTGCTTGGCGCAGTTTCGGGCGCTGAAGAATCGGGCGAGGAGGGGGATGTCTCCCCTGCGGTCGCGCAGCGGTGGTAATTCGATGGGGAAGACATTCAGTCTGTAGTACAGGTCCTGGCGGAAGTCGCCCTGCTCAACCATGCTTTCTAGATCGCGATGAGTCGCGGCGATGACGCGCACATCGACATTGATCGTGGCGATTCCGCCGACGCGCTCGAACTCCTGCTCCTGCAGAAGGCGCAACAGTTTGGGCTGAGTTTCAAGGGGGATGTCACCGATCTCGTCCAGGAAAATGGTGCCCTTGTGGGCCAGTTCGAACCGACCCCGCTTCTGAGACACGGCGCCGGTGAAGGCTCCCTTTTCGTGTCCGAAGAGCTCGCTCTCGATCAGTCCGGACGGGATGGCGGCGCAGTTCAGCTTGACCAGCGGTCGCTCGCGGCGATTACTGAGGCCGTGGATGGCGCGGCAGATAAGCTCCTTGCCGGTACCCGTCTCCCCCAGGATCAGAGAAGTGGCGTCGGTTGGCGCGACGCGTTCGACCTGCTCGAGGGCCTCCCGTAGGCCGGGGCTGGTCCCGGTGATCTCCTCGTAGTTGTGATCTTCTTTGACTTCATCTATGAGCGCCTGTTTCACCACCTGCTTGTCGAGCTCGTCGATGACGATGGCACGGACCAGTTTGCGGCCGCTCTCGTCCTCGTGAACCGACCCGTAGATGACGACGGGGATGTTGCGGTTGGCGGCAGAGAGGCAGGTGGCCTGCTCGGTATGGGCGAGGCCGCGCTCCAATACCTCTGTGCCGAAAGCGCGCAGCAAGTCCATTTCGCGGGGGTGGATGTCGCTGAGGCGAATTGTACTCGTCAGTTCCTCGGAGGAATACCCGAGCAGTTGACAGGCGGCGTCGTTCGCTTCGACGATGCGATCCTCTTCCGGATCGATGACGAAGGTGGCGTTGGGCATGTGCTGGACCAGGTACTCGTACTGCGAACGGTAATACTCGGCCCGATCTACCTGCGCCGGCTGGTTTTCTGCCTCTGATGTCATGGACTCGCTCCCTCTGAGATACCCCGAATATATGCAATACGGGAGCGACAATCATATATGAAGTGCGGAGCCTCAACAGCGGCAAAGAAGGGGCTGTCAGCGAGGCGATTCGACCAGAGGGAATTGACCGGATAGAATTCGACCAAATAAAATGAAGCAGTCGAAGGTGTGGTTGGTCGGCAGGGAGGTGGGGCTGGCTCAGGCTCAGCAGCCCGTGAGTCGATCCCCTTTGACCAGGAAGTGGGGGGACCGCCGCTCATCCTGGATCGAGCACTGATGCTCGCCGACGCGGACAACGACACCGGGATAGGCGGTGTCCCAGATCTTGATTTCTCCCGTGCCGCCGTCGAGTCGCGCCACGATGGCCCGGCGCCGGATCAGCAGCTGCTGATAGGTCTGACCCAGCTCCCCCAGCTGGCGAGCACGTCTGACCAAAAGTCTGCGATTGGGACCGGTCGCGCCTGAGATCAGATTTCGTATCTGATTCACGTCGACGGTGCGAAGTTCAAGTCGGTCGAGAATCCGCTCTATCTGCGTGTTGCTGGCGCTGATACTGCGCTCGACACGCTCCAGTTCCCTCGCCTGGTCACGGCCCAGACCGGCCACGAGAACGGACTCCACACCATCTGTCGAGCCCGCCGTAAAAGTCTCGATTCCATGCATGGCCCAGGTCTGGCCACCGGTGATGCTTCCCCCCTGTGCACAGGAGTTGCGGCCGACCACGATGCGGCCGCCGGCCTGTAGTCGGGCCTGAAAAGCAAAGTCGGTCAACCGTATGTCCCGCCCCGCCGTGATTCCGGCGCCGCAGACGAATTCCGCCTGAAGGCTGCCGCCGGTCACGACTCGGGTCTTGCGCCCGACGACGCCCTGTCCCACCCAGACGTCGCCCCGCGAGGAGATGGTGGCGCCCTCCTCCACCAGGCCTGAGATCGAGAGGCGGGCACCGGCCTTGACGGTGAATCCGCGGGTCACGGATCCCCCAATCACGATCTCTCCCGCGAAGCTGATGTCACCGGTGCGGTAATCGACGTCGCCCTCTATCGCCAGCAGTTCTCCGGCCTCCTCACGGGCCTCCAACCTTCTGTCCTGGCTGGTTCTGGCAAATCCGGTCGTCATGACATCCTATTCCAGGGCCAACAACTCGGCGACGCAGAATGCTCCGTCTTCCAGCCCCTCGGTTACCCGTGCCATTCGGAGCAGCAGGGCAGCCTGCTGTCCGAGGCGCCACATCGTGTACGGAGCCACCTCGTCGAGCCGCCCCTCCCCCTCGGCATCTCCCGTCCACACCACCCCCAGCACGGTGTCGCCAAAAACGATGGGCACGGCGGCCTCGTCCCTCCGGTCGCTGCATCGGGGTTGCTGTTCCACATAGGACTGAACGGCCAGATTATCTTCGCAGTGCAGTGAGAGGAAGGGCATGGAGGCTTCTGCCCCACTCTCCGACGCCAGCCCTTCACCCGTCAAGCTGGCGGTGGCCTCGAGTCCCTCGCCGTCAGCACTGGGTTCATAAAAGACGACTTGCCTGAGCCCCAGGGCGTGCGACATGACCTCCAGGATTTCGGTGCGCGCCCGGGCGACGCTGGTTCCCTGCATCTGCAGGCGGACCAGGCGGTCGCGACCCTGCAACTCTCTCACTTGTCGCGCCTGTCTGGCGTGGGCCTCCTGCAGTTCCTGGTGGGCGGCCCTGAGCTTGCGCTCGGAATCCGCCTGTTCGGTCACGTCGAACGCGTAGATGCGCAGCCGTGAGCTCTGTGTGCTCGCATCAACCGAATAGATGATCTGGTGAAACCAGCGGTCGTCTACTCGCACGATCCGCATCACCGCTTGCGGGCCGTACGTCGTGGTGACACTGTCCCTCAGTTCCTCAGTTCCTCAGTTCCTCAGCGATCTTCGCCATTTGCGCCATGAAGGGATGATCCAGGCCGCTCGCGGCCAGATCCGGCATCATTCGCCGCACGCCCGGATTCAGATAATGCAGTTGGCCATCCGGGTCGGTCTCGACGACGGCATTGGGGTTCAGCTCCGGGAAGGACGCCAGGCGTCTCAGCTCCTCTTGATCGCGTTCGCGTTTGGCGATCTCCTGGCGCAACTCGTCGTTGGCTCGCATCGAGCCGCGGCGGGCCACGGTGTAGGCGCGATGGAGCAGTGCCATGGCGATGGGGAGGAGAACGAGGGTGATCGCGGCGACCCCCGCGACCCACGGCAGGGCGATAGCACGCACCCGGCCGGCAACCGTAGCGCTGGGTACCAGGACCGTCACCAGCGCGTCGAGGCGGGAGCTGTAGGCGAAGCCTCCGACGACGCCGGGGTCTTGTCCGGCGACGCAGGTCCCCGACCACTCTCCCCTGCTCCGGGCCAGCTCTCCAAGCGTCAGCGTCTCACCGGTGGCCCCCTTCAGGATAGAAGCGCCCACTTGGGAGCCAACGTCCTGCGGCCGGTCCGAGTGGAAGCTGACGATGGCGTCGGGACCGATGACGCACAGGTGGCGATCGATGGCGGCCGCTCCCGCTCCCTCCTCCCAGTTGCGCCTGAGGAGTTCGACGAGGTCGCTCGGCAACATGTCAGCGCCGTAACTGTCGGCCTGCAGAGCGAGGGATTTGGCGAGCCGGAAATTGCTCTCGTACAGGGTCTCCAGGAGCGCATCTCTGCTGACTCTGTAGGAGTAATACCCCACGCCCACGAGGATGGTAAGGGCACCAACGACGAGGGCCAAACGGGACAGCTGCAGGAGGCCACCGGGTATGGCCCCTTCATCCGCAAGGCTGAAAGGATGTCTGACCCGGTAGTTTCGCATTTAACCGCTCTCCCTTGTATTGACGAAGTGGACCTTCCGATCTGATGAAGAGAACCATCAACAACCGTGCCAGATCCCCAGGTAGAGCGTCAGTTCGTTCCTCGACAACGAGTAGCGTCCTGGCCGCAAAACGGATGTCGGACCGAATCGCTCGGGATATATCGGGATGTCCCGACATGTCCCGAGGGCGCCAGACAGGGTGCCAGACAGGGTGCCAGACAGGGTGCCAGACAGGGTGCCAGACAGGGTGCCAGACAGGGTGCCAGACAGGGATCCGGGGACAGAACGTCAAACGGCCGACCTCCCACAGGGGAGGCCGGCCGTCGGGGGTGGAGCTATTTAGGCGGTCAGTTATCGCGGGGGACGGCCATCATGCGCTCCAGCGACAGGCGTGCACCCTCCAGCACCTCGTCGTCCAGGGTGATCTCGAAGCGCTCGTCCTGGAGGGAGAAATAGACGTCCTGCAGGCCGGTGATCTTCATGTACGGACAGTGCAGCCGACAGCCGATACAGCCGTCGGCGGATATGAACTGTTGGTCCGGGAAGCGTTTGGCCAGCTGGTGGATCATGCCATTCTCGGTGGCGATGATAAAGATCTTGGCCTTCGGGTATTTCGCCACCGCCTTCAGCATACCCGTGGTCGAACAGACCTCGTGGGCGGCCTCTACCACATCCTGGCGGCACTCGGGGTGGGCGATGACGATGGCATCCGGGTACTCGGATCGGGTGAGATCGACGCTGGCCTGGCGGAGCACATCGTGCGTGGGGCAGACGCCGTCGTAAATGGCGATATCCTTCTCGGGCACCTGCTCGGCTATCCATCGACCCAGATTGCGATCGGGCGTGAACAGGACTTTGTCGGTGTCGAGGCTGCGCACCACGGAGACGGCGTTGGCGGATGTGCAGCAGATATGGGACTCAGCCTTCACCTCGGCGGAGGAGTTGACGTAGGTGACCACCGTGTAGCCGGGATAGCGCTCTTTCCAGTCATCGAGGCTCTCCGGGGTTATGGCGTCGGCCAGGGCGCAGCCTGCCCCCAGGTGAGGGAGGAATACCTGCTTGCCGGGACTGAGGATCTTGGCGGATTCGGCCATGAAGTGGACGCCGCAGAAGACGATCATCTCGGCATCGGTCTCGGACGCTTCCACGGCGAGCCCGAGGGAGTCGCCGGTGAAGTCGGCCAGATCCTGGATGTCGGGGATCTGGTAGTTGTGGGCGAGAATGATCGCGTTCTTCTCGCGGCGCAGACGGTCGATCTGGGCGATGAGCTCTGCCGCGGGCACATCCGACGGGATGGGGGTGTACTCCTCGGGTAACGCTACGGCAGGGGACTGGGTATCACTCATGATTCACCTTCGCGCCTCGATCAGGGGTTACGGAATCGGTGCCGTGGGGGAAGACTCGCCAGAATTCTTTGCGAATCAGGCCGGTAATCCCCGCGCTCTTGCTCGTACCGTGGTAGCGGGAGATGGCCTCCAGCATCTGAAAGTCCCTCTCG